>ULLA01007916.1_pt1 | contig 8161 bp, 8 predicted proteins | sample 1951291 | NCBI WGS metagenome assembly ULLA01 (sample SAMEA4835514, study PRJEB28245) | human gut metagenome | biome: gut microbiome; material: fecal sample | place: Denmark | collected 2008 | reverse complement strand
GTCTAATTCACCGCGCTGTTCTATTATCCTTTCAGAATAACATAGACTAATTGTTTTACCTCTCAAAATAGGCGAGACCAAAATTTTATCCGATAGAAACAGGAAAAACTACAATTTTGAGTGATTGTACAAAAAAATCCGAAAATCTTCGGATTTTCATTCTATAGTAACAAGTTTTGCAAGCGTCGTGCCTAGTGCTTGTGCAAGCTTAATAAGTGTCTTTATTGTTATATTTTGTTTGCCTGACTCTACCCTTCCAATATATTTTTCGTGCACATCAATCATTTCTGCAAGCTGAAACTGCGTCAACCCCCTCTGCAATCTCGTTACTTTTATATTAAATGCAACCTTTTTAATAATTTCTTTTTCGTCCATATTTTTATATTATGCTTAATTAAAGTATCTTTATAATAATATATAAATATCTAAATGTAGTATTATATATTGTTATATGAAGTTAATATTATCATACCTTTCTTCGTTATTATATTGAACTGATATTCGTGTTAGGCTAAACAAACTACTTTAAAACTTCAATAACATCATAATCTGTCAAATATGGCAAATGTTCTTCTGTTATCAATTCTCCAGGTAGTAGAATAGAAATTCCAGGAGGACATTCTGCAACAACTTCACCAGACAATCTGCCTACAGCTTGCTCTTTTGGGATAATTTCTTTTTCCGAAAAATACGCATCACGCAAACTTTTTTTGATAATTGGAGTAAGCATTGGCATGTGTTTTTTGTTTTCTAAATAATAAATATCTTTATAATTATGTGTATCAATTTTATGTAAACATTGAGCCAAGTATTCAAAATCAGAACGTTTGTTTCCTATATTAGAAAGCACCAACAAACCTTCATCAGAGGCACTTTCGACCTCAATACCGAAATCAATTTCTAAAATTGATTCTAAACGTTTGCCTGACAATCCATCTGCCTTTATAAATATTTTAGTAACATCAGTTTTATATCCAAAACCTGATTTTAAGTGATGAATAGATTCCATTTTGTCAATTTCGGAACGCAAAAATTTAGCATTTGCGATTGCTTTAGATAATTGTTTTTGTCCTCTTTCACTTTGTAGGTTGGCTCTTGCCGCATCTAAACTACCTAAAAGCATTAATGATGGGCTTGTTGTATGTAATAGCATCAACGCACGCTCAACATCTTCCACACAAATTTTAGAATTTTCGCTGACATGCAACATTGAAGATTGGCTCATACTACCACCTGTTTTGTGAAGCGAATGTACAACAATATCAGCTCCCAATTTCAAAGAACTTGTAGGAAGTTTATCATTAAAATTCCATAAACAACCGTGAGCCTCATCAACAATTAACGGAACATCAAACTTCTTGCAAATTTTTGCAATAGATTCAATGTCGGAAACAACCCCTTCATAAGTAGGATTTGTAATCCAAACCGCAGATACATCGTCATTATTTTCAAGCAGAGTTTCTACATCCTTTGCTTCAATATTTCCCCACAATCCCCAGTCACTTAACTTTTCAGGAACAATCCATAACGGCTCAGCACCTGAAATGATTAAGCCTGTCAAAATTGAGCGATGACAATTTCTATTTACAATAACTTTTTGACCTTTTCGAGTTAAACCCATTGCAATTGCAAGATTTCCGATAGTTGAACCATTAATCAAAAAGAAGGTTCGTTTTGCGCCGAAAGCTTTTGCAGCGAGTTCTTCAGCCTCTTTAATAGGACCTGTTGCAGGAGTCAATGTGCCCAAATTGTCAAACTCATCTGTTGTATCAACCATAAGAGCTTTTTTACCAACTAAACGTCTAAATTCAGGCAAAGTTCCAAAACCTTTGGTGTGCCCAGGAATATGAAATTGATAAGTTGGATGATTGTATGCTGTTTTTAGGGCTTCTACAATTGGGGCTTTTATCTTTGTTTGTTTATTGTTTTTAACTTTATTCGGCATAATTAAAATATACTACAAAAACTTTTAAATCTGTAAGAAATATGTTATAATCTTTACACAGATGAAAAGACTTTTGTATCTAGTATTATTTTTGGCATTTTGCATTATCCCAACCACAAACTCATGCATTGCTGATGACATAACAGATGATATAGCTGATGAATTGTTGGAAACTTCTCAGCAAGACGAAATTGTCCTAAATTTGGAAGATTCTGAAAAGCTTGCATATTCTTCAATTGTTCCAAGTGCAGTATCCATACAACACGAATATTCAAAAGAATTACCAAAAGAAAATTTCAAAAAGAAACTATTTAAACTAAGTTCAACCATGAAAGATAACGAAGATAATGACAATGATGTTATGGACAACGCCGAATTGGATTTTGAAATTTTTAGAATTTTTGATGAAAATAAAGAAATTAGTGAAGACACCCTTGTGGGAAAAATTGTTCATAGCAAAATTCGACGAACAGATGTTCCATCATATTTATTAAAAGATGATTTAACCTTTGAATATGAAAATGGACCTATTAGCAAAATTCAAGCCTTTGGAACTTATCGTGGCTCATTGAGCAGTATTTGGGCGTCAAGTGATTATTCAACAGAGTATGACACCAATGCAATGCAACTTGGTGTTTACGGTTCATTACGCAAACCTAATAACAAGTTTAAAATTTCGACTAATCCGATACCAAAGCGCGGTCAGAATTACTTGGACGGATTTATTTCGGATTTTTATTATCTGAATACGAGTGTTCCAAACCATCAAATTATCGTTGGACGCTCAAGAGTTATGACAGGTTTTGAAGGCGGTACTTCACCATATACATTACCGTTTGTTATGCGTTCACAAATTGCAAGAAACTTTGGAAATGCACGCTCTTTGTCTGCAAAAATTATCGGCAACTACCAATATATCGATTACAACTTATCAATAGGAAGTTCCGGCAGGTTTATCACAAGTGGAGTGCCTGGGACTGAATTTAATGGTTGGGTAAACGTAAAACCATTTGGAAATAAGCGTAATAAATATGGTAAACTCACTATTGGAGGAGGTTTCAATGGTGGTCACAACCAAATTGATTATTCTGTTGCAAGTGGTTATATCGGATATCACCATAAAAAACTTTGGACAAATTTTGAGGCTGCAATTGCAGATGGATATAACGGTTCAAGAGGTGTTAGCGCAAACAAAGCTTGTGGTTGGGCTGCAACAGTTGGATGGAAACTAAATCCGCATCTTCAATTGATTGGCAGAATTGATCAATTTGATTCAAATAGAAATGTTTCCAACAATTTGCAACGCGAATATACAATAGGGGTCAACTGGTTTATTCGTGGTCAGGCACTCAAAGTTATGCTAAACTATGTTTTTTGTGACAGTCAAAATCGACCAGATAGCCACAAGATTATCCTCGCCACCCAGATTATTTTGTAAGGAAGATGGGGTATATTTTGTTGCTATTTAGAGATTCGGAGTAACATGAATTTTTGTATTGTCATTCCGAAAGGATTAAAAATCAAGTTGCATAGCAACGTAGATTTTATCCTATTCCGAATCTCTAACCGGACACTCCTGTCAAGGTTACCCTGAACTCGTTTCAGGGTCTTAAATATTACAAATTATACATAAGGCTAATATGTTCAATTTGAGATGCTGAAACAAGTTCAGCATGACTGAAAGTAGGTCGACATTGCTATGCCGACATGTCCCCCTACAAAACATCACCTTTTGCCAAAAATTCTAACAAACTCACTACTTTAGTCTTGCCATTGGTTATTGCAAGTCCGACTTTCAATCCTGCAACACAAGCAGGACAGGTCGTAATGACATAATCTGCATCCGTTTTGATTATGTTTTGAGTCTTTTGTTTTGCTAATATCATAAATGTCTTCGGATTTTTTAAACTAAAACTTCCGGCAAGTCCACAACACTCATCATAATCATCCATTTTTACATATTCAACATTTTGGCAATTTGAGATAATTTTTTCAAAAAATGAATCATTTTTTAAATGGCATGGTTTATGAAAAGTTACCTTAATCGGTTTTTTGAAGTTAAATTTTATTCCTTTTAATGCAATCAAATCCCCCCAGTTGATAGACTTATTTGTTGGTATATCCGCATTTTCAATATATTTTGGATAATCAAGCAGTGTACTTTCGCAACTCGCGCAATCGGTAACTAAAAAATCGTATGGAGTGCTTAGTTTTTCAAGATTGCTTGTTGCAACTTGTTCAAACCTTTCAAGATTTCCTTCTGACAAAAACGGCAAACCACAGCAATCAAAATTCGGTTCAATTATGTTTATTAATGTATCTTTAAAAATTTTATTTATATAAATATCAGTTTTTGGACAAATTTTATTAACACAACCTTTGAAATATAAAATATTTGTCGCCTGCTCTTGTACCCTTTTCTTAGGACGAAACGGAGCACTAATAACCTCGCCAAGTTTTAGAAATACGTCAAACATATATTTACTTTGCAAAAATTTCACTATAGCTGATAAAAATTTATCCTTCTCATATTCGTGTTTTGCAGTGTTCAGAATTTGACAAACATCAATGCCGCTCGGACAAAAATCATTGCATTTTCCACATTTTAGGCACAAATCAATATATTTATTGATTTTTTTACTTAGTTTTAAATCACCTTTAGTTACTCCATGCAGCATAATGAACTTGCCCTTGCTTGCAACGCAATCATTGGGGTCGACTTTAAATAGCGGACAAGCAGCCTCGCACAATCCACATTTTGAGCACTTGTTGAGTTCATTTTCAAAATCTTTCAAACACTTCATACTCTTATGATAGCACAACAACACTAATTCACTTCTCTTTACATAATGTAACAAAATACCTATAAATATTAAATTTTTCCTGAAAATTTGCCGATATGATAAGTAATCTTAGTTGAAAAGGATATTAGAAAAATGGCAGATTCAAATTTTACTTTTAATAGACCATACAAACCTTTTGGAATGAATGTTAAAGTTCCTGAAAGAACTTTGCAACAAGCAGGTGAAACTCTGGGAGAGATTGTAAAAGCGCCGGCAACTCCTTTGTTTGAATTTTTAGAAGAAAATGAATCTGTGTTTAATGGTGACGTTGCTTTTGAAATTAACAAAACCGTCGCTCAAAACTTCACAATAGGTTCTGCTATGAGAATGGAAGACGAAAAAATCAATGGCAGAAATCCAAGTTTTGATATGCATTTTTAATTTTATTTGATATTTTTTACCACCCATTTGAAATATTCTGTGTCAGTTTTGGCTTTTTGCGCACAAGCTATACCATTCCATCTTCCTTGAGTAATATTGAAAATGGTAAGAGCTATCCTTCAATGCAAACTGTTTTGAACGTTATGGATAAATTTGAAGTTTCTCCTGAGGAATTTTTTAATTTTGAATATTTGGTGAAGGATACTGAACTGGAAGAAAAGATTATTGAAATAATCAAGTGTTTGCCATACGAACGAAAACAGCTGTTGTATAAGGTTATTAAGCAGTTTGAAGTGTAAGTGATATATAGATGGCAAAATGTCAGGAAAGCAAGATGTTTAGCTTTTCATTGACATTCTAAAAAGATTTTACAAACTTATTGGATTTTAAATGGTATTTAAGTTTTTCAAATCACATCTTACCTTACAATACCCCATAACATCCAAAATGCGTTTCAAAATCTATTAAGCAGGGTTAATAAAACTTTTTTCGTTATTATGCAAAAATTTTTCTTGTTGTATAATAATTGAGTAATAAACAAAACAAAATATTAATTATATAAGGAGAGGGATTAATATGGAAACATTAACCGCTACAGAAGGTTTAATTACCAAGGTCATAGGTCCGGTTGTCGATGTTGAATTCCCATCAGGAGATTTACCCAACATTTACACAGCACTAAACATGTTCCTTGATGATGGAACCAAAATCGTTGCAGAAGTACAACAAATGCTTGGTTCAAATAAAGTTAGAACTGTTGCAATGTCTTCTACTGACGGATTAAGAAGAGGAATGAAGGTTGTCAACACAAATGAACCAATCAAAATTCCTGTGGGCAAAGCTATTTTAGGAAGAATTTTAAATGTTGTTGGTGATGCAGTTGATAACGCTGGTCCAATTGAAACTGACACATACCTTCCTATCCATAGAGAATCTCCAAAATTGGTTGACCAAAATACTGATATCGAAATTTTGGAAACAGGTATCAAAGCTATCGACTTGCTTCAACCATACCAAAAAGGTGGTAAAATTGGTTTGTTCGGTGGTGCCGGTGTTGGTAAAACAGTTTTGATTCAAGAATTAATTCATAATATCGCAATGGCTCACAACGGTGTATCTGTATTTGGCGGTGTTGGTGAAAGAACTCGTGAAGGTAACGACCTTTGGAACGAATTTAAAGAAAGTGGTGTATTAGACAAAGTTGGTCTGATTTACGGTCAGATGAACGAACCGCCAGGAGCCAGAATGAGAGTAGGGTTGTCAGCATTGACTGCTGCTGAGTATTTTAGAGACTACTCAAAACAAGATGTATTGTTATTCATTGATAATATATTCAGATTTACTCAAGCAGGTTCTGAAGTATCAGCGCTATTAGGACGTGTACCGTCAGCTGTAGGTTATCAACCTACATTGGCAACAGAAATGGGTGAATTACAAGAAAGAATTACATCTACAAAAGATGGTTCAATTACATCAGTTCAAGCTATTTATGTTCCTGCAGATGACTTGACTGACCCTGCGCCGGCTACAACATTCTCTCACCTTGATGCATCAACTGTATTGTCAAGAAACATTGCATCACTTGGTATTTATCCGGCTGTTGACCCTCTTGAATCAAATTCAAGAGCATTAGACCCTAATATCATTGGTGAAGAACACTACAGCGTAACAAGAAAAGTTCTTGAAATTCTTCAAAAATACAAAGAGTTGCAAGATATCATTGCAATCTTGGGTATGGATGAATTATCAGAAGAAGATAAAGAAACTGTAAACCGAGCAAGAAAAATCCAAAAATTCTTGTCTCAACCATTCTTTGTTGCTGAACAATTCTCAGGTATTGCCGGTAAATACGTTAAGGTTGAAGATACAATCAGAGGTTTCAAAGAAATCATAGAAGGTAAACATGACGATTTGCCAGAACAAGCTTTCTACATGGTTGGTACTATTGAAGAAGCTGTTGAAAAAGCAAAAACATTGGAATAAAAATTTAGAATACAAAGTGTCAAGGTGGTTAAACTATTACCACCCTTGACATAAAGCCTTCTTTACTTCTGAAAGGTATTTATGAAATTAAAAATTATTACACAAGAAAGAGTTGTTTTTGACGAAGAAGTCGATGAAATCTATTCAAAAGGTATTGATGGCGAGTTTGGATTGTTAAAAGGGCACATTCCAATGATGACAGCCTTGGATATCGGAGTTACTCGCGCGGTTGTTGGAAATGAAATTAAACGATTTACAACAATGGGTGGTATTCTTCAATTCAAAGACGAAGAATGTTTAATTCTTACAACTTTGGCTGAGCCTGATGAAGAAATCGACGAAGCTCGTGCACGTGAGGCTTTAGAACGTGCAAAAAGCAGATTGCGTAACGCTAACGCAAGACTTGATGCCAAAAGAGCAGAAGCAGCTATTGCAAGAGCTGAGGCAAGATTGAAAGCAAAACTTGCAAAATAGGTTGTTTTTCTATGGTATAATCCGAATATGGAACTAAAAGAGATATATCAGGATTACATAGCATCGCCAGACAGACGATTTTTGTACAACCAACCAAAAATTTCGTTTGAAGTATTTCCGCCTAAAGACGGAAATATTTCAGACCTTTTTGAACAGGTCAGAATCTTAAAAAAATACCATCCTGTATTGATATCATTGACATACGGTGCAAATGGCGGAACAAAAGATATGTCATTTGAACTATTAAAGACTTTTTTAGATTTAGAATTAAATGTAATGCCTCACTTCACATGTGTAGGATCAACAAGAGAATTAATTGAACATTATATTACGCAAATTGAAAATATGGGAATAGAAAACATATTAGCTTTGCGTGGTGACAAAACAGAGGCAACACCTGAGTGCGAATTTAATTATGCAAATGAACTTGTTGAATTTATTCATGAACATTCCACGCTATCAATTGGGGTTGCTGGGTATCCAGAATGTCATATTGAATGTGAAAATATTCACAAAGATATTGAAAATCTAAAAC
>ULLA01017246.1_pt1 | contig 8199 bp, 6 predicted proteins | sample 1951291 | NCBI WGS metagenome assembly ULLA01 (sample SAMEA4835514, study PRJEB28245) | human gut metagenome | biome: gut microbiome; material: fecal sample | place: Denmark | collected 2008 | reverse complement strand
TATCTTTGAGAAGTTTTACCGGCAGTATGATCTCCTGCTCAGAAATTCACTCCAGGAACTCAAGGTAAAACTGCTCCTCTCCCAGTCGCAGAAGCAGAACCTTCCTTCTTATGCAAAGGTTGTGATCAGAGGTGTGAGTTTCTTCTTCAACAAGCTGAAGTTTACCCTCGGAGGAAAGAGCGAACCAACGGAAAGCGAGCTCAGAACCATCGCTCTCACTACTCCTGTTAGCGAGGCGAAGAGTCTGGAAGCCGTAATGCCGGCGATGAACTGCAAATATGAGTGGCTCGGATTCGAAGAGACGGTAGAGGTATCTGAGGGTGATTACTGGAATTCCGGAGATAACCGGAACCGCACATTCAAGATTATCTATCCTCCTCTCCCTTCAGCTGAGTACGTTGGCCAGAAGTATGGCCTGCAGAAATCATACGTAAGCCAGAAAACCCGACACGCAACGATGTTCCGTCACAGTAAATGGGTGTATCATTGTACGACCGTCTGGTTGGAATGCATACCGATTTCGTAGGGTTTTGTCCTTTGTTATATACCTGTATTATCTTAACTTTGCAAATATGACCAAAGCTATTTTAAGATGATACAGGTTTTATTATATCCAGATGCTCTGAGCATGGTAGGCTCCATGAATGCCTTCGAGATATACTGCAGCTCGAAGACAGATGTGGTTTTCGCCCTACGGTATCAAGGCTCAAGCACAAACATCGTTCAGCATACCTATACGCCGAACGATAAGAACCGAATTACGGTGTCCGTCAAGGATATCATCCTTCCTCTGCTCAGTTTCGAGGTGAAGGACAGTATTGAACCTTATATCCAGCCGAACATCATGAAATCCTTTACGGCAACGGTTTACGAGGTTGGCAGCGAAGGCAGCAAGAAGGAATTCACCTTCTCCGTGATACGTGCCGGAGTAGACCGTTTGGCAGATTCGGCAGCAAATTTTCTGAAAACCAACTTCCTCACCTGGCAACCGCAGACGAAGGGGGTAACCTATTACTCTCCGGAATTTCTCACTTACTATGCAGCTGAAGCTAGCGAGGTGAAGTGTAAGGCATATATACCGGCCGGACACGGCTATGAAGAGAAGGTATTGACGCTGGCAAGCCTGGAAGCAGGAAAGGTATATACTGTTCCGGTACAATACGCCATCATCGCCAAACTATTAGGCGATGATGGCATTCTGCCCCATGTTTACGAAATCTGGGTAGAGCAGGCTGGAGAGCGGGTTACCTACGTACAGCAATACTATGCCAGCGATATGAAGAGCGAGGAGGAAGAGTGGTTCCTCTTCGAAAATTCGTTGGGAGGTGTAGACTGTTTCCGCGCTTACGGCAACAGCGAAAATACTGCAGAACATACCCACAATGTGGCAGAAATAGAGGAAGACTCTGAGGAATATCGCGTAGATACCACCCGCAAGTTTAAGAAGAACACCGGGTTCCTGGACAAGAAGGAGCGCCTGTGGATGCTCGATTTCTTCCCGTCTCTGGGTAAGTATGTTTACCATGGCAATTCTCTTCGTAAGATAACCGTTACCGATAGTGACGTGAACTACGAGGCGAAGGAGCTGCCTTCGAACTACACCTTCACCTATAAATATTCAGATGCCCGTCCGTACCTGAATATTTCGCGCTCGGAAGTAGGAAGCTTCAAGCAGCTGGATATTCAGCTGCCGGATCTGGGAAATTTTACTATCGCCCCGCGACTTGTTGAATGCTCAAGGTTGACGCTCAGTAGCGGGGCTCTCTTCCCGGTTCAGAACCCATATTCAGAAGAGTGGGGAGTAACCACGCTGGCAGCTATCTTTACCCACTTTGTAGGGCAACTGTCCAGTTCTTATACTGGCGGAGGTGGCGTTGGTCATAGTCATAAGAATATTGATGTGCTGGACGCACTATCGGAATTCAACGGATACATTACCTATCTCGACAAGAAAATCAAGGCAGGATATGCCGATGAAACCGATGATTTTTCTGAAAATGGCAAGGCTAGCAGGAAGATTCTCCGCAAGGATATCGAAGATACGGCAAGCGCTCTGATCAAGTTTCTTTCAGGTGCACAGTTTGGTGGTTTTATTCCTGGAATACTTACAGGTTCGGGAGGACGTATCGATGAACGTGGAAACGCTGAGTTCGAGAGTATTACGTCTCGCAGTTCCATTATCGCTAAGGAACTCATCGTGAACCGCCAGACGGCAATGGAGAGCAACTTTGTGTTTACCGAATCCGGACTGGTTGACTCTGTAGAAGAGAATGCTCCCGCTACAGAAGGCGACAATATTACCTATACTCTGCAGTTGCAGAAACGGTGGGAAGGCGATTTTACTGCCTTTAAGGAAAACGATGTTATCCTGGCATCTGTCAACGCTCTCGCTGCTGGCGGTAAATATTACGATATGTGGATGAGAGTCCTGTCTGTCAATACCGTCAAGAATACCATCGAGGTAGTATGTTACCCGGATAGCGAGGTCCCTTCCGGGGCAAATCATCCTCCTTGCGAGCTGGCTAGGCTGATCCGCTGGGGTAATGCTACAGATGAAGACAGACAGAGTTGCTGGTATATCTCATCATCAGAGGGCTTACTCGTCTGGCTCGATCATGTTACCAAGCCTATCATCGACAAGTCAAACTATTCGCTCGCCATCGGTAAGCTCCCGGATGCGCTCCACTTCGTCTTCGCTAACTATCCTTTGGCCGACAAGCGCGATGGAGCCTTCTACGCTAAGTATCTCGCGGTTCAGAATATCATCCGTACAGATTACCAGGGCAACGTTAAGCAGGATGTTGTAGATAGAGGCAAATGGTCTCTTGATACGGCGAAGAGTGAGGAACCTTACAGGTGTATCGCTACTGAAGTACATGACGTATGGCACTACGGCTGCCGGTGGCGTTGTCTGGAAGACGAGACTCAGGCAGAGCCTAAATATGCAAGTACAGGTTGGGCGTTCGTCGAGGGTAATCCGGAATTCAAGGTCGAGATGACATCTGCTCAAGGTTGGAGCTTTGATTGTGATGAAATCTCTAAACTCAACGATGAAGGCCAATATAACGTTTTTACCACGCTTTTGTTCGAAGCTACTCTCTATAACCGGTCGGTTAACGACTATGTTGAAGCGAAAAGAGTTACATGGACCAGAGATACCGGTAATGTGCAGGAAGATAACGCCTGGGCTATCGAGCATGCTGATGCAGGCTTTTCCGTTCCGATTACCTGGAAGGATCTCGGAACCAATGCAGACGAGAGGTGGAGTTGTAAGTTCAAGGTCGAGGTGGAACTTCTGGAAGAGACGGTCCAGCCATCTCGCTCAAGAGTTGCCTATGCAGAATCTTCGATATTTGTGTAATCTTTAAATAATTTATTGATATGGTAATGATAATCGGTTCTAAAACCAGAAAGTTAAATGTAAAATACACTCCGCTGGACGCAATCTGCGAGATTGTTCCTTACGGAGGAGTTCCTGACCGGCAGGCATATAATAGCCGTGATGGAGGCTGGAGCCCTAACTATAAGACAGGCGCTCACCTCTGTCTCTTTCCTCATTGTAATGCCATCAATCCGAATTCGGAGACGGTAAAGAATTATGTGAATGACGAGCTGACTTCCATCGCATGGTACGAGCTGGTATACAATTCTGCTTCGAAAAAGTACGTCCGTGGAACTCAGATTTCGACAGGAGATGACTATGAAGTCATCGGAGACTCTTCCGACGGGCTAGTTAAGGGTATGCTTATCGTTAAGAAGAATTCGTCTGTTAATAATCCTATCAGACTGGAATTCGAAGCATCGTATACCAATCCGCTATCGAAACAGGTAATCCGGTATCTCGGGCAGAAGACCGTCTTCTGTGATGATACGGAACGGCCTATTCCGGTGCTTCACGTCTCGCCTATGGTATCAGTATGGAATCCGCTTACCGATGCGAAGAACGTTACATTCGAGGCTATGCTGACGGACGGAAAGACGGATGTGACGAACAGCAAGAACACTCGCTTTTTCTGGTATCGCAAGACCAATATTTCCGGCGAAACCTATTCTCTGGAACTGATTACGGGTTCCGCAGATAAGGATATCGATGTGGTATCCCTCCCTACAAAGACGGCGATAGTCGATGGTGAGGATGTGACGGTTTCAGGCAACAAACTAACCATCGACCGAGACCTGATAGGTGATGCAGAATATTACGTATGCAAAGCTATGTACAGGGTTGACGGATTGAAGTCGAGCGATTCCCTGGGCGATACTGATCCGAGCGAAGAGTTTGCTGCCTTGAGAAAAATGCCGGCATACGAGCCGTCTTATTCCGGAGTTGGTGATACAGACGATGAGAACCTGTCGTACATCAATCCGACGGCTCATCTCTTTGTTAAAAACACGGAGATAAATAATATTGAGGAGTTCTTTAAAATTCGGTGGCACGTAAAGAATCCTGGTGATACTGACTTTAAAGTCGTAGCGGAAGGCCTGAGCCCGCAGATACCATTCGTTAATGGTATGGCCATTTTTAATACGATGGAAGATCTGGGAGCGACTAAAATCTTCGTCGACGATAACGGCAATTATCTGGTTGATGAAGATGGGTCTATCATAGTAGGTAAGTAATTGTTTAATCTTTAATTTATAGAAGTATGATTTATTATATCAAGGTGACACCTGAGGTTGCAAAAAGATTCTGCAACCCGGTACTTAGAAACAGAACAAAGGATGGAAATATCCTGCTCTGGATGGGCGACTTGAACCAGGTTCCTGGTGATACGCTCAAGGAACGGGCCAACTATGTAGGAGGCGCGCTACTGACAACCAATCAAGCTAACGATGAATACTGGGGTTATACTAACGACCTTGCTGGGTGTTATACTCCGGATTATTTCGGAGGGCAGAAAGATAACGATACATCGGGCTCTGAGGCTACAGACAAAGGTTCTGAAGAAACTTCAGAGGATGACGAAGCAGACGGCAACAATAAAGAAAAGGAGGCTTAATTATGGGAAATAAAGCGCAGGCGGTAGGTTCTGTAGAATACACAAAACAGGGTGGAACCTACTTTATTAAGATGGTAAGTGATTTCGGTGACATCCGTCAGAAATACGCATCATACAATGTCAACACTAACGAGGCATCAGGAATAGTACCGGATTTTACAAACCCTGTACAACAGCCTACTATTGAGGCTTACATAACGAACAGTAAGAAAGGTGCCGAGGTGTACCCGAATAATGCTAAGTGGACAGCCAACGGCGTCGAACTTACGTTCGGGGAAGACGGTATTTCTACACAGAATTTTTGCGGAGAGACCGGACACTTCAAGTATATCGCCGCTGACGCGAAAAAGAAGACAAGAGCCGGACTTAAAATACTCAAGAATCTTGTCGTTCCATTCAATGCGACTCCGGTACTTATCGAGTTCGTTGGAACCGTTGCCGATGGCAATAACTCTAAGAAAATACCAGGTTCTTACACTATTCCTGTCCTGGAAAGTACCTCGAATGGTATGATGGTTCGCATATCGGCAAGCAATGGAGGTATTCTTGACAAGGATCATGCAAGCATTAAACTAAAGGCAAACATCGATGATACTGGTGGAGCAATTATCAGTAACCCGACCTATGCCTGGGAAACAACAGGTGATTCCGGAGATTTCGAGGCTTTGGGCGTTGGGTATACTGGTAAGGAAATCACGGTAAATCTGGCAGATGTAAGCAACTCGAGACTCTATAAGGTTACTGTAGCCGGCATCGGTTCAGATGTCCAAAGAGTGGAGGACCATACGGACGAACTCAGAGTTGTTCCTAATCCAACACCGCCGGAGGAAGAAATCGTAGAGGGTTCGAATGGTAATGTGACCTGGGCTCCAAAGATGTATCGCGGAGAAACCTTAATCAGCTCAGGTGTTACGTTCGCGATGAAATTCTACAATCCGGCAGGTACTCCGATTAATGTCGCTACACCATTCTGCATTACAGAGGATGAGGTGGCGCAGAATGGAGGTGCAAACTATGTTATAACAGGTTTAATTCAGTAATAATGAATCATGATAGAAGTTGCATCATGTGTAGGCACGGTTAAATATATCAGAAGAGGTCTCCCTGGAGCCCGAGGCAGCAGCGGTCCGGTGTGGCGACAGCATGTAGGTTTCGTATCAGCCACAGCCGATGCGCCTTATCAGTACTATGCCGGCAACAACGATGAGAGGTTCCTTGATGTAGTGCTTATAGATAAGGTGTGGTATCGCTGTCTTCAGTCTTACAAGTCTACCGGCACAGATGATGTTCGCAACACCCCGGCAAATGCCGAGATGGCGAAGTATTGGACCTCTGCCGATATGTCTAACTTTACCTTCATCGCCACCCAGTTTCTTCTGGCCGAGAATGCTAAGATTAATCTCTTCGGGTCTAATGAGATAAACCTGTACGGTTCAGATACGGAAGGTAAGATTTTCGCTTCGTTCAGAGTTCCGAACGGAAATGGTGATGACTCTCTGTATGCACTATGGATTGGTGCTACCACGGGAGCCAAGGCTCCATATTCTGTAACGAAAGAAGGTCATATGAAGGGTACAGATGTGGATTTAAGCGGAAAGATTACGGCTACGTCCGGTTCTATTGGTAACTTTAGTATTGACAACGGTTCCATCAAGTATGTGTCTGCCGCGAAGACCTGTGAAGTTTGTACTGACTACGTGCAGTATGTTGACTTATCGAAAAACCAGTCTCTTTATTTCGGATATGGAGATTCCGGTATAAAAGCTGAACTTAGCGGAAAGGACGAAGACAACAATGATATGACATGTCGGATAGTAGTTGCTCATGATGAGCGGAATCGGAAGAATATAGGACTGGTTTCGCAAATGAGCGGATTTCGCTCAAAAATAGCACCTAACGAGTTGTATATTGGAGATTTCTTTAAGAGAGCTGTTATGGTACAGATAATTAGGGAAAAATCTTCGTTACAGAGATATTCTCTCCCAAAAGCAGGGATTGGCTGTTATATAAGTTCAGAAGATGATGAAATGAATCTAATTCTTAGAGGACTACGATCTGGGTCTACAGGCTCTGTTTGGAGAGTAGGTGAGATATATGAAGAAAATGGTTTTTTGAAAATTTACAAAGGATTTTAAAAAAGAAAAGTAAGAATATGAGACGAAATTTAGAGAATGTAGAGGTATATACCTCTATCGACAAGTCATCTTGTCAGGTAGTGAATCTTCGCAAGAGTATTGCGAACCTCATCTATAACCAGGGTAATGGCCTAGGCTTAGAGGGTACGGCCCTCGCCACGAAGATGTGGAACGGCGATGCTAATACCGAGTATAATGAGCGTGAGGTAGAAATCATCCGCTCAGTAGTAGAGCGCTGCTGCGCCCCTTGCGTAATCGAGGCTGTAAATCGCATCTTTGGCAGCAAGGAAGAGAATAAGTAATTAATGTATTAATTTTAAATTATAAAAAATATGGGAATTCAAACAAAGAAAATTAGTGCCTGGCTCAGCGCTAACGGCCAGGCCATTACTAACGCAAGTCTTAACACTATGAAGCCTTATCTCGAAAAGAATATGGCTCAGATGTATGATGGCGTCTTCATCATGTATCATCGTGCAAATGATGGATATCCGCTCATGGTTGCTCCAGCACAGTGGCCAAGCTTGGAAGCTGGCGGAGAAATAGCGGATGGCGTAGTAATATTTGAAGGTGGCCGTCATCTGGTTGTCGCTCCAACACAGGCAGATGCGCTATCATGGTCGAGCGCAGAGGTACAGGCAGAACTTCCTAACTACGGCAACGACGACACTTTTACTGCTCAGGTTACCGGGAATAACCGACTCGCTGCCATGCTGGATTTTAATGGCCGGCAGCATACGGATGCCGCCATCAAAGCATCGTCCGATTCGCACGTAACGAATACTGCTGCTTACGCTCCAGGCTATTGTAGACTGTATAGTCGAGCGAACAGTAATGGTAAAGGTCTGACCGCCGGATACTGGTGGCTGCCATCGGCGGGGGAATTACTGATGATGTATGCTAATAAAGCAAAGATCAACTATGCGCTGTCACTCATTAAGGGAGCTCAGCAGCTAGATACAGGCTGGTACTGGTCATCTACCGAGGGCAGTCCTGCGAACGCGTGGTCTCTGTACTTTGGCGACGGCACCCTCGACTACTGGTGCAATAAGGTTAAGGGTAAGAGG
>ULLA01004979.1_pt1 | contig 8770 bp, 9 predicted proteins | sample 1951291 | NCBI WGS metagenome assembly ULLA01 (sample SAMEA4835514, study PRJEB28245) | human gut metagenome | biome: gut microbiome; material: fecal sample | place: Denmark | collected 2008 | reverse complement strand
ACTTCCCACTGCATCCTCCATTTCCACAGAATTCGCAGCCATAAAAGCACGGTACGACGAGCAACAGGCAAAACATAATGCACATGAGTATATGTACCCTGTGCGAAAAATCATCTGTAAGGGCTGCGGAAAAACGTTTTATACAATTGTCAAATCGAAAAAATATTGTGACTACTACACGTGCGGAAAACTTGGCAACTGGAAACGCCAGCGACAGAAGCGGCTTGCACAGCGCACCGGCCTTGTTTGCAGGTGTTGTGGCAAAACATTTACGCCTAAACGCAAAGATGCTGTCTATTGTAGTAATGCCTGCCGTCAGAAATCCTACCGCCAGAGCGTTACGGATAAATCATGCGATCAAAAAAGACACATGGTAGAGCCGTAACGAAATTTCAAAACGATTCTGCTTAGCAGCAAACGGACATTCTGTCCATTTACCACAACCGTAACGATAGCACCACGACTGCCGATGTTATCATTTTGGAGACATCGTATCTTGAAGCTGCCAAGCCTGAGCTTGAAAAATACGATGTTTTGACAAAGCAAATCAAGGCTGCTATCAAAACGCGGAAAGAGTTACAGGCCGAGAAAAAGGCAACGCCAATTCTTAATGTTTTGAAGCATCGTGAGCTGACCAGCCGCATCGAGGATTTGACGGAACAGCTCGAAGATTTGCGCTCGGAGCGGGCAATAATCCTCATGTATCTTGACTGTGAAGAAAGTAGGGATACCGCCGAAGTCAAGAAAAGGTGTACTGCCGCAGAGACGATGCTTGAAAAGCTCGAAGTCAGCGAGGCAAAGTATTCTTATGCGCTGGATGATGCAAAAAACGCTTTTGCCGACTTACAGGAACAGGCAAAAGATTTGGACGCAGGAGAGTTATATGAAGCAAGGCTGGCTATTCGCAACGAGAAAGAATAGAACGCTGTTCAGCAACTGCAAAAGGCGTATGGAGAACAGTTTACTCCTGCTACAATGCTTCATGGCAGGCGTGATGTTGAAAAAGTTCTCAATGAAAGAGCCGAACCGCCGCAGTCTGTTCAGGAAGAAAAACGCAATCGTCAAGCAATGGCTGAAGATCCGCCGAGGCAAATACCCAAACGCAATGAAATAGAGTTATGAACCACAAACAGGCCGAGTATACGTTGATTTCGTTCTCGGCCGGCTTTCTTTTATATTTGATGTTTACAAGTGCAAACATCGCAAACAGACAAAAGATTTTGAATCCCCCAAGACTATAGCATAGCGAAAAGAACATACAAAAAATTGAAGCATATTAATAACAATTCTTACAACATTGATAAAACAATTTGATGCGGAAAAGTTAAAGTTTTCTGAAATTTGTATTTGCTGCAACACAGCAAGTTATTAAAACGCACAAAACCCCCGCTCCACAAAAAACGAGACGGTATTCAAGTGCTTGAGTGCCGACTACATTAATAATAAGTCCAAGATTTGATTGCAACAGCTTCGGTAAAACAATGTCAACAAGCGGGCCTACGACAACGTATGACAAAGGAACAAAACACCTTGCAATCATGGAACGCGATGCAAACACACGCCCCTGAAGAATCCGTGGTGTTTCCTGCATCCACAATGTGCCGGCAACCGTATTCAAAATTGGCGTAACAAATGAAAAGGAAAATCTTCCGATTGCAACAATGCAAGTAATATGTGTGAACCCCATAAGTTGCAAAGCTATGCCAGCAACCAAGCCACCAATAACGATCGTTTTATAAGTAAAATGTATTTTCTTTGAAAATGTAACAACCAAACTTCCGCATAAAATCCCGAATCCACCACAAGCCTTAATAATGCCTAGGTCAAATGTATTCCCAAGTGTCAAGCCGAAAGGCTCTATTAATGAGGTTGCGAGATTAAACGTAAAGTTTAAAATAGTAAAGTAAATCAAAAGTACACGTAAACTTCCTTGAGAAAAAATAAATTTGAATCCAAGCAAAATTTCTCTTTTTGTATTTCGTTTCTTCTGATTTTCGTTGTCCATTGAAAACTTGCTTGAATCTATCGTAACAAGAATTACTAAAGAAACAAGATAGCTTATTAAATCAATTATTATAATCCCATTTAGTCCAATTAATGGATAGAGCATTCCGGCAACAATCGGGGAAGCAATACTATCCAATGAATCAATAATCTGACTCATGCCGTTAGCAGTTTTTACTTCATCAGGAGAAACCAAAGTTGTAATTGATGCTTGATATGCATTATTATCAAAGAAATTTGCACAAGAATCAAGAAAGGTAAAAACACAAAGAACAAAATAATTGAATTCATAATAACTGACGCAAATATAGATAAACACACTTATCAAAGCGGCAATGGAGTCGGCGCAAATAATGATAGCCTTACGATTGTATTTGTCACATAAATAACCACTGAAAGGTGCTAAAAATATCGCTGGTAATATAGAGAAAAGGAGAATCAAAACCATTGGGGTCGCTTTTCCTGTGACCGTGTAAACCCAGACACTTACCCCAAATGACGTTAATCCTGTCCCCAAAATGGAAATCAATCTTGCAAACCAAACTTTCCTATAAGACGAATTGATATTCATAACTATTATGCCCTTCCGCCATCAAATGGGATGTGCTTCATCACAATCTCAAATATAAAATCACAAATGCATTTAATACATTCGGAATCAATTGAACCAGTTTCATTACGAAAGGAATGATCAATGCTAAAGACTTCCTTATGAATTATATCACTTTCAGTAGAACTAATTGAATCGAAAAAAAACAGATGTTGTTTAAAGTCGATTGCGCAATCTCGACTTCCTATAAGCAAAAGTAATGGCAAAGAGATGCTTTTGCATCCACTTAAGAAATCAATTTCAGACAGCTCATGGTAATAATTTGTATCATGCCCTGCAAATAGTCCATGTTCAACATATGTACTATACTGAGGATTTTGCTTCACGATATCATTAATGGAGTGCTTTCCATCAAGAACAATTTCAATAAAGGAATCAAATGTCCGCGCATTATACATTATTTTGTCTTTTGGTATTCCCCTTAATATATCTTGCCGAATTTTATTTTTGACAAAGTAATCCTTCGGGCCAAAAATCATTGTATCAAAAATAATTGCAGCCAATACGCTCTCTCTATTTCGATTAACTAAAGACGGAACCATTAGAGCACCAATGCTGTATCCAAAAAGAATCAGTTTTTTCCCAGAGGCAACAACATGATGCATGGCAGCGTCGTATAAGTCAATTATGTCGTTGAAACCATATTTACCACATTTATATCCGTCACTATCACCGTTCCCAAATAGTTCGACCCTTACCGTAGGAATCCCAAAATTGCTCAAGCTATACATTAAATCTCGATACGTGTTTTTACTCAATAATGGAGTATCAATTGTTGAGCAATCAATGCCTTGCAATAAAAAAAGGACAAAATCATTATCGTTAGGTTTTGTAATCAGAAGTTCTATAAACAAATTTTTGTATATAAATGAATCATATTCAATGTCAAAAAGACTTGAAGATTCACGAGGATATTCGTATAAGATGCAATTATGTGAGATGTACTTTTCGTTTCTAACCACAGTAATATCCAGCGAATCCCCCGCATGGTACTTTTTTATTATTGCTTCCAATTGATACATCGATTCTATCGGTTCGTTTTGGATAGAATAAATTGTATCTTCTTGCTTGAAGAAAGAGGCATTCAAATAAACCTCCTTTACTTTTACATTTTGTTTTTCAGCTTTGAATGTGCATCCCAAAAAGCCGCGTCTGTGATGGTTAATTGTCTTCATGTATGACTATTACACCTTCATTAATAAAATAGCGAAAAATCTCTACACTAAAATCCTGAATGTCAAAATCCGATTTTTTGAAATAATGATTTTTCTCAAAAAATTCAGACATTTCATCCGAAAGCGTATAAAACGAGTTTTTCGATGCATCAACGAGATAGTTAAACACTCTGTCAGATATTTCGCCGGTACCCAGAATGAATTTACCATGAAAAATATTACAAGATGGATTCATTGAATAAAGTGCATCTTCTACAATGTCACATGGTTCATTATCGTTTCTCCGCAATGGCAGAAACAAAAGATGATTCCTGGATAACAACTCATAGTCAAAGTATCTTTTCAGATTTTTATCTCTGTATACATAGTCAGTTATATCATGGGCCTGTAATGGAGTTATTCCATTGGAAACACTATAATTATCATATAGGCACAATTCTCCGTTTCGATGAATTATCTTTACTCCAAACAAATTTGCATCTTGATATACAGGAATGTTTTTAAGCAACACAAAAGTACCCATTGCAATATGTTGGATTGAGTCACTATATTTTTGCAATAATTCTATGGTTTCAATTGCATCCGCATAAGTTTCGCCAGGAAACCCAAAAAAGAACATTGGCATAGTTTTGATTTTAAGCTCTCTGCAATAATCAAAAATCTGTGATATGCGTTCTTTGTTTGTCCCTTTTTGCATTTTGCCTAGGATTTTGTCACTGCCCGATTCGAGGCCAAAAAACATCAAAGAGCAACCGCCCTTTTTAATTTCACTCAAATATGAATAATTGAGAAAAGAATCAAAACGGAATTCGGAGTACCAATGAAACGACAATCCGCTTTCATATATTCTCTTTGCGATAATTTTTCCAATCCAAGCTGTCATGGCTTCATCGACAAAATAAAAATTTTCTACACCATAAATTTTATAAAGCCTGTACAAATCATCAAAAACATAATTACCTAAATCGATATCATTTTGTGCGTATCTTTTTACACATATATCTTTGTAAGATTGATATCCACAAAAGCTGCACTTTCCCCAATAACAGCCAATTGACATGGCGTATGGTAATATATTATGAGGAACGAGATATCTTTGCAATGAATAATCAGAAAAGTCCGGCAGAGCCCTTTTGATTTGTGGAAGGGGAAGATTGTTATGGATGAATGAATGCCCATTACTACGCATACACCCAGGAATATAATCTAGGGTGTCGTATTCTATTATATTATTCCATGGATACTCACCGGCATAAATTATCAATGCATCAGAATATTCAGCAAAGATATTTAATGCGCTTATTTTATTTGCATATGCTGGAAACAGCGAACCGCCAAAAATTATTTTCACACGAGAAAAGGCTTTCTTTATTAATGCTGCCAAAGTAATTGCAGGGATAATTTGACCAGAATAATTTACAGATATTCCAACATATTGTGTATCGTCTTGAATAATTAAAGGCAATATACTATGATAAAATTCAATCAGCGGGTTCTGCTCGCGATAGTTAATATATGACTTTATAGCATCGGAACAATCTTCACCTTTCTGAAATAATATTACAGCAGAAGAAATCGATGTAGGATAAAATCTTGATCCAAACAACTTCAGTGAACGTTCGATGATGGATGAATAAATTTCATATTTTGAATATTTGTAATAGGTTTCTTCCTTTTTTAAAGCAGAAATCGCTTCATCTATATGCGAACATAAGTACTCTCCATTTAGTAAGCACTCGAGAAGCAATTGTCTATAGCTATCAGTCAATTCTTCGCCAGAAAAGAACAAACGATTTTCATCATATTGAATGCTGCGCCTCAATTGTTTGGTATTTACTGCATAGTAAAAAAACTCCAAATTAAGATCATAACACTTAACGTTTATTATTCCATGTTCCTTCAAATACCCTTTAATTGAAGAAATGCCCAATGGCGGCATACAGTAATCCGCCATTGGGAGTGAAACCAATGAAGCCTTCATACTTTAATCACCATCTTTGCTCCATAATATGCATACAATAATTGTTATTATTAATGTGGCCTGATGTATTGTATGCTAATGATGTGCATCCTCCTCTGCATATGTTGGCATATACACATTTTGAACAATATCCGCCAAGACTTTCCGAATTAAAGTTCCTATTATAATTAAAGCTTTTTTTATCTGTCCAGATATCCTTTAAAGAACGTTCTCGTATATTCCCCTCAATAAAACGTTCGTTTTGAAGCGACAAGCATCCTTTTACGTCACCATTTGATTCTATTGCAACCGCTTTACATCCGGCCATGCATCCTAAATATACTCTTTCACCATTTGTACTTGAGTTGTTTCTCATAATCAATTCATCCTGAGAGCAATAACCGATAGAGTCAGCAATTGTAAGTTGTATTTGGTTTCGTTGTTTGGCCTCAAGAATAAACTTTTTGACATCAAGAAGTTGATTCGGCTCAATTACAAACTCCATATGCTCACTTAGCTTGCCCATTGGTATACCGAGTTGCAGCTGCCAGAACGACACCCCTTTTGTTGATATTGTTTTTTCGATTTCTGGCAGAAGCGGAAGATTTCCTTTCATAATTGTTGTAATTATGTTGACTTGCACGCCTTCTTTTTTCAATGATGCTATGGCTTTTAGTACATTTTTAAATGCCATTTGACTTCCCCTTAACTCGTTATGGTATGTTTCTGGCCCATCCAAGCTTAAAGCCACTAAAGCTATTCCACATTTTTTAATTTTATGCGCCATTTCATCATCAATAATCATCCCATTCGATATCATTGAAACATAAAAATTGCGGTCGCTTGCATATTTTGCCACCTCTTCCCAATTTTCATATAGTAGAGGCTCACCTCCGACAAGACCTATTCGTTTTCCTCCCAAGCCTTTTAAATCATCAATTGCGGAATAAAATTCTGTAAGACTTAGTGGTTCACCTTTCCTGCTCTTTTTATATGCATTCAAACTCGAGCCGCAGTGTTTGCAATTTAGATTGCATTTAAAGCACAATTCAATTAATGCACTTTCTGGAACATATTTAAATTTATCTACAATTGGTTCGTACATTTTTCCCTCCTGTATGAACGACTTTCATTATATAAAAACAGAGGCATCTTACAACAGCAAGATGCCTCCTTTCTTGTATATTACTAGTCACCTATACAACTAATTCTCGTCCGCCTTGTTCGCCTCATTCGCTTCTTGATCACCAGCACCATAAACCATTATGTCTATTTTTTCGTATTTGGGGCCCTTAAAAGAACCTTTTTTCAAATCGGTTTCAACTTCGCGGTAAATTTCATCAAGACTCTTTTTATTGTTTTCCATAGCAAGCCCTCCTTCTGATCTCTCCTGCATCGTAACAGACTCTTTTTGTGTGTAAATAAAGTCAACATATTCTCTCGCTGACCATTCACCCTCTATATCATATCATGCTATCAACAATCTGTCCATTGGCATTTAATACACTTGTCATTTGACGACCTTGTGCATATTGTACAAGGTTTTGCGGGAGCCGTGATTGATATTTGCATTGAGCAGCAGTTGCATACAAGGTCTCTATGTTCGCGCATCGAATTTTTCAAATTTCCAATTGTTATCGACTCAGGGACTGTTAATTTTAGTTATATGTTGTATTATGTAACCTTTGCAAATCAAATTATCTGTACCTTTTCATTAGTATTGAAATCTCCCTTAGTAAAATTTGCAAGATTGTTGTCAGTCTATCTATAGCAGTCCGATCAAATAAAGTTACAACTTGACAAAAGGTGTAAGATTGAGTCAAAGAGGCGATTCAAATGTTGCACAATGAAGCAAGAAAACTTCTGATTCAGGCATTGGAAAAAACACACAATGCAAGAGAAGTCGCTGAAAACTTCTCTGTCAATCGAGGCACGGTACAACTCTCCTTTCAGGGCAGTTTCGCTTCTTCGCAAAAATAACAGGCGCGTTGTTGACACGGGTAACGGTTGTGCCGACCCAACCAATCAAAACATTGAATCTTTTACGAAGCGAACGGACGGTCTACGCTGTTAGTAATTCCTGAATGGAAACCAAGCAAGCAGTTTTGCCACTTTCAGCCCCAGTTAGTACTTCAATATTACTATGTTTTGGAAATCGGCACAACCATATAACCGTCTGTGATGAAACTATTTTTGTTTCATCGATGACATTGTACCAGCAAGCAGGGCATTCGTATATACAAATGCCATTTTTGCGTTGCAAAATGCTTGTTGGGATAGTCCCAGACCCTTTGTGCACCGCATCCGCTGGATGCAGGCTGCGCATTTGTGCCAAATGCTTCTATAACAAAAAAGAACACCGAGGACTCCCCCAAAAATGGGAAGAATCCTCGGTGTTCTCTGCTTATCGGGTCTGCGCTTTTTCCTTGGTGGCCTTTTCTTCTGTGAAAAAAATCTCTACATTCTTCTGTGCTTTCATCAGTTCCTGCATCTCATCACGCGCCTTGCGGTAGGCTGGATAAGCAGCTTTCTTTTGAGAAAGCAGTGTGGAGTATTCTGTGTTCAGTTCTTTTACCTTTGGCAGCTTTTTCAGTCCAGCTTCGTCAAAAGTGGCTTTTGCCGCCCGGTGCAGTGTGATCTGCTCCCGGTGTTCTTCCAGAAACTTTTTGCTGTACCCGGCCTTACGGTAGGCATCATACACAGGTCTTGTTTTGGCATAGTTGATGATGTGCGCCCGCAGGACGGCAATCTCCGCCATGCGCTGCTCTGCGGCCTTGATGGAATCGCCCAACTCATGGTATTGTGCAGTTGCCGCATTTACTCTCTCCTGCATTTCTTCGATGCTGCCGATTTTATTTTCCTGCAAGAAGATCAGGGTCTTGGACATCTCTTTCAGATTGTAGCGTTTTGCCCATCGTGCATAGCCTTCGCTCTTGCCCTCGGAGAGTTTCGCCTGAATGTCCACCAACAAATGGAACGGCTGCTCTTTTGGCGGCTGCTTCTGATGCGGACGGTGTTCGG
>ULLA01007451.1_pt1 | contig 8779 bp, 8 predicted proteins | sample 1951291 | NCBI WGS metagenome assembly ULLA01 (sample SAMEA4835514, study PRJEB28245) | human gut metagenome | biome: gut microbiome; material: fecal sample | place: Denmark | collected 2008 | reverse complement strand
AGGTTTACATGTATGCTAGCCAGGCTATGGTTAACGCAGCCAACAACGGTACATTGAAGTAATAACTTTCATGCTCCCGGAAGGGAAAAACTAAATAGATGATTTTGAAGAAAATCAAGAATATAGTAAAATGGGTGGTGGTGCTGTTTTTCAGTACCACCATTCTTGCTGTAGTGGCATATAGGTTCATTCCTGTGTATGTCACTCCTCTGATGTTTATTCGATGCTTCCAGCAAGTAGCTGATGGAGAGAGTATTACCCTGCATCATCATTGGATTTCGATGGATAAGATCTCGCCTCATATGCCAGTGGCGGTAATGGCGAGCGAAGATGCGAGATTCCTGAAGCATCACGGTTTCGACTTCAATGCCATCGAGAGTGCGGCGAAGAATAATGCACGTGGCGGAAGGGTGCATGGAGCCAGTACCATCAGTCAGCAGACTGCTAAGAATGTCTTCCTGTGGCCTGGCCGTTCATGGACCCGCAAGGGATTTGAAGTCTACTTTACCTTCCTCATCGAAATGATGTGGAGCAAGCAGCGCATCATGGAGGTTTATCTCAACAGCATTGAGATGGGACCGGGTATCTATGGTGTGGATGCGGTTGCTGAATATCATTTCGACAAGAAAGCGAAAGATCTGTTTCGTGGCGAGTGTGCGCTGATAGCAGCTACACTTCCTAATCCGCGCAAATTCAGTTCGCTGCATCCTAGCGCTTATATGAAGAAGCGCCAGCGGCAGATAGAACATCAGATGAGATTTATCCCTACCTTCCCTCGTGAGGGTGAAGATTTCGACCCGGGCACAGCTGTGGGAGGATATAGGGGAAAGTGAAGAATGAAGAGTGAAGAATGAAGAGTGAAAAATCTGGTAAATATTGATTAATGGATTTACTGAACGACTTGAACGAAGCGCAGCGTGCTGCGGTAGAATATATTGACGGACCTTCTCTGGTGATAGCCGGTGCAGGTTCGGGTAAAACGCGTGTGCTTACTTATAAGATAGCTTATCTCCTGAGCCAGGGCATGAAACCCTGGAGCATCATGGCGCTCACCTTTACCAACAAGGCGGCAAGAGAGATGAAGGAACGTATCGGAAAACTGGTGGGAAATGACCTCGCCCAGCATCTCTATATGGGTACCTTCCACAGCATCTTCTCCCGAATCCTGAGAGCGGAGGCTGAGCATATCGGCTTCAACAACAACTTTACCATTTATGACGAAAGTGACTCGCGCTCGCTGATCAAGGCGATAGTGAAGGAGATGGGGCTGGATGATAAGAAGTATAAGCCTGCTGCCGTTCATGCCAAGATTTCGATGGCGAAGAACAACCTGATGAGTGCTGCGGCTTATGAGAGCGATGCGGCTATCTTCGAGCAGAACAAGCGTGCGCAGATGCCTGAGGTTGGTAAGATTTTCGTGGCTTACGTGCAGCGCTGCAAGCAGGCCAATGCCATGGATTTCGATGATTTGCTGACACTTACCTATCAGCTCTTCAGGGAACATGAGGATATTCGCCACAAATATGCCGCCCGCTTCGATTATGTCCTGGTGGATGAGTATCAGGATACCAATCACGTTCAGATGTCTATCGTCATGCAACTCTGTCAGGAGAAGCAGCGTGTTTGTGCCGTGGGTGATGACTCGCAGAGTATCTATAGTTTCCGTGGTGCCAATATCGATAATATTCTCAACTATCAGCGCCAGTTTCAGGGCACGCGTCTCTTCAAACTGGAACAGAACTACCGCTCTACCCAGACCATCGTTGAGGCGGCTAACAGTCTGATCAAGCATAACCGCAACCAGATTCCTAAGGATGTGTTCAGCGAGAATGCGAAGGGTGAGAAGATTCAGTATAAGCCTGCTTACAGCGACAAGGAAGAGGCGGCGATTGTGGCGAAGGACGTGAAGCGTATCCGGCGCGAGGATGGCTGCCAGTATAGTGATTTTGCCATTCTCTATCGTACCAATGCCCAGAGTCGTAGCTTCGAGGAGGAGTTCAGAAAGCAGGGTATTCCTTATCGCATTTATGGCGGACTGAGTTTCTACCAGCGCAAGGAAATTAAGGATATTATTGCATATTTCCGTCTGGTGGCGAATCCGGATGATGAAGAGGCTATCAAGCGTATCATCAACTATCCGGCTCGTGGAATCGGTGCTGCTACGGTGCTGAAGATTGCTGACTGTGCCCATCAGAACCAGGTGAGTTTCTGGGAGGTAATCGGTGCCCCTGAGCGGTATGGACTGGCGGTTACCAAGGGTACGATGAACAAGCTGGAAACTTTCAGATTGCTAATTTCTTCGTTTATCGAACGGGCTCAAACTACGGATGTCTATGAATTGGGTGATGCCATTATCAAGGAGAGTGGCATCAGTCAGGATATCATGTCGGGCAAGGATGCCGATGATCTGGCACGTCAGGAGAACCTGGAGGAATTCTTGAGCGGTATGTCGGCTTTTGTGGAGGAACGCCGTGAAGAGGGTAGGTTTGATGAACTCTTCCTGCAGGATTATCTGCAGGATGTGGCTCTGCTTACCGATGCTGACAGCGATGGTGATAAGGATGAACCTCGTGTTTCTCTGATGACGGTTCATGCTGCCAAGGGTCTGGAGTTTCCTACGGTATTCGTGGTTGGTTTGGAAGAGAATATCTTCCCAAGTCCGCTTTCTGCTGCTTCGCTCAGAGAACTAGAGGAGGAACGAAGATTGCTTTACGTTGCCATTACTCGAGCTGAGAAACATTGTATCCTGACGAACGCCAAGAACCGCTGGCGATATGGCAAGATGGAGTTTGATAATCCGAGTCGGTTTATCGATGAGATTGACGGCAAGTTGATTGATAGCCAGGATGAGGCTGGTGGAAGCTTGTTTGGCTCCAGAGCTGATTCGATGTCTGACCAGCCGGAGTGGGCGAGAGCGCAACGTTCTCGCAGACCGTGGGAGGATGCTGAGCAGCCTAGATACAGTAGCAGGTATCAGAATTCCAAACCGGTAGCATCGCAGTTTGTAGCAGATCCTAAGCCTTCTCTCTTTGATGATGAACCGGAGACTTCACATACTTCCGGACGCTCGTCTGTTTCCGGACGCTCATCTCTCTCTGAAGGTAATTTCAAGTCTGTTAGAGCGCTGAATGCAGCTAAACGTTACATGGAGACGCATTCTTCTCATCCTGCTTCTCGCAGTACAGAATCTTCTGCAGCATCAGTTTCTTCTTCTGCAGCTTCATCTGCTGGCAGTTCTTCTTGTGGTTTGCAGGAGGGAATGAAGATTGAACATCAGCGTTTTGGACGGGGAACGGTGTTGAAGATTGAAGGTACTGGTGAGAATACGAAGGCTACGGTTGAGTTCGTTCATTCTGGCACCAAACAGCTTCTGCTGAAATATGCCAAGTTTACGGTAGTAGATTAAGTTCTGTAGTCTGATGTTTATATTTAAAGGTTTATCCTGTTTTGAAGTTCTCTCTTACAGGTAGAATCTTATAATATAGATAAAGAGTTATAAAAATAGATTGGGCAAGGTCATCTCTGGTCTTGCCCTTTTTGTTTCTATATACTATAAATTGAAAAAGCGTCCCCGCAGTAGCCTCACGGTTACTACGGGGACTTATATTACTAACATCTAACTTTAGCATTTTTGTTTAAACTTAAAAACGAATTCTTTATGAGAGTAATTTCTCCATTATCTATAAACATAAACCAAGTATCTCATATATTGCAAGTAACTTGTATCCTGCAAATATCTTGTATCCTTAAATGCAAGTTCTTAGAAAAGTTAAACCCATAAATCAGTATCTCTACTAATATCTTGATTATTTTTATTTTATTGCTTTTTGTCTGTTTAATATTTAATACTTTTAATTTACAATGCAAAGATATAAAAAAAATGGGTAAACTCCAAATTAATTTTGTTTTATTTTGTGTTAAATGGCTTTTATCGTACTTATGCGGCGTTTTTTAAGGATTAACTGGCAAAGTTAAAAGGGTGTATCATAAACATTCAAATGCTTTATGATACACCCTCTTTCTCAGGATTCTGAATATTTTTTCGTGTTTATAACGCTTCGTCTTCAGGACGTGGCATCTGTGTCTGGGGCTTCTGTTTCTTGCCTGACTTCATGAATAGTTTCTTCTTCTTGAGCCATGCAGCCTTGCGTATTTCGTATTCTTCGCGATGACGCTCCAAAAAATTATCTGCCATGTTTCGTTTCCTTTTTTACTTTGCGTTATGAATGCTTATTCTTTTTCTTTAAACTTACTGTAAATCACCTTTATCTGTATAGGACTTGTCTTCTTGCCGTTGCTGTCGGTGGTTATTACACCTCTTTTCAGTCGGGTAGAAGCGAGTGACATATCGTGATTAATCTTGGAGATGACGGTAGTATGTCCCTGTGCGGTTGTGATGATGTTTACAGGAACCAGTACTACTTTATTCCAGTTTTCTCCCTTGCCCTTGTTCTTATACATGGCAGAAACCAGGTTGGCGATATTCTGGAATGTATAGGCATTCTTATAAGTACCTGTACTGCTGTAGCTTGTGGTATAAGAAGTACGGCTATCTGCCAACTTGCTCTTTTCGAAGAACGACTGCAAACTGTCTTTCTGAACCATCAGGATGGTGCTTGGTGTAGCAAAGTTGTATGGGTTGTCTTCGTTGTCATTGTTGAGCCGTGGGAAAGAGATGGTAGCTGTGTTGAGCGTATCCTTCTCATGTCCCTTCATGATATCTTCGATAGGGAGGGTAACCTCGGTGAAGATACCTGCCGGTGACTTGAGATAAGTACAGTTCTTCTCCTGACTTGCCAACTGCTTCAGTTTCACGGTGTCGTTCTCAATCTTGTTGAGCTGCAATACCTCTTCTGTACCATCGAAACGGTTGTATCCGATGCCTACAGCTATACTGTCTGTAACGCCGTCCTTTGCCTTGATGGTCTTGTGGCGGGTCCAGTAGAAGATAAGCTCTGTATTCCAGATCTTAGCCATGTTACCCGTACCGCCTACATTCTTGATGAAGAAGCCAGGGCAGACGTTGTGCAGGAACTTGTAGTTGGTCTTGAAGTACTCAGGATGTTCTGCGTATGTTTGCATGATGTAAGAACCATAGTTCTTGTATGTCTTACCATCTTTCTCATACTTCTTATTCAAGTAAATCTTGAAGTTCTTGACATCTGATGTATTGCTCAAGTTGTAATTACTGCTCCAATGCTGGTTGTTTTCGCTTACCCAGCCTTCCTTGAAGGCATCATAATCAGAGTAATACTCCTTATCTTCTGCCATCGGCTTTGTCATCTCATAGGCTGTCACCTTCATTGGGGCGATAGTATCGCCGTAGCTGGCATTGTATGAAACCAGGAGGTAGCATGAGTCTGCTTCGATAGAACCTTTGTTTGCCTGCTTGATGTAATCGAGTGTATCTATAGAGAAAGTAGGCAATACGCTCAACTGGGTCATGTAGTCACCCTTTACATAGTTGCCGGTTTCCGGGTCTTTCATCTTACCGATGAGACCGCTGTTGTTGCGGCTCAATACGGCACCTGAAACCATAGACTTTGTAGCTACAGGAAATACTGCGCTAGTGATGTTGATGTTGTCAATATCGTTAGTGATGCTACCACCGATTCCCTCGGTGGTGTCATCACATGCAGCGAAAGTAAGCGCTGCTATTACTAATACTGTTAAGAGTCTTAAAATTTTCATTATCCTTGTATGTATGTGTCTCTGTTGTCGGAATTTTATTCTGCGTCAGGACAAACCTTGTTGATGAAGTCTGCGTATGGCTCCTGGATATCTTCTCCCGGATAAGCCAGTACAGGCTTGTTCTTCTCCTTCGCATAATCAAAGAGAATCTGGTTAGCTTCTTCTTCACCTTCTACTACACCGTCGCTATAGTCGATGGCGAGTTTGCCGAGCTCAATGAAGTTGAAGTCGTCCTGATAGCCGTCGAGCAGTTCTGACTTGGCATCGCGGAAGGCAACGCAACGTTTGAAGTTGGTACCCAGTTCACCCTTGAGTTCGTTGGTATAGAGAGCGGTAATCACCTTTGATTCTGCAAATGAAGGCTCTTCGCTGTAGGCTGTCTTTACATAGAATGGTACTACTGCGCTAGCCCAACCCTGGCAGACGATTACATCAGGCTGCCAGCGGAGCTTCTTTACGGTTTCCAATACGCCACGTGCAAAGAAGATAGCTCTTTCTCCGTTGTCGGCATATTCCTTTCCGTTTTCATCGGTGCCCATCTGGCGGCTCTTGAAATAGTCGTCATTATCGATGAAATAAATCTGCTGTCGTGTTGTTGGTATAGATGCAACCTTGATGATCAGCGGATGGTCTGTATCATCTATGATAAGGTTCATACCAGACAGGCGAATGACCTCGTGCAATTGTCCGCGACGCTCGTTGATGGTGCCCCACTTAGGCATGAAGGTGCGGATCTCAAAACCTGCTTCCTGCATCTTCTGAGGCAGTTCGCGTCCCATGATTGACATGTGAGACTCGGCTACGTATGGGTCGATCTCCTGATTGATAAATAATACTTTTTTTGCCATAAAATTTAAATTTTATTCTTACGAATTACGTGCAAAGGTACAAAAAAAACTTCAAATAGGGGCATTTTTTCTCCGAAATTCATTATTTTCGGCAATAATTCGCATATTTTTAGGTTTTTTCTTTCTCATTTGAGAAAAAAGTTGTTATTTTGCACCCGAAAACAGATTATGACGATGAAAGTATTCAATAAGATTGTTGACCTCCAGAACGAACTCTTCATGTGTCGTAAGGAGGGAAAGGAAATCGGCCTTGTGCCAACTATGGGTGCGCTGCATGAGGGTCACGCCTCTCTTGTTAAGCGCAGTGTGAAGGAAAATGGCGTGACTGTGGTTTCTGTGTTCCTGAATCCTACACAGTTTAATGATCAGGGTGACTTGGATCGCTATCCTCGTACCCTCGATGCTGACTGCAAGCTCTTGGAGGCTTGTGGTGCTGACTATGTGTTTGCACCATCGGTGAAGGAGATGTATCCTACACCAGATACACGCCACTTTGAGTTTCCACCTGTTTCTACCGTGATGGAGGGTGCCAAGCGCCCGGGTCATTTCAATGGTGTATGTCAGGTAGTGAGCCGTCTTTTCTATATCGTTCGACCAACTCGTGCTTATTTCGGTGAGAAGGATTGGCAGCAGATTGCTGTCATCAAGCAGCTCGTGAAGTACATCAACAGCGATGTGCAGATTGTGGAGTGCCCTATTGTCCGTGATGAGGACGGTTTGGCTAAGAGCAGCCGTAATACTTTGCTGGCTCCTGATGAGCGTGCCATTGCGCCAAACATCTATAAGGCCCTGAAGGAGAGTGTGGAGTATGCCAAGACTCATACTGTACAGGAAACTCATGATAAGGTGGTTGCCGACATCAATGCTGTAGAGGGTCTGGAGGTAGAGTATTTCCAGATTGTGGATGGCGACAGCCTGCAGGATGTTTCTTCATGGGAGGATAGTGCCTATGTGGTAGGGTGCATCACCGTTTATTGCGGTAAGACTCCTATCCGTCTCATCGACCATATCAAGTATAAGGGATAATTCCTCGATAGATATTCTTTATTAAGTTTAATCCGTAACAGATCAAGTAATAACAGAACAATGCAGATAGAAGTATTGAAGAGTAAGCTCCATTGTGTGACCGTAACTGAGGCTAACCTGAATTATATGGGTAGCATCACCATCGATGAGGACTTGATGGACGCTGCTAATCTGATAGCAGGCGAGAAGGTTCAGATTGTAGACAACAACAATGGTGAGCGCTTGGAGACCTATATTATCAAGGGTGAGCGTGGCAGCGGTTGTATCTGCCTGAACGGTGCTGCAGCCCGCAAGGTGCAGGTGGGCGATACCGTCATCATCATCGCTTATGCCCTGATGGACTTTGAGGAGGCTAAGACCTTCAAGCCAACCGTAGTATTCCCAAAAGAGGGAAACAGGGTTTAATATTCAATGGAAACAAAAGAAAGGGTGTGTCATGGACTTATGGCACACCCTTTCTTTTGTTATGGTGAGGACGAATCACATCGCTCTTGTTCACCACGTTGTCGCCATCCTTGGCGCTGATAGGGATAAATAAGGTGTAATTACTATATAATTTAAGGTGTAATTGCGATGGGTTAAGGATAGATCTCGATATGACTGCTGCCGGAGTTGCCATTCTTGATAATCCTTATCTGGGTGGTGATGCGCTCGCTCATCGTGTCGGTATGACTGATGACGCCCACCTTCTTGCCTTGCGAACTTTGCAGCATGGCGAGGGAGTCGATGACCGTGGCTAAGGTATCGGGGTCGAGGGTTCCGAAGCCTTCATCGATGAACAGGTTCTCGAAGGAGATGTTGCGGGAGGACAACGCCGACAGGCCCAAGGCTAGACCCAGACTCACGATGAAGGTTTCGCCACCTGATAGGGAGGTGGTGTCTCGGATATCGTCGGCACGGTCGTGGTCGATGACTCGGATGCCCAGCGAATGCTTTACCTGCTGCAGTTCGTAACGGCTGTTGAACTTTCTGATTTCCTGGTTGGCGTGCGCTATCAGGAAACTGAGCGTATAGCATTGGGCTATCTTGCGCAGCGTCTTTCCGTCTGCTCCGATGGCATCCGTAATGGCTGTCCAGTCATCCTTTTCCTGTGTTACGAGATTCAGAGCCTCAGCCTTGTCGCCCAACTGCTTCACGGCTTCCTGATGGTTCTGCATCCTGGCGTTGGCAGCAATCAGTTCGTTGCGCTGGCTTCTTTCCTGATACTCCTGCTG
>ULLA01014361.1_pt1 | contig 9004 bp, 9 predicted proteins | sample 1951291 | NCBI WGS metagenome assembly ULLA01 (sample SAMEA4835514, study PRJEB28245) | human gut metagenome | biome: gut microbiome; material: fecal sample | place: Denmark | collected 2008 | reverse complement strand
CCTATTTTTGAGGGTGGTGTTTTTCTATTTTTTTATATATTTTTTTAAATTATTTATGGCAGCATGGTAACTTTCTCGAATAGTTTTATCATTAAGTTTCTTTTCACTTGCAATTTGTCGCAAAGATTTACCATTATAAAAATATTCAATAATTGTTTCTTTTTCTCGTTTAGGAAGCCTTTTAATTGCATGTTCAATTTCATATTTTTTTCATTAAAAATAAGTTTGTCTAAAATATCCATAGAGTTATCTGGCAATTCATAGGGTCCTTTTTTTAAAGTACTATCAATGGAAATAGTATTCTTAATGTAAGTACGATTTCTTTTTTTAAATTTATCGAATTCATTATTTAAATTCTTAATTACTTCCTCTTCTTTTTTATTTTTTGGTTCTATTAATATAAATGAACGAGCAGTTAATTGATACTTTATTTTTTTCATTCAACAATCCTCTTTTCTAAATAATCCCCTCTACACTAACTGGGAAGATAAGCTTGTCATTTGAGGGGGTGTAAAATGAAAAAAATAAAAAAAGACGAGCTTACGAAGATTCATAAAATCTTTTACGCCCGTCTTGCGGTTCTTGATTAAAATTAGTTAACCTTTTCATTTATAATTTGATATGTATTATCTGGCAAGAATGTAATAATGGTTTTAAATCCTTTTTTTATTATTTCTACAGTTTTCTTGTTTTTATCAACAAAACATACTGTCTTACCATCAATATTTTTAATTTTATCCACTTTTTCCCTCCTTTCTAGAAAATATACCTTTGTCGAATAAACATAAATCTTGTAAAAACTTTATTCAAAGATTATAATTAACATAGAATTAATTATGTTTTTTCCCTTTTTTAGCTTTTACAGTCTAAATTATAAGTCTTTTTTTAATTAAGGCGGGATAAAACGAGATGAAAAACGAGATAGGTGAGTATAAATGAAATTTTGTGATTACTTTAAAATGATTATAGGGATGAAGCATGAAGCAACAAATGCTGATTTTTTACGTGCTATAACTGAAAATTTTATAAGAGACCCTTATAAAAATGAATTGTATTTAGATATTGATTTTAACCCAATCGAAAAATATTACGACAATGATGAAACATTAAAAAGCATTTGTAATGGTAATACAAACATGAATAAAGCTTGTGCTGCAGAATTATACAGTTTATATGATAAAGAAAAATTAATCGGCTTCTTTTCAAACAGAGAATATAACTTTGAGCCTTATAAAGAGCTTATCATTGCAAATGGATTTAAAATAGAAATTATTGATGGAGATGAGGATATATTAGCAACTATGGCCGACTTACTTGCCAAGATTTTTCATGATATATCCGAAGGCAAAAAAGAATCATTTCCACCACTTCAAAAATTAAATATCAAGGTTCTAGAAAATGATGCATTTAAACAAGCATATATTAAAGAAAATTGCATATTCATTGAAGGTCAATGTATACATTTACCATTTACTGTTAACGAGATAAAAGATAATGAAGAATTACCTTATGTTAAAGAATTATTAAAAGTTTACAGTGAAAAAATTGGTGTTAAAATTAATTCAAGCAATGATTTGAATCAATATAAAGATTGCATGTTTCACTTTAATAGACAACGAAGGTCATATTTTAGCGCTGAAGCCATCAAACGTTCCGTAAGAGATTTATTCGCTGATGGTCAGGATAATTTTAAATTAATTCAAAACGAAATGTTTTCTGCTGTTGAAGAAGTATATTTTAATGTTGACACAAAAGATGGTTATACAAGGCTTTCTAATGTTTTGAATATGGCATTAAAAGCAAATTTAAATAGTACCATTTTATTAAATATTAGAGGACTTATTACGGCTGAGGAAAGAAAAGGAATATGTCACATCTTAGTAAATGATGGTGTTATTCATTCATGGGTGGAGGTCATATATGACTAATAATTACAATCAAAGAAATGAAATTGCTTTAAGAATATTACTTCTTCTTTCTATAATTAATGAACCCAAAACTGTCGATGTTATTGCAACGTTTGATCTAATTATTACATATGGTAAATATTTTCAATTATCTAATTCTAATCTTCATGGAGAAAATCCTTATTATCTAGCTGAACTTACCTCACGAAGAATTTTAATTAATAATGCTATAAAATTTCTTGTTAGAAATAACTTTATTCAAATCTATACAACCAATAATGGCTTTTCATATAAAATTAATAAAAAAGGGATTTCTTATGTTAACAAGGCTAATTCTAGTTATAGTAAAGAATATAAGATGGTTGTTAAAAATTTAAAAAAATATTTAAAAGATTATACTGATGAACAAATAGTTGAAAAGGTAAGCCTTATGAGAAGAAAGTGAGGTAAATAAAATGAGTAATGTATTTATAAAAAGCGTTATAGCAAAAGGTCAAAATAAACGCGATTCAATTGTTGAATTTTCACAAAATTTATCTATAATATATGGAGCATCAAATACTGGAAAAACATATATATTTAAGATTATCAATTATCTTTTTGGTTCAAGCAAACTTGACGTCAAATCAAATACTGGTTACACAATTTTTTTTATGACTATATCTTTTGATAATAAAGATATAATATTTTCAAGAAAACTTAATAGTTCACGTATTGATGTAGTAAGTTATCATCATTTAATAAAAAGTGGCACTTATTCTACTGATTTAGAGTCTGACTATCCAATTAATAAAGTATATTTATCCTTGCTTGGAATCAATGAAGATTTTAGAGTACCATTCAATAAAAATTGTGAAATGAAACGTTTTACATTTAGGTCTTTTCTTCACTTACTTATGATAAATGAAACCCAAATTGAACGTCCTACATCTATAATATTACCAAAAGAAACTACTTTAAAAACTTACTTCCTATCTGAATTATTATTTATACTTAATGAGCAAGACTTTTCATGCTACGATCCTGAAGAAAAAGATAGCATCAAAAGAGCAAAAAAATCAGCACTTAAAGAATATATATCTAATAAAATAAAAGATATTGAAAATAAAATTAATCAAATAAAACAAAATAATAGCATTTTAAAAGAAGATATCGATATTTGTGAAAGCATAAATCAGCTTACTTGTGAGTTGAATATTATTCAAAGCAAAATTGAAGAATCAATTACAAATGGGAAAAAAATACTAGATTCAATTAATTCAACAAATGAATCTCTTGCTGAATGTGATATTTTATTAAATAGATATACAGCTTTAGAATCACAATACTTATCAGATATTAAACGATTGTCTTTTATTGTTGAAAGTGAATCTATTTTAAGCAACAATTCTACAAACAATATATGCCCATTCTGTAATAATCATTTTGAAGAACAAATCCCACCTAATAATCTCGAATCTATAAATAAAGAAATTATCAGAATTAAAAATCAGCTTAATGATTTGATAGCTGCTAAAAAAGATGTTCTTACTGAAAAAAATAATTCATTATTAAGCATTAAAAAATATAACGAATCATATAAAAAGTTAGAATATATAACTAAACATTCATTAAAGAAACAAGAAAATGAAATCAAAAGTAAAATTAATACTCTTCAAGAATATATAAAATTAACTTCAGAGCTTAATTCAATGATGTCAATAACTGCTTCTTGGAATGAAGATTTAATTAATCTTGACAAGAAAGTAGCACATAAAACCATCTATAAACCTATAGAATTATTTCCTTCATCCTTTGAAAATGAATTGTCGACTATAATTAAAGATATACTTAAAAGTTGCAATTTGCCTAAATATGAAACAGCTCGTTTTAATCTTAAATCATTTGATATTGAAATTAATAATGATCAAAAAAATGCCAATGGTAAAGGATTTACAGCATTTTATAATACCGTTTTAGTATTAGCTTTTCGAAAATATCTTTATGATAAAGCTAATATAAAACCATTCTTCTTTATTATTGATACACCTCTTTTAGGTCTAGATGTTGGTCAAGCAGAATTTAGCAACAATAACATTAGGACTGGCATTTATCAATATTTCATTAATTCAATTGAGCAAGGACAATTAATTATTTTTGATAATGAAAAAGATATGACAAAACTTAATTTTACTAATAAAAAAATTAAAACAATTTACTTTTCGCATATTAAAGATAACACTACAAGATATGGTTTCTTATTAGATTATGAAGATTAAAAAAGGATAAAGCATTCTATAATTTTATAGATTAGCTTAATATCCTTTTCTTTTATATATAATTTAATTTTTTTTAATATCCATATTTAATTTTATTTTTCTTAAGAAAATATACGGATACAATTACACCTAATATTTCAGCAGCTACCACTGCAAGCCAAATTCCATCCTTAAAAATTAAAGGAATACTAAAAATCATCGCAATCTGTAAAACAAAGCTTCTTAAAAATGATATTATACCACTTACAAAGCCATTATTAAGTCCTGTAAAGAAACTTGATGAAATTATATTAATACCTGAAAAGATAAAGTTAATTGAATATAATCTTAAAGCTAAGGGAGTTAAGCTTGTAAGCTCCTTATTATACGATACAAAAATCAAAGTGAATAGCTTAAATAACAATATTAAACATAAAATAGAAGCCTATTAAACTGACTATTTCATGCAAAATACATTACAATACTCAAAAATATCACCGTTCCAGCGGTGCTTTTTCTATTCTCCAATAAGAAAAAAGAAGGATTTTTTCTTCCTCCTTCTTTTTACATCCAGGCTGCACCTACCAATATTACTAATATAAACAATACTAGAATAAATGCGAATCCGCCACCATTTTGGTTAACTCCGCCATTATTTCCTTGGCAACAAGTATTTGACAAAATATCACCTCGATATATTTTATGCAAGGTTTACTATTTTGGTTATTTACTTTGTTAAAGTTATAACACGCACAAAATCATCAAATTCTTTCGTTTGACTATTATAACGTTTAATTTTAAAGGTTAATTTATCACCAATTTGTGCAAATGATAAAACCTTTGATATATCAGAGTTGTGGATAATTTCCTCGTCATTACAAGAAATAATAATATCACCAGCCTCAATTAGACCATCAACATTATTCTTTTTAGAATCAACATTTAAAACAACACAATATACTCTTTCTAAATCAGGCACCTTAATTTTACTATAAATTTCACTTGGATACATTTGTGCTTGTAAATCATTTAAGCTTTTATGATACTCTGTAACAGTTATACCTATTGTTGTTCTTTTAACCTCGCCAGAAGTCTTCATTTGCTTATAAGATTTCATTACATATTCCATTTTTAAAGCCGAAGACATTCCTTGAATATATTCTTTTTCCTTTAAATCCGAATCAATTTTAGACGTAAATATGCCTAGTAACGCTCCATTTTGATTATAAAAGCCACAACCATAGCTTGATGAATTAAGACTTGCATCACTTGCAAGATAAATGCTATCCACCCTTGATAAATAGCCTTTTGTAATACTATTTAATGGTATTTCATTTTTACTTTGTGAAAGTGGAGTTGAAACAGTATATATTGCTTCACCTTTTAGATATTCGTATTCTATTGTTGGAAGTGAAAAATCAATTGAATCGCCACTAAACTCAAGTAATGATAAATTGTTCTTTGTGTCAAGACCTATTATTTTTGCATCAACTGTTTTTGAATTTTCATATATAACAACATTAGCATTAATACTTCCTAAATCACTTGAACTTAAACCATAATATTTATTATTAGTATATTCAATAACTGTACCAGAATATGTTCCAGTTTCTTCATTTTTGACTGCAAAACTAGATTTTAGACCTTTATCATAATCGATAGATTCTTCACTTTTATCCTGGTAAATAATATTAATTTCATTTTGATTACTAGACAAATTACAGCTTGCAAGAAAAATAGTAGGTAATAATATAAAAGATAAAATTTTCTTTTTCATATAGAGCCACCCTATTCTAATCCATAAGTTTTTATAAAGTTTTTTACTTCATTTAAGCTTATAGCATAGCCCATACCTTCAACTACAATTCCACTGCTTGACAAAGTTGTTTTCTCAAAATTAATACCAATTAAATCACCCTTAATATTAAATAGCGCCCCTCCGCTATTACCTGAATTTATTGCAGCATCATGTTGAATAACCTCTACTGTTGAGGTTGTATTAAGTACTGTATCAAAGCTTAGGGAATATAAACTACGAGATGCAACACCAACCGTAACTGTATTAAAATTAGTTAAACCCAAAGGACAACCAATCGCAATAACTGTTTCGCCAGGATTTATAACAATCCCATTATCTGTAATTTTTGATACACCAACGTTATATTTTTCAGCCGCTTCAAAACTTATACACGCAAGATCCTTATTTGGATTAACCGCCTCAATTGTAGCGTCAATATAGGTTTTGCCATTAATATAAGCTTCTACCTTACCAATAACACGATTACCAGAAATAGCGTTAGATACAACATGATAATTAGTTAAAGCATAATACTTAAGTTCTTCTTTTTTAAATACAACACCTGAGCCTGTTGAAGCCGATGACGAATCACTTGAATAAACACCAATACAAGATGCCTCAACATTACTAACAACATCAGATACAGAATTATTAACAATATAAATATCAGGATTAGATGCCACAGGATTAGAACTTGTTTTGTTTAGGATAGAACAACTCCCAAGTGTTAAAGCAACTCCCCCTAAGCATAAAAGTATACTAAATTTTTTCATTTGAAACCTCCAAATTAAAAGCTCTATATGCATTATTATATGTTATTTTTTCAATTTCTAAAATAGACATTTCTCTTATTTTAGCTATTTCTTCAATCGTATAAATAATATATGCACTTTCATTACGTTTACCTCTAAAAGGATGAGGCGTAATGTATGGGCAATCAGTTTCAACTAGCATATAATTTAAATCAATATTAGCACATACTCTTTTAATTTCTTTTGAATTTTTGAATGTAATAGCTCCCCCTATTGCAATATAAAAGCCCATTTTAATAAATTCTCGTGCCATTTCAAGTGAACCTGAATAGCAATGCAAAATACAATTTAATTTATGTGCATAAGGTTTTAATATTTCAAGCGTATCTGCCCATGCATCTCTTGTATGAATAATAACCGGCAAATTTCTTTTAAGTGCAATTTCCATTTGAAGTTTAAATAATGGTATTTGATATTCCCTTAGAGGACCATCATCATAATGATAATCAAGTCCAATTTCACCTAATGCATTAACCTTGTGGCTATCTAAAAATGCTTCTAAAAGTTCTATATCCTTAAGATAATTAGGACTAGCTTGATCTGGATGAATACCAGCACTACAATAATAATTAGAATTTTTTTGTGCTAAATCATAAGCTTGTTGGTTCCCTATATGAGAATAACCCACTAGCATAAGCTTTATATTAAGTTCATCACATCTTTTTAGGCATTCTTCACGATCATTATCAAATTCCTCGCTAAAAAGGTGACTATGAGTATCAAAAATCATATTATCACATTCCTTGTGAATATTATATCATAAAACAAAAAAAAGAGAGCCGAAGCTCTCTAATTTTTTTAAATTATTCAATAACCTCAGTAACTGAACCAGCACCTACAGTATGTCCACCTTCACGAATAGAGAACTTAGTTCCTTGTTCGATAGCAATTGGGTGAATTAATTCAACTGTCATTACTGTGTTGTCTCCTGGCATTACCATTTCTGTACCTGGTTCAAGAGTAATTGTACCAGTAACGTCTGTTGTACGGAAATAGAATTGAGGACGGTAGTTAGAGAAGAATGCTGTATGACGTCCACCTTCTTCTTTGCTTAGTACGTATACTTGAGCTTTGAACTTGTGATGAGGATGTACTGAACCTGGCTTAGCTAATACTTGACCACGTTGTACTTGAGTACGATCGATACCACGAAGAAGAACACCAACATTATCTCCTGCTTCAGCGAAATCAAGAAGCTTACGGAACATTTCAAGACCAGTAACTACTGAAGAAATAGTATCCTTAATACCAACGATTTCAACTGTATCGTTTAATTTAACCATACCACGCTCAACACGTCCAGTAGCAACTGTACCACGACCAGTAATTGTGAATACGTCTTCAACTGGCATTAAGAATGGCTTATCATTATCACGAACTGGTGTAGGAATATATGAATCTACAGCGTCCATTAATTCTTCAATCTTAGCAACCCACTTTGGATCTCCATTTAAAGCACCAAGAGCTGAACCACGGATGAATGGAATTTCATCACCTGGGAAGTCATACTCGTTAAGTAATTCACGAATATCCATTTCAACTAAGTCAATGAACTCTTCATCATCAACCATATCGCACTTATTTAAGAATACAACGATTTTTGGAACTCCTACTTGACGAGAAAGAAGGATGTGCTCACGAGTTTGAGGCATTGCACCATCAGTTGCAGCTACTACTAGAATAGCACCATCCATTTGTGCAGCACCAGTAATCATGTTCTTTACATAGTCGGCATGTCCTGGGCAGTCTACGTGTGCATAGTGACGCTTTTCAGTTTCATACTCAACGTGTGCAGTATTAATTGTAATACCACGCTCTCTCTCTTCTGGAGCAGCGTCGATATTAGCATAGTCTTTCTTTTCAGCAAGACCCTTAGCAGCTAGAACTGAAGTAATTGCAGCTGTTAAAGTAGTTTTACCATGGTCGATGTGACCAATTGTACCAATGTTAACATGTGGTTTTGAACGATCAAATTTTTGTTTTGCCATAATATATGGTCCTCCTAATTATTTTTTTTACTTTCCTGGTTATTTTCATAACCATTATACTGATATTTTACCCCATTTCTAGGGCAAAATCAAGTATATTATAATTCAATTACTTATTAAGAACGTGCCTTAACAATTTCTTCTTGAACATTTCTAGGACATGGTTCATAAGTATGCATTTGCATCATAAATGTTCCACGACCTTGAGTATTTGAACGAAGTGCAGTAGCGTATCCTGACATTTCAGCTAGTGGAACATATG
>ULLA01022399.1_pt1 | contig 9137 bp, 7 predicted proteins | sample 1951291 | NCBI WGS metagenome assembly ULLA01 (sample SAMEA4835514, study PRJEB28245) | human gut metagenome | biome: gut microbiome; material: fecal sample | place: Denmark | collected 2008 | reverse complement strand
ACATGCGGCTGTAGTTGATTATAAAGCGTTGGGATTTCATGAATTCTTTTAATTTATTTATTGATTCTATTTTAATCATTTTTTCTCCTTGAGTATTAATTTAACAAAGTTTATGAAGCTTTGGATTGATTGGTGGATTGTTTTTAACATAAACCTCCTTTTATGTAAGTACAGGTGTTTTGTGTTTAAGCACTTGTTTTACATATTTATAATAGTCATTATTTTTAAACTGTTTACAGTTTTTTAGTACAGTTTCTGCATCAATAAATCCATGTGTTACGGCAATTTCTTCCAAGCAAGAAATTTTAACTCCCTTGTTTAGTTCCATTGATTGTACAAAATTACTTGCTTGTAGCATAGAATCGTGTGTTCCTGTATCAAGCCAAGCAAAACCTCGTCCGAGGATTTCAACATTTAACTTTCCTTTTTCAAGATAAATTTTATTCAAATCTGTAATTTCTAATTCTCCACGAGCCGATGGTTTTAACATCTTTGCGTATTGACAAACATTTTCATCATAGAAGTATAGACCCGTTACTGCATAATTTGATTTTGGATGCTTTGGCTTTTCTTCTAGTGAAAGAACTTTTTTGTTTTCATCAAATTCGACAACCCCAAATCTTTCAGGGTCTTTTACTGTATAACCAAATACCGTTGCACCTGAATTATTTTCAACAACATTTTTCAAAATAGTTGAGAATCCGTGTCCGTGGTAAATGTTATCACCTAAGATTAGTGCAACTTTTTCGTTGTTAATCCAGTCTTCGGCAATAAGAAACGCATCGGCAATACCTTTTTGAATATATTGAATTCTGTAATCTATATGTAATCCCCAACGAGAGCCATCACCAAGCAGTTTTACAAAGTTGTCATAATCAGCTTCATTTGTAATGATTAAAATATCCTTTATGCCCGCAAGCATAAGTGTTGACAATGGATAGTAAATCATTGGTTTGTCGTAGATTGGTAATAAAATTTTTGATATGTGATGTGAAGCGGGATATAATCTACTTCCTGCTCCTGCTGCTAATATAATTCCCTTCATTTAGTTACTCCTTATAAATTGTATTTGTGTCTATTTAGTACGTGTTGTTGATATTCAGGTGCTAATTCTGTAAAATATCCACTCCAACCCCAAACTCTAACAATTAAGTTTCGATGTTTTTCAGGATGAGCTATTGCATCTTCTAATACACTTGAATCTAAAACATTTAATTGTAGTTGTTGGTTACCAAGCTTAACAAAATACTTAATTAATTGTGCTAACTTTTTTATACCTTCATCTGAATTAAAAACAGATGGAGATAGTTCAATTGTTATAGGTCCTCCATTCATAATTCTTGAATAATCAATAACAGAATAAGATTTAAGAACACTTAATATTCCGTTGACTTTTATACCTTGTGAAGGAGCTAAACTAGTGGATAATGGCTCTCTATCTAAACGCCCATCTGCAGTTGCATGAACTTTAGGCTCAAATGCCCATTTAAAATCGGGATCTGTTAGCCATAAATAATACATTGCAGAACCACTTCCAGGACGGACTTTTTGAGTAATCGTTGAGAGCTCTTCTGCTACATCGGCAAATGTATCAAATAAAAATTTTAACTCATTATCTACTAAATTATCTGCATTTCCAACTTTTGGCATTGTATCATGTAATTCTTGTTGTAATGTTTCAAATCCTCTATAATTATTTTGTTTTGCCGTAAATAAATTCTTTAAACCTTCTAATCCTGTTTTTTCGTATGTTAATTTTATTGCAACAAGTGCATCCGCTCCATTTGCAGAACCGGCTCCATGTATTCCTATATTTTTATATTTGACTATTTCTGTGGCATCTTTTTTTTGCTCAATCGAATTTTCAAAAAAGATGGAAGCAAATGGTGAAGGCAGAGTAACAATTTTCCTACAATTTAAAATTGTTTTAACTTGTTGCTTAATATTTTCTTTTATTTCTGTTTTAAAATGTTCCCATTTAAATCCACCAAAGGATTTTATTGCTTTCTCAAATGCCGCATCTACAGCATAAGGAAAAGATACAGCCCCTTGATTTACAATTTCAATTCCTTTTCCCGGAATTATAAATTCCCAACAGGCAGCAACTGTATAATTCCTTGCATCTTCAAGTGTATATCCCTTTTTTACTAATGCTGGAATTACAATTTCATCATTAGAATATTGTGGAAACCCTAAGCCACATTTTGTTAGTTCACAGCCTAATTCAATTAAGTCATCTGGAGTTTTAGAATCTATTCTCAAATTTATTTTCGGATCAATCAATTTGAGCTCCTTAGACACTTCCAAGATTAAATAAGTTAGTTCATTTATTGCAGAACTGCCGTCTTCTGGTTTACAACCTCCAAGCATTACGCTTTGACCGTTATCTCCTTGTTGTATCCCTCTGTATAAATCAGTATCTTTGTTTAATGAAATAAAAAATTCTTCAAGGAGTTCTTTTGCTTCGTTTTTAGAAATAATATTTTCTTTTATATCATGTTCGTAATATGGATATAAATATTGATCCATTCTACCAAAACCAAGTTGGTAATTATCTGCCATATTAAATATTGAAGAAATAAACCTTACGGATTGTAATGCTTCATGAAAACTTTTTGCCGGATATCTAGGCACGTTAGCAAATAAGTTTGCAACTTCTATATTCCCAACAGCATTTGCTGTAAGTTCATATCGTTTTGCCAAATTAAGCACTGAGTCTATTGACCATAAGACTGAGTGTAAAAACTCTTTTTCTTTTTTATTTTTAGTTTCCCATAATAACTTTTCTGCCTTAGCTCGCCTATTTTCCAGTCCATATTTTAATAAAATAGAATAATCCGGACAAATGTTATGAAACGGCTCATAACATCTACCTTTATGGTTTCCATAGTATTTTTTAATTGTTTTATCATCACAATATTGAGGAATGTTATTCTTTGTACGAATAAAACTAATACGTTCATCTTTGAATACAATTGGGTCCTCAAGTTCACACATTTTGCTTAAGATAAAGGCACTTCTTTGCGTAAAATCATATTTTAATTTCCTCAAAATTCGCATATAATTTTCATCAATAGTTGTTCTAAATTGTTTATATTGCCTTTGTTGCGTAAAATTTCGCATATTTTCTAATCGTTCTGTAAGCATTTAACTTCGTCCCCCATTACTTCTATGTTGTGCAATCTTAAATTTTGTTTAAAATATTCAATATTTTGAATATTATTTCCTTTTTTCAAATCCTTGAGCTTAAATTCCATGTCGTATGCTTCATATTTTCCTCCAGCAAGAATGTTGTATGGTAAAGGGTCAACACGAAGAGGTTTATTTTCTAGACCTAATATTATGTTTTGTATTTCATTGAGATTATTTGTGGTATCTGTAATTTCAGGAATTAATGGAACTCTTATGTGATAAGGCACTCTACTTTTGTCTAATATTTTTAAGTTTTCAAGGATTAGTTTATTTGATACACCTGTGTATTTAATGTGTTCCTCTTCATTAATTAGTTTTAAATCAAAATATACCAAATCAAATACTGTTAGAAGTTTACTAAACATTTCAGGTTTACAAAAGCCAGATGTATCTAGGGTCTTATGAACTGTTTGGAGTTTTGAAGCAACAGTATAAATAAATTCTGCTTGTAAGGTGGGTTCTCCTCCTGAAAATGTTACCCCACCATTTGACATTTCAAATACATCCTGAAATGTCAAAATTTTATCTACTACTTCTCTGACGGAATATTCTTTTCCCTTAACGCAATGGTTTTTATTATTTAATTGAGGTTTAACTGAAATCCCTTCGGGGTTATGACACCAAATGCAATGAAGAGGACAGCCCTTCATAAAAATAGTTATTCTTATTCCAGGACCGTCGTTAATTGCAAATTCTTTTATGTCAAAAATAATACCTTTATTCATTGCTATCCTTGTTCTCTATAAATTGCATCGTCCCACTCCCATTCCGCACGACTTGAGCGTCGCCACGGTCTAGGTGTTAAATTATGAACATTTCTACAATATTTACAAGTTGAAAGTGGTGTATTTAAATATTTTATAATTTCTTCATCACTTGCCGTTATTATATCTATACCTTTTTCTTCTGGAATATGTGTATTAAAAGCTGAATTATATAAATTCATATAGCAAGCTGTAGGGCAAGTGTATAATCTGTAATCTCTTAAAATATAACAATATCCAAATTTAGATTTACAAGCAAAGAAATTTTCTTCAATATTCCCCTGTCCAGTTTTATCCATCCAATGTAAGAAAGTTTTACCATTTATAATTCCTGCAATCCAGACTCCTTTTTCTAAGCATAAATCTAAAAGAGACGAAAAATCTTCAACAGTAGGGTATTTTGTAATTTTAAATGCTATAGAATTTCGCCTACAACTATCCCAAAATGTTTCATCCATTTTTGGCAACAAAATTGCATTTGTATGCAAACAGATGAATGTATCAGGTAATATTTTTCTAGTTATGTCAAAAAAAGTATTTATTTCTGGATGTAATAATGGTTCGCCACCCATCAAATCAATTTCTTTAATATGAAATTTTTGTGACAATATTGTTAACTGTCTTTCAAAATCTTTTATGTCAAGTTTAAAGTTATCTGCAAGAGTACAAAAATGAGAACAACTTTCACAGTTGTTATTGCATTTGTCAACAAGATGTATTGACAAAAAATTTAGTTCCATCTTTTTCTTGGGCGGAATATACATATCAAAAAATCTTACTTCATTTGCAAGAATTGTACTTAATTTTGATTTTATTTCCTGTTCTAATGTATTTATCTTTAGTTCTAATGTTTTATTTGAAATGTCTTTTTTAAACTTTATCTTAAAGAAAAATATATTTATTACTAATAAATCTTCATTTTTCTCTATGGAAAATATTCTTTTAAATATGTTCATTATTGCCTCCAAAAATTACTTTAACTCCAAGTATTTTTCCCAAAATTCAAACGTAGAAAATTCTTTATGAGCATTAATATAATCTGTATGCAATTTGTCATAATTATTATCTATTTGTTTTAGTAACTTATAAAATTCTTTTTTGTAATAAAGAGTCTTTGTATGGTCATATCTTCGTATTGTTGTTTTATTTGTAAATAAATTTACGACGGCAACTTCTCTTACCAACGCAAAAGCCTCAACTGGAGGATACCATTCAGATACAGTAGCATGTTTCTTAAATAAAAATTTAGGAATTTTTATGAAACTATTATCAATATATTTTACGAGCTTTTTACGCCATTTTTTAGATTTAAAATATCCATTTTTGGCTGTTTCAATTTCGTCATTTGTTGCAGTTCTATACTCTACTTGTTTTGCAATTTGATTAACATTTTTAAATTGTTCTTCTGGATTTTCTCTAAAGATATTACTTCCTTTTAAAATATCTTTCATTGATTTAAGTAAAAGATCTAATGACGTATATTCATATGTTTTTATTAAATAGTTATAACGTTCTTTAAAGTAGTTCGAATATTGAGTTTTAAAATTTCTATTATAAATTGAATTCAAGAAGAACATGTTCCTAGGTAAATAATAATAGTCAGCAACTTTGGATACTCTCCATTCAAATGCAGCGTGCCATATACATATACCATTCATAGAGATTATTTGAACTCCACAAGCTCTCCAACTCCATTCTGCATCATCTCCTCTGAAAAATATTGGGATTGATAATCCATTATTTTTTGCGAAGTCTAAAGGAAATGAACAATACAACCAAGCAGAACTTGTATATCTTTGTCTATTACCAAATATTTCAGGAGGAATATCATTTGTTTTTAAAATATTATTATATTCTGTTACGTCTAAATTATTATAATAACCTGTAAGCCATAAACCATGTTGCATTGAAATATTTTCAAAGAATTTAGATTTGTCATATAAATCTAACATCGCACTATTGATAAAGGAATCTTTGAATTCTTCTTTTAGATAATTTGATAAAATTAGAGTTCTATAGAACGATTCTGGAAAAATTTCTACATCGTCATCCATGAATAAAACTCTCGTATATCCAACATTTTGTTCCATTACATCCATCAGTCCTCTGGTGAATCCTCCAGCTCCTCCGGCATTCATATTTGGTATGATTTTTACTCTATCATTACTTCTGTTTACGTCTAAAGTTTTACCATTATCAACAACAATAAGTTTTATTTTGTCATTTAATTCAGGATTTTGTTCAATAAAACGTTCAAAAAGACGAATGTTTTTATTTATATAATCTTCTCTCTTAAAAGTACAAGTTACAATTGCAAGTTTATTATCTCTATTAACTTCTCTATCAGAACAATAAGATGCTTTATAAAATTCAATCGGATTTGCTTTATCTTCAATTATGGTAAAATAAATTCCTTCGTATTTTTCTGGATATGGAATTTGAACACAAGTATCACCATCACAATCTTGAGATAATATAACATTATCTATTCTATCAAATGCAAAATTCCTGTTACTACCTGTGATTTGTAATTTATACTGCCCTTTTATTTTTAAGTCTAAATATACATTCCCTAAATCACAGTAGTAATAATATTTTTTTGCAGCAAATAAGTTCATCCATGTGTTAAATTTATACTCATTTACATTCGCTAATTTCCCATTTATATAGCATTCGTTATCTTCTTTATTTACAAACAATTCTGTATTATCAATAAAATCTGCCGGTGGCATTACAACTCTGATTATTTCTTGCATGCTTTCTTCTCCCTATTTTTTTATTTGTCTTTTTTTGTTCTTTTAAGTTTCATTAATTTTATTTCTATTCCAAATAGTATTAAAACTTTATATTTGTTTTTATTTGTTAGTGAAAAAATCCACTGGATAAACTTCTTAAATAGATAGTTTTGGTAATATTTGTTTGAATATATTGATAAAAATTTTTGCTTTTCTTTTCTTGAAAAAATTGAGGAATTTAATACCCTGTTTTTATCAAAAGTTATAAAAACTTTGTGCATTCTATCCAAACAATATTTTGTGTATTTTTCGTTAACTCGTTCCATATTCCAAGTCATATGGTTGTATTTTTCTTTGTACAAATATTCTAAGACGGCATCAAATCTACCATTAGATGCAAAAAATTCATCTAAGTCGCCATAAATTTCAAACACATCATCTGGATTATTCTTTTTAAAAGATGAGCTATCCGCATTTGTTGTTCTATAGTTGTAAAATGGCTGAGCTTCCCAATAAATATTTTTAGCTAGCATCAATGTTTTAAAACGCCAATTTTGATCTGCATATCGACCTTTATTCAATTCTAAAACTGAAATATTGTTATCTCTGATAAATTGTCTTCTATATAAACCAGTCCAAATACTAGCATGATTTGTTAAAAGTGTTGGGTATTCAAATATATTAAAAGGATTTTTAGGGGGGCTAACCCTTTTCGCGATTACACAAATTTCTCTGTCGTTATCATCATCAGAATAGTCATAATACGGACCTTTGACTACATCTACATCATTTTGTTTTGCATCGTCATATAAGACCTCAAACATGTTTTGCTCAATAAAATCATCTGGCTCAACAATCGCAATATACTCTCCTATAGCCTTTGAAAGTCCATTATTTACAGCTTTGCCATAGCCACCATTCTCTTGATGTATAGCTTTGATTCTTGAATCCAGTTTTGCATATTCATCAATAATTGCCGGACAGTTGTCTTTACTTCCGTCATCTATTAAAAGTATTTCAATATCTTCTAAGGTTTGATTTAGTATTGAATCAATACATTGATGAATATACTTTTCTACGCCATATATTGGTACAATGACTGATACTTTAGGTTGTGTCATATTATATTGCTCCTTTTGTAATCTTTTTCAGATAAAAATAATCTTTTCTCATATTTCGTATTCTTTGGTATTGTTCTTTATTTTCTTGTTTTGCATCTCCGCTTAAAAAGTACGATTTTATTTTCAACTTCAAGTATTCAAAATATGAAGGAGGTTGTTTATTTAACATTTCTTTTATTGTTTGTTCTTCATAAGGGAATCTGACTAAAGTACAACCAAGTTTTTTAATTCTTAGATTTTCTTCTGCTTCTTTTATCCAAACAAATATTGCAAGTAATTCTTCTGCTAAATAACCAAGGCTTCGTTTCCCATTTGTTGAATATTCTGAAAAATCTATTTCCTCTTCAAGTTCAAATAGTATTGGAAAAAGGAAGTTACAATATTCGAAAAATAACTCTTTCTTCATAATAAACATCTGGTATAATGACTTTTTATAACCATTGACTTTTGTTTTAATTAAATCAGCATATTTTGGATACTTACTGATTACGATTTTTAGCATGAGGTCAAAATCTTTAACTTTTGTTCCGGCTATAGTTTCTGCGTAATCTGTCCGAATATTCCGTCCATCATTTATCTTAGATAAATCAGAATCAATACTTACAATTAAGTCATATTTATCTGTAAACTCATCAATTATTTTGTCGTTCAATTGTATATTTTTAATGTATCTGTCATTTATAAAATCTGCGGAAATATAACCTAATGCTTTTTCTAATTTGGATTGTTTTGAATTTAGATAATAGTCCTCATTAAAGATAAAATGTCTTCTGTAGTGCATTAAACCAATATATTCAGGATTGCCAATTTGCTCAAAGTTTTTCCACGCCCAGTATAAGGCAGAACATTCAGAATATAATCGATTTTTAGAAGAAATATTTTCTCCCGAATTATCAAAAATACAGAATGTTTGTAGCCATTCCAAATCGTTTTTCGAAATTTTTCCATCTTTATTATTCGTCAATGCAACATCTGCTCCAGCTAAAATTGGAACAAACGCATTTCCACTCGGAATTTTAAATGGCTTATGAGTTACTAGTAGAATTTTTGTTTTCACAAACTTGCTCCTACCATTTGTAAACTCTTTTCCCATGTGTAAGCACTTGCGATACTTTCATCTAGTGTATGTTGCGGTTTCCAGTTTAGACTCTCTTTTGCTTTTCTGTTATCAGCAACAAGACTTGCAGGGTCGCCTGCTCTACGAGGTTTGATTTCAACCGGAATTGTTTTTTCTGTAACTTTTTCACAAGCTGAAAATACTTCTTTAACTGTATTTCCATCATTTGTTCCAAGGTTAAAGTAGTTTGTTTCTCCACCATTATCTA
>ULLA01020602.1_pt1 | contig 9218 bp, 10 predicted proteins | sample 1951291 | NCBI WGS metagenome assembly ULLA01 (sample SAMEA4835514, study PRJEB28245) | human gut metagenome | biome: gut microbiome; material: fecal sample | place: Denmark | collected 2008 | reverse complement strand
CGACTCTCCTTTACCCAGGGTAACCCCAAGGAGGGAACCTGCTACCATAATATGGTATTCGGGAGCTTTTTCGCAAAAGTACTTCAAACTATGGAGTCCTCTCGGAATCTCCTGTATTTCATCCATGATGATGAGAGTAGCAGCAGGTGTAATCCTTACGCCAGTAATGGCTTGGATGGTTATGAGGATTCTGTCTATGTTGTAATCAAGCTCAAAGAGCTGTTTCATTCTTGGTTCATCGTCACAGTTGATATATGCTACGTTTTTGTATTCCTTTTTTCCAAAGTGCTGCATGATCCAAGTCTTACCCACTTGTCTGGCACCTAGTAACATCAAGGGCTTTCTGTCCTTGCTTTCTTTCCATTTCAGGAGTTGCTTGTATATCTTTCTTTTCATAACTAACTGGAATTTAAATATTTCTGTTGCAAAGATACACTTTTTCGATGATAAAAACAAGTAAATTATACACTTTTTCGATGATAACGAATGTTAAATCATACATTTTTTCGATGATAAGGTAGTAAAAAGACTGTCACCGCTTGTTCATCTTCGGATGATGACGACACTCCGGCTACTGGTGATATTAAGACCAACATCGTTGGTACATGAGAACTTACGCATATTAAGGGGTGGTATTGGGCTGATGATGAGGATGAAAGCCATATCACTGTAGATAAAAGTCCTGAAAGTGATGATAAATTTAGATTTTCTCTCAATGCTAATGGTGGTTGCATTTGGTATGATTATGATGCAGGGACTTGGAAATCTTATTCAGGAATTACTAAATATGAATTGAATGCCAACATTTTGATTATTAAGGATTCCTATTCTTCAGGGGATGAAACTGATTGGCAAACTTGCAAGCGCTTTAAGATTGTTTCTATCAAAGGTAATACGATGATTTGTACTGTATGCTTAATGGATGAGGGTGATACAGAACTTACATTTACGAAAAGATAAATATTAAAATAAACTAAGGATAGAGAAAAGCAGTATGTTGCGTGTTTTTCATACTGCTTTTCAGCTTACTTTTTGATTCTGTTGTTCTGGCGCAGAGAGTTGATCTGTGCCAACTTCTGCTCCCGCGAGTAAGGATGCAATAACATGTATTGTTCCCCCTTTAACGCAGCCAAGCTGCTCTGACGGTGAAAATCGTTTATATAAGATCTTTCCAGTACTGAATTGTTCTGCATAATCATCTAATTTTGCTAGACCTTCAGATGTAAATCCTTCATTGATTATGTCACTGATGGACATCCAAAAATCATGGTTTGTCATAAATTATATTGTTTGATAAATTCTATTGGTGGCAAAGTTATAGTTTTTCTTCGATAACACCAAATTATTTGGGCTTTATTTCACATTTGCCAGCAAATTGTTTCAATACATCTTTCTTTTCCCGTTGTCCTTGAAATTACATGGCGATGTAGGAATCTCTGCGTCGGGACGTAGGAAAGATTACGTCGCCATGTAGTAAAGTCTACATCGGGACGTAATTTTTGGGGTATCTATAAGGTATCATATCAGATTCTTTTTAGATTTAGCGTCGAGTTTATACGCACACGAAAAAAGTTTTTTCGAAAAAAAATTTTATGTGCAAGAAATAAATGGGGAGAAAATGCAGAAGCTGAGTGCTATTGTGACCACGATTTCTGATAAGCAGTATCATAATGATTAACTGCCTGGAGAAGGTTGTAGATAGGATTGATTTAGTAGAATGAGTTGGTTCTACTGGATGACGGAGTCGGCTCGATGGGATAAAGGAGTCAACTCTATAGGTTGATGCAAGCGTCTTCGTGAGTTGAAAGACATTACTCCTCGGGTTCCAGAAGATACCTTCTTAGCAGTTGTCACTAGGCTCAGCAGGTCTGCCGAGCCTAGTCGGCAGGTCTGCTGACTGCAGTCAGCAGCTTTGCTGAGCCTAGTTACAACACTTTATTCTTGCCGATATTTCTCTCATATCATCCGGAAGAAAAGAGATTGTCTTCTCTTTCATTTCTTGCGGAATACCGAATCGTGCTTCGGCGATGGAGCCAACGATGGCTCCGATGGTATCGCTATCGCCGCCATGAGATATGGCTAGGCGGATGGCATCCTCGAAGGATGAGGCTTGCGAGAGGAGATAGAAAGATAATGGCACGGCATCCATGCAGGTTTCGTCGAATTTGCCTTTCGGATAATCTCGGGTATCGAAATCCTCGTAATAGCTGCGGGCGATATTCTTGAAGGCTTTCATTGCCTTATCATCAGATTCTTTAGAATTCTTATCTTTACTCTCCTTAGATTCTTCTGAGAATCTGCTCTTGCGGAAATGCCAGATGGCATGAGCCACGGCTTTGGCTCCCTTGATTCCTTCGGGATGGTTATGGGTAGGAAGAGCCGTTTTCTCGGCCTCTTCCAAAACCTGCGACAGGTCATCGAATAGCCAAGCCACTGGCGATACTCGCATTGCCGAACCATTGCCAAAACTATTATATGGCTGCGGATCAAGAGAACGAATCCACCCCGCGAATCTTCCGCCATACGCTCCTTTTGGAGAAGGATAGCGGCGGCACCAATCCAGCAGGCTTTCCTGATAGCTTCGTCCGTTCAGTATCGCATCGGCTATCGCCACCGTACAAATGGTATCATCGGTGAAGTCGCATCCCTCGCCGAACATCTCGAAATCATAATCAAACGTATTGTTGAACTCATATTTTGAGCCAGCAATATCTCCTATTATTGCTCCTAACATAAGCTACTAATTCTCTATAACTTTATTCTATCACCTCCCAGAAACTCTCCGGCAGGCTGATGTTCTTCATCTCCTTTGCCTTCTCGAACAATGGGGCGATGTCTTCGGCTTCGAAACCGGCGATGCCGCAACCTATTGGGGTTACCAGGAAATGCTTCTCGGGATGTCGCTTGGCATAGGCGATGAATCTATCCACGTATGGACGGATGGTTTCCACGCCGCCCTGCATCGTAGGGATGGCATAACTCTGACCTTGCAAGCCTACACCCTTGCCCATGACGGCACCGAAATGCAGGCGGGCAATGCGGGCTGCACCACCACCATGCATGCCAGCCAGATTGCTGCCAAACACAAAAATCTCGTTTTCTTTTAATGAATCAATCCAGTGAGGAGTGATTCTTCCCTTCTTCATTTCTTCCATATTATTCTTATTATTAAATATGTTATTGCCTTTATCTGCCGATTCCTCGCAGCACTTGCATTCGGACATCATTCTCGGCATCGACATCTTCGGAGCACTTTCGATACATGCGTCTTTGTCGCCGAACGACAGATAGCTTCCGTATTCAGATGCATCGAAGTATCTCTTGAAATAAGGAATCACCACATCGTGCATCATCTTCTGACAACGCTGGGTGACGGCTGAATGGGAAATGCCCAACTGAGCGGCTACGTCCTTGCCCCGGAATCCCTCTATATAGAGCATCTTCAGAATGATGCTGTTCTTGCTGTCTCTGCCATAATAGAAATTGCCGATGTCTTCTATCGTCTGGTAAAGATCGTGCTCAAACTGGTTGTCGGTGAAAATCAGTTTCTGAAAAATTCTTTTCTTTCTTCATATCGATATATCTTTTTGATATCCGCAATCCGTTTGCAAATATATACTTTTTCTTTGAGAAAGCGGAGAAATAGCTCCTTTTTTCTCTTCTCTATGATATTAAAAGAGAAAAGAAAAGGAAAAATTAAGCAGGTATCGAAAAAAAATGCATCCCGCTTTTTACTTTTCCCATTTTGGAAGGTCATATAATCGTAACGTTCATGAAAATAAACGAATATGAGTGTAAATGACAAAGGCATAGTGGATACGCTGAAGGAGTGTCCGGAGAACGGATTCAGAATGCTGATGATGAAGTATCAGGAACCGGTTTACTGGCATATGCGCCGATTGGTGGTTTCGCATGATGATGCACAGGATGCTTCGCAGGAAACTTTTGTGAGAATCTATCGCTCGTTCAATCAATATCGGGGCGACTGCTCACTGAGAAGTTGGATTTACCGCATCGCTACCAACGAGGCCCTGCGGCTCATCAGCAAACGGAAACAGGAAGAAGTTTCTCTAGAATCAGATTCGACGGGCGTCAGTCTCATCCCAGCAGATAATTATATCGACTTCGATGATAAGGTGGCAGTAAAACTGCAGAAAGCGATTCTCTCGCTTCCGCCTAAGCAGCAGCTGGCATTCAATATGAGATATTACGATGAACTTGGGTTCGACGAAATAGCGAAGGTCGCTGATTCCACGCCAGCCAGTATCAAGGCAAGCTATCATGTTGCCAAGGAGAAAATTATCAAGTACATGAATTCGAACGATTAAGTGAGAGTTCTGTGAGTTTTTAAATGGTTATTCAAAATGGAAAAGAATATGGATACAAATTTTGATTTCAACAAAACCGGGAAGTTTGACTTCGGTAAGGTGGGTAAGCGGATGCCTTATTCTACGCCAGAAGGATTCTTCAAGGAGATGGAAGCCAATATCCTGGAGCAGGTGAAGAATGACAAACCGGCACCTATCAGGATACAGCCGAAGAAACGATCTCTGAGGAAGGTGATTTGGACGGCTGCAATAGCTGTGGCTGCATCGGTGGCAGTACTCCTGGTACTCAACATCGATTTCTCAGCCTCTTCTTCCCAGCCTTCACAGGTGAATAACGGAATACAGGAGGTAGATAAGGCTTTCGCTCAGCTGTCTTCTGCCGACCAGGATTATCTCCTCGATCTATATCAGGAGGATGTGTTCCTCAACAATTAAACCGATTCAATAATATTTTAAAATGATAGAGTTATGAAACGATTTTTTGGTATTTTAATGATGGTCATCGCCATGATGACGGTTACTACAAGTGTATGTGCACAGGCGCCTAACCAGAAGCAGCGCCTCAGTCGTGAACAGTTGGCAGAAAAGCAGGCTCAGTACATCTCTCGTAATTTGGGGCTTGATGAAAAGACCAACGCTAAGTTTATCGAGACCTATACTGATTATCAGAAAGAGGTATGGGCTTTAGGTCCTCGCCCTCATCACAAGAAGGGCGAAATGAAAACGGATGCTCAAACCGAACAGGAAATCAAGCAGCGTTTTGAGATGAGCGAAAAGATTCTCAATATCCGTCAGAAATACTACAAGAAGTATTCGCAGTTCCTGAGCCAGCAGCAGATTCAGCGTGTTTACGAACTGGAGCGACAGATGATGAAGCGCTTTGCCCAGAGAGGTTCTCGCAAGGGAATGGGTAAGGATGGAAGACCAGGACCAAGAATGTGGAGACCTGTACAGCAGAAGTAAAAAACAGAATAGGTTTAGCGTAATAATATATTAGTCTTCTTATACAAGGAAAAAGATTACTTTCTATATTCAACTATATGCGAACGACGATTGGTGCAAGAGCGCGCGCCAATCGTCTTTTCTTTCTCATGTAGTTATTTCTATCATCTTTTCATAAGAGATTTTTCCTGCTTGTCCTTCCAAGCCAGAATCAGACCGATGACACCGGCATAGCTCTTTCTGCCGCCTTCTACATGGTTGCCTCTCAGATAGAGTTCGAAGAAGAAATCCTGGGCAGCATCCAGTGCCTTGCATCTTTTGCCCTGCCAGTATTGGCGGTCGCTTTTCAGCAGCCTGATTATCTCAGGACGGATATGTTTCAGATATTTCTCACCTTCCTTTTCGCCGAGGATGTCGAATACATTATATAATACATGGGGCAGAATGTGGTAATATCCGCTGAATTTCACCGCCTTATCCTGTGATGCCGTACAGACGAGATAACTGTAGAAATTCGCCTCTCCTTCGTTGGCAATACCCAGGAAATGAGCAAACTCATGGGCATAGGTAGCAGGATAATCGTGTGCAAGAATATCGCCGTTCAGCGTAAATTCGCAGAAGAATGGTCCCATGCTGCCGGTTACACCCGACATCGAACTGATGGGCGAAAACACCATCGTCTTGGCATGTGGATGCTGGTTGAAAGGCGGATTGATGCCCTCCCGATAGCCTATCTTGTTATATTCCTTCAGAACCGCATCCCGCACCCGATTCTTCAGTTTATCATCCACAATACAATTGAATTTTTCACTCTTCCCTCTCTGTTCTTCACTCAAAAGGTTGAGGCTGTCGGCATACTGGTAGGCAAATTTCCGGAACTTCTCTTCCGAAACCTCAGCAGGCTGCATGCCAACTCTATAATAGATAACAGGCTGCGAATAGTTCAGTCCCCAAGCTGCATAAAACCATACATATATCCACAGCAGATATTCAATTACCCTCCCGAAAACCGCCTTTTTCTTCGGATAGCCGCCGCTCTTTGCAGCAAGAAAGATAAAACGACGGGCGAGTTTCTTCCGTAATCCCATCTCGTAGATAGGATAGAGGACGACCCAGGCGATGCTGAGAGCTATGAAAATATCGCCCACGGCAAAGGGAAAGATGCCTGAGATGGGCGAAAGAAGGCTGCCGATAACGGGATAAACACGGTAGGTGTAGATAACTCCCCAGAGAGGAATCATCTTGGTAAGGGTGACGAGGATGAGCAACAGCAGCAGTACCCAGTGGCGCCACTTCATTCTGTCGAGTCGTAAAGTATGTAATATCTTCATCTTGTTTCTTGTTTTTTATCTTGCATGGCTCTTGAACAGAGCTGTTTTTTGCACTTTTTGCCCCTGATGTGCAGAGATGGTGCAAAAATACAAAAGTTTTCTGAAATATTGACACAAGAAGTCTGTTTTTTTAGTAATTTTGCCATATTAAAAGTTGAACATAATAAATAGAGGAGGAGTTATCATGAAACAGACACTGGAATCATTCGAGGCTATGAACCTTGAATATGAGAACCTCTATAATGAGGACGATGAACGTAGAGAATATAATTCAATCTGGTACAGCTAGTTACAATGTATTATAAAAAGGCTGTAGTAGGTGAATTAAATTTGTATTACATATAAAAAAGATCGTTAGGATAATAAAAGGCTATGCCATAGTTACTAAAGAAATGATGTAACATAGGCATAGTCTTTTTTTATGTCCTTTCCTTGCTGGCTGTTCTTTCCTGCATTTCTATTTTTCGAAGTGCTGGTAATCCTTGCTGTGTTTCCAGTCACCTCCCCATCGGAATCCTTTTGCCTTGAAAAGCCGGTAGCAGAGGTCGCCTTTTTTAATCATGTAAACATGGTTCTTGCTGCGGTCGAGATAGGGGCGGGCGGTGGCAGGTTCCACCACATCTTTGCCGTTCTTCAGCCGTTTGTGGTAAGGATTGTAGAGGGTGTTGATGTCTACGGCCAGTCCCCTTCCGTGCTTCGATACCGTATGGGTATGCGAGATGAAGCGGAAGTTGAAGCTGGAGGAGTTGTTGGCTCTCATCGCCCTTTCGTCGTCGGCATCCCAGTAGTCAATGAGTCTCATCCGCTCTATCGGATATTTTGCCTCGTAGAGCTTTTTCAGAATATCGAGCACATCTGTGGCTATCGCCTTGTTCACCACCATCTCTCCTACGATGTTTCTGCCGTCCTTGTCTACGTGCAGGCATCTTATGTATCTCAGTTCGCTTCTTGCCACGGTACAGTTCTTCTTGTATGTCTTGCCCTGCATCAGACGGAAGATATCATCGGGAATAGTAGAGATGGAGAAGAAATGCTTCTCGCCCAGTTTTCTGATGGTTTGAGAACTGACGTTTTCTCCAGGCTGCTGTGCCTTGGATGGGAGGCAGAAAAGTCCGGAAATAAACAGGCATATCATCAATATATTTTTTGCTTTCATCACGTTTCTCCTTATTTTGCTACGGGTATATAATGCGAATCCTTGATTTCACCTATCACGATGATGCTGTGCAGACTTCCTATGCAGTCGATGTTTCCCAGGGTGTTGAGCATGAAGTCCTGATAGGCTTTCATATCCCGGGCATATACCTTAATCTGGAAGTCATAATCTCCGGTGGTGTTGTAGCACTCCGTTATCTGGTCGATGGTCTGCACGGTATCCATGAATTGCTGAATCAGGTCATGGGTATGCTGTTTGAGCCGGATATTGCAGAGCACGATTACGTTGTGCCCCAACTTGTGATGGTCTACGATGGCTCCATATCGCTGGATGTATCCCTCGCGTTCCAGCCGCTTCTGTCGCTCGAAGGTGGGAGAAGGGGAGAGGTGTACTCTTGCAGCAAGTTCCTTCACGGTGAGTCGGGAGTTCTGCTGCAGTAACTTCAGTATTCTGATGTCTGTTTCATCAAGTTTTTCTTCTGTTGTCATTGTTTCTTTATTTCTGTTTTTACTGATTCTTACAGAATAATATTCTGCTGATTTGCTTAATTCGCTGCAAAGATAGTATATTTTTCTGAATTACGGAGAATATTTGGCAAATAAAATTCTTCTTCTTACCTTTGCACCCGCAATTCTGGATGCAAAGCGTCATTCATCGGGAATGACAGGATAAAGAGTCATTCACATCAAATAATAATAAGGAGATAAAAATATGAGCAACGTAAGAAATATACATTTTGAGGCAGTGGGCAGCTATTTGCGCCCTGCAGAGTTGAAGGAAGCGAGAGCTAAGTTTGCTGATGGCAAGATTTCTGCCACCGACCTTCGCGCCGTAGAAGACCGGCTGATTACTGAGGCCATCAGTCAGCAGAAGGCGCATCGCCTGCCTTATATCACCGATGGCGAGTTCCGCCGCAGCTATTGGCATCTCGACTTTATGTGGGGATTCAATGGCGTGGAGCATATCGAACTGGAGCATGGTTACCAGTTTCATGGCGAGGAGACAACCAAGGGTTCTATCCAACTGACCGGCAAGATTACCGGCGAGAATCATCCTTTTATCAGGGATTTCCTCTTTGTAAAGCAGTTTGAGGAGTTGGATGCCAATGGCGAATATATCTTCGAGGCAAAGCAGACGGTTCCTGCTCCGGCACAGTTTCTTGCCGAACTGTTCCGTGGCAAGAATGCCGAGAATACCCGCAAGTTCTATCCTAATACTACCCAGCTGATTGAGGATATTGCTCAGGCTTACCGCACCTTCTTCCAGGAGATTTATGCTGCCGGTTGCCGTACCGTCCAGCTGGATGACTGCACCTGGGGAATGATTGTGGATAGCGATTACTGGAAGGCTAAGGTGGGCACAGGTTTCACCCTTGAGCAGGAAGCCCTGCAATATCTGAAGGTGAACAATCTTGCCATCGAGGGCAAACCTGAGGGGTTGACCATCAATACCCACGTATGC
>ULLA01011196.1_pt1 | contig 9452 bp, 9 predicted proteins | sample 1951291 | NCBI WGS metagenome assembly ULLA01 (sample SAMEA4835514, study PRJEB28245) | human gut metagenome | biome: gut microbiome; material: fecal sample | place: Denmark | collected 2008 | reverse complement strand
TCGAGCCGCCAATAATCCAAGACTGTTTCAGGGTCTCTAGTATTGCAAATTTTGCACTTTACTAATTTGTTTGGTTAAAGATTCTGAATAGGATAAAATTTACACCAAACAAGTTGGCTCAATTTTTAATCCTTTCAGAATGACAATCACCTTGTCAAAATTACCCTACCGACAAATTTTACATGTTGGGCTAGTAAGACCCATCCCATCTACCGACAAAGGGGTTCGGCACTATCAATTTTACCGTTAAAATTGTTATCAATTCCATCAGAACAAGAACCTAGCGAATCCTTACTTTCAGCTTTAGCATTATATTTCAGGTACTTATTCGGAATTTTTGTCCATAAATATAAGAAAAATGCCTTATTATTCTTTGCAATTCTTGAACTCTTTATGATAATCGTGTTTTCATCATTTTTATTTACCCCACTATTTGAAAAGTTCATAGAACCTGTAATCAAATATTCATCATCAATTATCATAGTTTTTGAGTGTAATTTCCCTGCATAGTTTTCAGTCTTTAACAAAATTCCATTTTGTCTTAAATATTTATATTTAGAATTTTTAGTATCGGTGCTATTGGCATCAATTATCACCCTGACATCCACTCCGCGATGCTTTGCATTAATAAGCTCCTCTGCAATATTTGCGTGCGTAATTAAAAATGCAGGAACATAAATATACTGTTTTGCCCCTTTTATAATTTGCACAATTCGTTGCGATGTATTATCTTGCGGAGAAAAATATACTTCAACTTCAGTATCACCAAGTTTTATTCTCTCATTAGTACTCAACTTAGTTTTTCTCGTATGGAATTTACCATTTAACATTTGCTCAAATTCTTTTTCATAAATATCCGCAACCACTTTCGAATTGACAATTACTATATCATTCACATCATATCCAGATAATCCAGTGCTTGAAAAATTCATTGAACCTGTCCAAACTTTGACCTTGTCAAAAATTACAAACTTGTTATGCATCAAAAAATTGCTTTGCGTTTTCAATTCTGTTCTATCCGAAACACTTTTCTGCGCCAACTTTGAAATTATTTCATTATTTTTGTAATAAGTTTGATTTATATCATATTTTTCATCATAAACAAACCTTATTTGCACTCCACGAGAATGGGCGCGCTTTAGTGCTTCTGTCAGTGCAGGAACTTCATCATACCCATAAATTGCAATATCAATAGAATTTTTAGAATTATCGACCAAATTTACAAAAGCCTTACAAACCTGACTTGAGCAATCCTTTGTTGGGCGGAGTTTTTTAGTAAAATCAGTATACATAACCTGAATACTACCATCTGTCACAACTAGCGGAGGCTGAGGAATATTTGAGTCATCAAAGTTTTCGCGATAATTAAATTTCTTTTTAAATTTAGAAAATTTACGATTTTTGAATTTAGTTTTGTGACAATAGTGACAAGGTTTTGCACTTTTGGGCACCTGATTTTGCGGCAGTATCACCGTATCGTGAGCAATTTTTCCATAAGGGCAAACTAGTGTATGATATTTATTTGAATGGTGATTCAATATAACAAGATTTAATTTTCTTGCTTTTGCCAAATTTGCCTTAAATTTTTCAATATTACCAATCTCACCATCTTTTATACCAAAACCATTACCTAGCAAAAGTTCAGAATAATCAACTCCATTTAATTTGACTTTGGCAAAATTACAGCCACTTTCATAATTCTTAGAAGGTTTTAAGATAACTTTTTCATTTGTCAAAATTGATTGTGCATAATCTTGTGCCAAATAACCAAGACTTATTATATCAGATTTTGAAATATTATATTTTTTAGAATATTTTGAAACAAAATCCTCAGATGGTTCAAGTGAAAATACCTCAACACCTTCAACACAAATTACCTCATCTGCACCGACTGTTTTAGTTTTTCCTGCCTCAACACTAAATTTGACAGGAGAAAGGACCAAGATAACATTTTTATATCTGCTATTTAAAACTACAAAAGTAGAAAAACCACCAAGCAAAGCTAACAACAGTAAGGTCACAAGGAAATTTTTCATGATTCCATATTCTTATAATTTGCCAAATCAAAACCCAATCGCAAAACGGTATCTTTGAGCTTCATATCCTGAGTAATCCCAAATTCTGTGGTATGCGAATTTTTGATAGATGGTCTTGAATATTTGCATGGGTGAATTAAAGCCTCTACAACAGCATTTCCATCAATAGCTTTTAAACCATATTCTATTGCATCAGAATCCATCATGCCTGTATATCCGACACCCAAAATATAATCATTTGTATTCAATCCATATTTTTTTGCAGTTTTTCGATTTATTTTTGTAAAGTGTTGCAAAAGAATAATTTTCAAAATATTTATCGGATACGCAATTGTCAAATGTTTTGCAAATTTTGGAATCATATAAAATTCTTCAAATTGAGTTCTTATTGATTTAATTCCATACTCATTTGCCAATTTGCAGGTAATTTCAAAAATTTCAGGAATAGCGTGAGTATGCACATGAGAATCCAAGTGGTCTATTGTTGTGTCTGCTTGGATTCTTTCAATTTGAGCTCTAAATTCTTTTTCAATTTGAGCAAGCATAGTTTTGTTTTTGCGATTCATCAACAAAACTCCATAACCTACACCAAATGTGCCATTTGTATTAGTCAAAAAATTGCAATCTGTGAGAGATTTACCTTCCATAATATTCAAGTGAGCTGCAATTCCTAAATTCGGACAATCAGGTAATATATCGTGCACTGCGTTTTCATAAGCATTACCATTTGCACATAAACTTGCACTTGTCAAAAAACCAGTATTATAACCTTCCAACACTGCTTGGTTATGATATTTTGTCAATCCGAAATCATCTGCGTTCAATATAAATTTTCTTTTGCCCATTCTAAATCCTTGCAATCATTCTTTCGTATAATATAATCATGATAGTAGAAAGAGAGACACAATGCAAACACCAAAATTAGCGATTACAATACCTTGTTTTAATGAAGAATTATGTATTGAAACAACAGCAAAAAGGCTTTTGGAAGTTTTGGATATGCTCATTGAAAAAGGGAAAATAACAAGTGATAGTTACCTGTACCTTGTAGATGACGGTTCAAAAGACAAAACTTGGGAAATCATAGAACATTTACATTCAGAAAACCCTGATAGGATTAAAGGACTCAAATTCATCCGCAACTACGGAAACCAAAAAGCATTAATAGCGGGTTTGGAAGGTGTGAGAGAACTTGGATGCGATTGTGTTGTTTCAATTGATGCAGATTTACAACAAGACGAATTAGCAATTGAAAAATTTATCGACGAATATGAAAAAGGATATGAAATTGTTTTGGGTATCAGAAATAACCGAAAAACAGACAGCTTTTTCAAAAAATATACCGCTCTTATGTTTTACAAAGTGATGAATTTAATGGGAGCAAAAATTCCTGCTAACCACTCTGATTACAGATTAGTAAGCAAAAAAGCCCTTGATATGATGGCTCTATATCCAGAAAAAGCATTATTTTTGCGTGGATTTTTCTATGAACTTGGTTTAAAAACTGCAATTGTAAATTTTGACGTAAAACCACGTATGGCAGGTGAATCAAAATTTAACTTTATGTCACTTATGGGTTTGGCTCTTAATGGTATAACTTCATTTAGTATTTTCCCATTACGAATAGTTGCCTGCTTAGGCTTCTTGATGGCAGTATTTGCATTTTTGATAGGAGTAGAAACAGTTTGTGAAAAGATATTCTTCAACAACTCTCCAAACGGTTTTGCTACAATGATTATTTTGTTGTGTTTCTTTGGTGGTTTGCAAATATTTTGTCTTGGAGTAATCGGAGAATATGTAGGACAAGTTTATCGTGAAGCGAAAGCCCGCCCTCGCTACATTCCGGAAAAAGAATTGAAGTAGAGAGTGCTGCTATAACACTTCGGTCTATGTCATTCCGAATTTAGTTCGGAATCTCTAGTTGAGCACTATTATCATAGAATAAATTTGTTATATTAAAGACCCTGAAACTCCGCAGTCGCATTAAACGTGAACTCCACTACGTTTCGCACTCCGCTCCTGCTGTTCAGGGTGACACTTATTGCCGACCTCATTTAAAAATAAATAACCTACACCAAACCTTTTACAACATTATAAACAATCTGCATCTTTTCAGCGTCAGCCTTTAACAAATCAAGCTTTTTCAAAATATAAGTATACCTATCTTCCTCAGAAATTGAATTTGGAAAGGTAAACATTTCTTGCGGAGTCACACCAAAAATTTTAATAATTTTTTCCAAAGTTTGAGCTGTCATAAATGCATTTCCGCGTTCAATACTACTAAGAGTATTTGTCGCAATTCCAATTTCTTCCGCCAACTGCTCCTGACTTAACCCCTTTAATTTTCGGTATTTTCTTATTTTATTTCCTAATTGTTGCTGAATATAACTATCCATAAGATTTCCTTAAATCTAATTATATCAGTAGCGTGGGTAAATCTAACAACGTTAAACATGTTGATTAATAATGTTAAACATGGTATTAATTTATCAAAACATAGGAGGATTTATGTCAGGAAAAAGATTATTAGCGTTTGAAGAAGATATGTCACAGATAAAGAAAATTTTTGGATTTACACTTGCTGAAGTTTTAATAACTCTTGGGATTATTGGTGTTGTGGCAGCACTTACGATTCCCAATCTTATGACTGCTCACAAAAAGCACAAAATTGAGGCAAAATTAACAAAAGCAGTTTCTACAATCAACCAAATAATCAAGCAATCCGAAACAGAAAATGGCGAAATGGAAACTTGGGATAATTCACTCACTCCTGTTGAATACTTAAACAAGTACATCATACCTTATGCAAAAGTCTCTCAATTATGTGAAGGTCAAGGCTCTTGCGGATATCCTGACGTTGATAAAGTTTATAAATACATAAATGGTCGTTATGGATATTATTACAACATTTTTACTTTTGGAAGAACACCGTTTATTTTGCAAGATGGAACAATGTTTGTGTGGGGTATCAAGAATTCAGATGGTGCAAAGGATAACAAAAGTATAATTATCATTGATATCAATGGGTCGGAAAAACCAAACCAGTTTGGGCAAGATACATTCTTTTTGCAACGCAAAGAGGAAGAAGATGCCATTATACCTTATGGTGCAGGAAAACCTCAAAATGAACTCCGCGCGGATTGCAAAAAAGGTGGTGCAGGATTTTATTGCGCAGAATTGATTCGTGAAAACGGTTGGAAAATTCCTTCAGGTTATCCTCTGTTGTAAGTATATAAAATGACGATTGGTGTCTATACTTTTACATGACTTGCGAAAATTTTATTTGTATTATATTATTAGAATATATTTAAAAAGTGAGGTTATATTATAATGGATCAAATTATTAAAGTAGCGTGGGATTTGAACGAAAACACCGATAACAGATATAAATTGGTTTACGAAATTGCTGAACTTGCTAAAAAAATCGTTGATGAAAACCAAGCAAGAAAAGCTCGTGAAGATTTCGGTTTTGAAGAAGTTCACGAAACTACTTATACTAAAGAAAATCCTGTTGAACACGCTTTGATGGTTAAAGCATCAGAAGCTGATGATAACAGATTAGTAGGTTAATAATTTTTTAGAAAATGCACAGAAGTCGTGGGGCTTTTGTGCATTTTAGTGTGAAGTTTTGTGCAAGAGTTGGGGTAACTATTATGATGAAAGAAACTTTAGATTATATTCAGACTTATACAGATGATTTCAAGCCTGAAATCGGTATTGTTCTTGGTTCAGGGCTTGGAGATTTGGCAGATACCTATTGTGAATTTGCCATTCCTTACGACAAAATTCCAGGGTTTGCAAAATCTACAGTAGAAGGTCATAAAGGTCAACTTGTTTTTGCACAAATAAACAAAAGAAATGTTGTAATGATGCAAGGTAGAAACCATTTCTACGAAGGGCATTCAATGCAAGATGTTACATACCCTATCAAGGTTATGAAAAAGTTGGGAGTAAAAACCGTAATCATTACAAATGCTGCAGGTGCGATTAACAAAAGTTTCCGCCCTGGGGATTTGATGGTCATCACAGATCATATCAATTTAATGGGTACAAATCCGCTTATCGGACCAAATGACCCAGATTTAGGTGTTCGTTTCCCTGATATGTCAGAAGTTTATAACAAAAATCTTATCAAAATCGTAGATGCAGCAGGCAGATTGCTAAAAATAGATTTAAAACATGGTGTTTATGTTGCAACAACAGGTCCAAGTTATGAAACTCCTGCTGAAATTAAAATGGCAAGATTTATGGGTGGAGATGCTGCAGGCATGTCTACTGTTCCAGAGGCAATTGTTGCAAATTACTGTGGGATGAAAGTTATCGGTATCAGCTGTATTTCAAATTTTGCAACAGGTATTTCATCCAAAAAACTTTCTCATGAAGAAGTTATAGAGACAACAGAGAAAGTTAAAGCTAAATTTAAAGAATTGGTTTTATTGCTATTGAAGAATATTTAAAACTCTTCATTTGAGAATGACGGTATTTTGTAAAAAGCGTGCGCAAATGCTATTATTTGCACTTGTGCAAAATTCTTGGATTGTTTTTATCTCTTATATATAATGGTTTTTGGTATTTCTCACTTTGTTGTGAAGATGCAGATTTTGGATTGGCTTGTTGGACTTCGGTTTCTGAATAATATTTGTCATTTGGGACAATTTCACCACTTTCAATCGCCTCAATATACCTATATGTGGCATCAATTCTTTGTTGCGGAATAGATTGAATTTTGTTCAACTCTCTCATAAAACTAGGCTGAAATTGTGATGTCATAATATAACCGATTAAACTAAACGCAGTAGATATGACTAAAATTATCCAAATATGTTTCACAAAATCATGCATAACAACAGGATAGCAAATCAAAAATAATAAGTAAATATTTAGCAAAAATAATATTAAAAATTTGTGTAAAAATCTTATGTTTATTATAATATTAATATTAAAGTAAGTGAACTAACTTTTTGAAAAAGGAGAGTAAAAAATGATTAAAAAGTTTAATTCACCAATGGCATTATTGGCGATGTTTGCCGTAATGTTTCTTGGTATTTCACCTGCGTTAGCAAGTGAAGCCGATTTGGTTGTTCCAAGTATTCGCCAAATTTCACCAAGCAGTTACACATTGCTTGTAATTGGTATTTGTATCTCCGTAATCGGCTTAATTTTCGGTCTTATTGAATTTTTGAAGATTCGAAAATTAGACGTTCATAAAGCTATGGACGACGTCGGCAATACTATTTTTGAAACTTGTAAAACTTATCTAGTACAACAAGGTAAATTCCTTCTTGTGTTGGAAATTTTAATCGGTTTATGTATTGCATTTTATTTCGGTTACTTGCAACACATGGGATTTAAAGGTGTTTTGACAATCCTTGCGTGGTCAGTAATCGGTATTTTGGGTTCTTATTCTGTAGCTTGGTTTGGTATCAGAATGAACACTTTAGCAAACTCAAGAACTGCATTTGCAGCATTAAAAGGTAACCCATTGAATACAATGAATATTCCTTTAAAAGCTGGTATGAGTATCGGTGTATTATTAGTATCAGTTGAATTGATTATGATGCTTTTAATCTTGTTATTCGTTCCTGGTCATATTGCAGGTGCTTGTTTCATCGGTTTTGCTATCGGTGAATCTTTAGGTGCATCAGCTCTTCGTGTAGCTGGTGGTATCTTTACAAAAATTGCGGATATCGGTTCAGATTTGATGAAAATCCAATTCGGTATTAAAGAAGATGACCCAAGAAACCCTGGTGTAATTGCCGATTGTACAGGTGATAACGCTGGCGACTCTATCGGACCTACAGCAGACGGTTTTGAAACATACGGTGTAACCGGTGTTGCATTGGTAAGTTTCATCTTGTTAGCTGTTATGGGTCAAGAAAATCAAGTTCAATTATTAGCTTGGATTTTCGTTATGAGATTCTTAATGATTGTAACTTCAGTAGTTGCATATTGGTTAAACGGACTTTGGGACAGATTTGTTTATGCTCCTAAAGTTGAAAAATTTGATTTTGAAGCTCCATTGACTAGATTGGTTTGGGTAACTTCAATCCTATCTATCTGTATGACTTTTGGTGTAAGCCACTGGTTATTAAGCAGTTTGGGCAACAATATCTGGTTGATTCTATCTTGTATTATTTCTTGCGGTACTTTAGGTGCAGCATTGATTCCGGAATTTACAAAGATATTTACATCTCCTAAAGCAAAACATACAGAAGAAGTTGTTACAGCTTCTCGTGAAGGCGGTGCATCATTGACAATTCTATCTGGTATCGTTTCAGGTAACTTCTCAGGTTTCTGGATTGGTATGATTATTGTATTGTTAATGGCTCTAGCTTATATTGCAAGTACATACATTCCTGAAAGCGTAATGATTTACCCTTCAGTATTTGCATTTGGTCTTGTTGCTTTTGGTTTCTTAGGCATGGGACCTGTAACAATCGCCGTAGACTCATACGGTCCTGTTACTGATAACGCTCAATCAGTTTATGAATTATCATTGATTGAAGAAATTCCTGACGTTCAAAATCAAATCAAAGAAGAATACGGATTTGATGCTGATTTTGAAAACGCTAAACAATACTTAGAAGAAAATGATGGCGCAGGTAACACCTTCAAAGCAACTTCAAAACCTGTACTTATCGGGACTGCGGTTGTTGGTGCTACAACAATGATTTTCTCATTGATTTTGGTTATCCAAAAGACATTAGGTGTTCAACCTGAAATGATTTTAAACTTGTTAAACCCTTACACATTGTTAGGTTTATTAACAGGTGGTGCAGTAATTTACTGGTTCAGTGGCGCATCTATGCAAGCTGTTACAACAGGTGCATACAGAGCTGTTGAATATATTAAAGAAAATATCAAATTAGGCGATGCTGATGAAAAGAGTGCTAACGTTGCAAATTCTAAAGAAGTTGTAAAAATTTGTACTCAATACGCTCAAAAAGGTATGGTAAATATCTTCATCGCATTATTCTCATTTGCATTAGCATTGGCTTGCTTGTCAGCTCCTGGATGCAAAACTCAATTGGCAGTTTCATTCTTTGTAAGTTACTTGATTGCAATTGCTGTATTTGGTTTGTTCCAAGCTGTATTTATGGCTAATGCCGGTGGATGTTGGGACAACGCAAAGAAAATCGTTGAAGTTGACCTTAAAGAAAAAGGAACTCCTCTTCACGAAGCAACTGTTGTTGGTGATACTGTTGGTGACCCATTCAAAGATACATCTTCAGTAGCTATGAACCCAATCATCAAATTTACAACATTGTTTGGTTTGTTGGCAATGGAAATTGCTATTAACGAATCATTCAGAAAAGTTGCACCTATCGCAGGTATCATCTTGTTGATTATTGCACTTATCTTTGTTGTAAGATCTTTCTATGGAATGAGAATTCCTACTAAGAAATAATCTTTGAT
>ULLA01006507.1_pt1 | contig 9504 bp, 10 predicted proteins | sample 1951291 | NCBI WGS metagenome assembly ULLA01 (sample SAMEA4835514, study PRJEB28245) | human gut metagenome | biome: gut microbiome; material: fecal sample | place: Denmark | collected 2008 | reverse complement strand
AGCTATTTACAGAAAAAGTTTCACACACTCGTCAATACTTATCTACGAAAATAATATAAAGATACCGGGAAATTATCTCCCGGTATCTTAGGTGGTGACTGAATTTATTTCATAATCTTCTTGGCAGCTTCCTTCTGGGCCTTTTCACGGGCCTTTGCTTCTTTTTCTGCCTTTCTTGCCTTCTCATCATCCGCCATGATCTTCTGATATTCGGTCTGCTTCTTACGGAGCTTTGCACCGAAAGACTTCTTCTTGCCTTCTTCTACAGGCACAGCCTTGCCGCGGACACTCTTAACTTGAACGATATAGATTCCGCTGACCATAGCCTTTACTTCACCCTTGGTTGGAAGATTATCAAAGATGGCATCATCTGCGATCAAAGTCATGATCTGAGGGCCGACTTTAGCTTTTACGATCGGCAGCTTGGAATTCTGATAACGCTTTGGGGTCTGATCCATAACTACCTTTGGCAGCTTGGCATCTTTCATTTTCATAAACTTTTTGTCGATGATCAGCATGGAAACCGGTTGAGCGGCAGCCATCATCTGCTCCTTTTGAGCCATCTGCTTTTTCTGCATCTTATCACCGAAGATATACAGGGCAACCAGACCGGCAATCAGTACGACTAATACGATTAAAGCAATAATCCATGGATTCATAAGATTCCTCCTTTTCTAAATTCATTATTATTTGTTCCGGGTATATAGTTCATTTACAAATTTCTGGGTATAAGCGCCCAGATGCTTCTTGTCCTCGGCAGACAGAGCTGCGATATCGATCGGAGCGCCATAGGCAATGGTAACGGAGCCTTTTGTCAGCTTCAGACCGGCATTGTTTTCCAGACAGTCATCTGTACCGATGATCGCAACCGGAATGACCGGTACCTTGGCTTTGCTCGCAAGCTTTAGGCTGCCGTCCTTGAATGCGGCCATCTCATCACTGTGACCACGGGTTCCTTCCGGACAGATCGTCATGCAGCAACCGGATTTAATATGTTCGACACCCTCGCTGATACTTTTTACAGCTGATTTAATGCTGGCCCGGTCGATGAATACACAGCCGATATCCTGCATCCAGAAGCCGAGAAGCGGAATCTTCTTAAGCTCTGTTTTCGCTACGAATCCAACCGGAACATTTGCGGTGGACTGCAGCAGAAGAATGTCCAGATAACTACGGTGATTGCTGACAAATACAACCGGAGTATCCGTTGGAATCTGCTCTGCTCCGACCACATTGCGCTTAATGCCGCCGATCGCAAATATAACGCGGAAGGCCCAGCGGATAATCTTATGGGATGCCCGGTATTTGACCATTGGCTTCTTCTTGCCGATCAGCCAGAGAACAAGGTGAAGCGGCATGGATAAAATCAAAAACAGAGCAACAAATATAAGGCAGATAATTGTTCTGAAATTGGTCTTCATGAAATCCTCCTAAATCAATCTAACGACCGTATAGCTTAGCGGTCTCATATAAACGTTCTTCTAATTGGCGGCTCATATCTTCCTCTGTAAAACGCCAGCTCCAGTTGCCTTGGGCAACGCCCGGAGTGTTCAGACGGGCCCAGGAATCCAGACAGAGTACATCCTGCATCGGAACAATCGCCATGTTAGCTACGGATGAGAAGCAGGCACGGATCATAACCCAGCAGATGTCGCTGGCATCTGTGCTGAAATAGCGGCGGAGCTTATCGCGGGATGCTTCAAATGCCTTCTGATACCAGCCGAGTGTTGTATCATTGTCATGCGTACCGGTATAGCAGACACAGTTTCTTGTAAAGTTGTGAGGAAGAAAATCATTCTCTTCCGGATTTTCAAAAGCGAACTGCAGGATTTTCATACCCGGGAGGCTGAACTTGTCACGAAGCTCCACTACGGAATGATCGATCTCACCCAGATCCTCGGCAATGATCGGAAGATTATAACCTAAGGTTGCTTCCAGGGTTGTAAAGAAATTCACGCCCGGAGCATCTTCCCATTTACCGTTGATAGCAGTCTCATCTCCATAAGGAACGGCCCAGTATTTATCAAAACCACGGAAGTGATCAATCCGCAGGAAATCGGTCAGAGTCAGCTGATAACGGATGCGGTCGATCCACCACTGGTAACCGGTCTTTGTATGATTTTTCCAATTATACAGCGGATTGCCCCATAACTGTCCGGTGGCACTGAAATAGTCAGGCGGTACGCCGGCAACGACTGTCGGATATCCTTTGGAATCCAGCTTAAAGAGGCTCGGATTCCGCCATACGTCTACACTGTCCCATGCAACGAAGATCGGAATATCACCAACAATCTTGATGCCTTTCCCGTTTGCATAGTTCTTAAGTAAGGACCAGTCATGGTAGAACAGGAACTGGATGAACTTATAATAGCCCATTTCCTTATCCAGCTTTTCAATCCAAGAAGCACGTTGTCTGGCAGTCGGTTTCTTTAAAGAATCCTCCCACAGATACCATGGAGCACCCTGGTGGTAGTCCTTGCCTGCCATAAATAAGGCATAATCCTCCAGCCAGAAAGTTTTTTCGCAGAAATCCTGATAGGCATTCATCAGTTCCGGATCTCCCGTGAAATCATCAGAAACGGAATCGTCTATAAAACGTTCATATGCCAGATGCAGTAAGCCGGTTTTAAATGAGATTAAAGTACCATAGTCAACCTGAACCGGATTCCAGACAGGCATGTCTGTGAAATCACTGTCATACAACAGTTTAACACGTTTTAAAAAGTCAATACTGATAATTAATGGCTGCCCCGCAAAAGATGAAAACGGCTGATACGGGGAGTCACCGAAGCCCGTATGGCCAAGCGGAAGCACCTGCCATAGATTTAAACCTGATTTTTCAAGAAAGTCAATAAAATGGTAAGCACCGTCACCCAGATCACCAATGCCGTAAGGACTTGGAAATGAGGTCGGATGCACCAGAATACCGGCATATTTTTCAATTGGCGTTTCTGCACCGGATATATTTGTCATTGGATGCTCCTCCTTTAATATTGTCACAACCTATTTATTATATCTAATAATAAAGAAAAAAACAATAATTTCAGAAAAGAAGTTATTAGTGGGAAAATTCTATTGACAATACAGGGGATTATTTGTATATTTAATTTGTATGAACATCCCGTGAGGGAGTAAAAGGGAAAGAAAAGGAGGAGAGACAATGGATTCAAAAACTGCCAGAATGTTTTGTTTTATTCCGGTTGCACAGCTTGTTTTTTGGTTAATTGCGTTTTTTGCATATCCAGACAGAAAGGAAATAGGGTCTAGTTTAACACAGGGATTAATTGCGATTTTATGTGGAATTATTCCAGCAGTTGGATGGGTAATTGCAATTGTGCTTGATATTATGGCATTAGTTAAGATTAATCAGGAAGATACAGATCCAGAGTTACCGGTAATCGGAAGCTTAAATTGGTTTGGAAATTAAATCATTAAGATAAAGATTACATGGAAGGAGTTGTCGCATTAAGTAATTAGTGTGCAACTCCTTTTCTTAGTATATACGGACAGGCAGAATATACAGGAACAGAGAGCAAAACATAGAGGGACATATATGGAAATTATAAAAGTTCAGAAGGGGCAGATGGTTGCTCATAAAAATGAAAAAGTGAAATACTGGTATCTGGTGCAGGAGGGAACCGTTCTTCAGAAGTTTGAGTTTTCGGAGGTGCCGCTACGGAAGAATTCTATTATCGGGATCGGTGAACGTGATATTTCATTATGTGATTATGTGGCGGATGAAGATGTCGTGCTGGCGCAGTTCCTGTGCGAGAATACAGAGGAATTAAAGCTGATTCTAACCGGACAGGAGCGGATCCGGAATATTTTCCTGCGTGCGGCAATCGAGCAACGGAATGCGTTACTGACCTTATATTCGGACTTAAATAACCGTAGCCGGCAGTTTCATATGTTTGTGGAAACGGTTTATAATGATTATAAAAATTTATGTGGAAAATACAGGATTGAAGAGCAGTTATTTCCGAAAATGGAGCACTTTAATCCTTTGATCATGCAGCACAAAGCAGAAGAATGGGAAGTCAATAATTCTGCAAGTGTCATGAAATATATGGAAGAGTATCTGCGCCTGATGGAAAAGGATGAGAATCTGACAGTTGGTGCGATTAAAGAGGCAGCAGCCCAGATACAGCGATTTATGCGGGGAATTCTGGAGATGGAGTCCTACTTAAGCTACAATAAGGGAATCCTGATCGGAGAGGAACAGGCGGATCTATTCCGGCTTTATTTTGATCTGTCGATTGCAATGTATGAGAAGAAGTACAAGATTGACACGATTTCAGAGAAAATACAGCTGATCGCAAAGCTGGCTGAGCGGCTGAATATTTATAATCCAAGAATGATCAGCCGGAAGCTGCGGGAGTTTCAGGAATATGATTATGCCGGAAAAACTACAGACGGCAGCATGGTGGCTCAGAAGGAGCAGGATATTACCAGTGAAGACTGTCTGAATCATATTCTGGAATTTGCCGGTTATGATGACGAGACGGCAGAGCAGATTACAAAGATGGTAGATGCATATCGGGATCTGGCAGATCCGCAGTCAGCGGAGAATGAAGTGCGGACATTGCGAAAGCAGATCACAACGGTCTACTATGATATGTATGAGCGGGTATTTCTACGGGTTGTAGAAGATGAGAGTCGGTTAACGCCGGTGCTTAAGATGTTTTTGAATTTCGGATTTGTGGATACCGGATTGACTGGAGAGGAATATGCCAAAGAGTTATATGATCTCTGTGCACATCTGGATATCTGCCGTTCGAAACGGATATATACGATATATGAATGGTTAAAATGCATTTACAAGGGCGAAAAAGAACCGTCCAAGAATGAGTTTGATCTGAATTTTGAAGCGTATCTGGTAGAGCAGAACAAGAACGGAAAGCTGACACAGGCACAGGTGAAAGAGTATTATCAGAGTCCGGAAAGACGGGTGGCGTTTGAGATCCGGAATATGTTTGCCTCTGTCAATAAGCTGACATATGGTAAGATATCGACCTTTTGCCCGTTGCTGCGCAAGGATGATCTGTTAAATTCGCTGGATCGGATGCTTGTGACAGCTGAGAAATTAGAGCGGGCATTGAATGAAATCCGGAAAATTGATTATTCTGTATTTTATCAGGAGGTATCGTTCTCAGATCCGGAGAAAGGGATTAATAATGAGCGGATCATGAAAGAAATCCTTCCGGATATGATCCTGATGCCGAATGCCGGAACCAGGGTGATGATGTGGCAGGAGACCTCAGGACGGAAGAGCAGTACACCGGGGCGGTTTATGTTCCCGGTATTCACGGCAGTAGAGCTGGATGAACTGATGCTGGAGGCAGTAGGACAGTATCGATGGGAGATGTGCCGCCGGTTAGAGGGCGTGCATTGGAATGACATCCGGGAGAAGTCTTTGACGGCAGAATATTGTACCTATCTGCAGTTTTACCGGAAGAATCATGATCTGTCTGCGGATGCCAAGGAGAAAGTGAAAAGTGCATTGACCCGGGCAAAAAATAGTTACCGGGAGGTATTTGTGAGAGATTATGTAAACTGGGTGAAGTTTGAATCCAAAGGAAGCTTCCGGTTGAATAAGGTTGTGCGGGATATCCTGGTGCGTTATTGTCCGTTTGCAAAAGAAATCCGGAATGATCTGCGCAGTAACCCGTTATATCAGGCAGCCATTACCCGGTTTGAAACAGAGACTGCGAAGAAATTGCAGCGGTTTGGGGCTTTATATAATAAATATATGAAGGCCGGTGGTGAGATCACGCCGGAGCTGAAAGAGAATCTGATTTATTATCAGATGTAGAAAACAAAAGGAGTGACAATATATGAGACAGGGAATTCTTTTTGATCTGGATGGAACCTTATGGGATTCCAGCAGACAGGTTGTAGAGTCCTGGAATGTAGTGCTGGAGCAGCAGCCGGATGTGAGGCGGCGGGTGACAATGAAGGACATACAAGGATTTATGGGACTTCCGATGGATGAGATCGGCAGACGATGTTTCCGGGATGAGGGACTGTCGGAGGAACGGATTCGAGAAGTCATGAAAGCCTGTGAGGAATATGAGAACGAGTATCTGCGGCAAAAGGGCGGTGTGCTCTTTCCACATCTGGAGGATGTGTTAAAACAGCTGTCAAAGGATTATTTTCTGGCGATTGTCAGCAACTGTCAGGTGGGATATATAGAAGCATTTCTGGAATATCATCGGCTGGGAGGATATTTCTCCGATACTGAGAATTTCGGTAGAACCGGGCTGCAGAAGGGTGATAATATCCGGCTGGTCTGTGACCGGAATCATCTGGACCGGGCTGTATATCTGGGAGATATTCAGGGAGATTATGACTCGGCATGTAAAGCAGGAATTCCGTTTATTCTGGCCGGATATGGATTTGGACAGGTGAATGCGGAAGTGCCGGTGATCCGGAGCCTTACGGAATTACCGGAAGCCGCAGCAAAGATTTTGAATGAATAAAGCATATGAGGAGATGTACGAATGAGCAAGAAGAAGATACCGGCACGGATGAATGTGGCGGTCAAGCCGATGCAAAGCAGTCAGGCGGAAGCACTGAAAAAAGTTGAAAAGAAAGCATTTGTTGCATGCGTTCTGGGAATCGCAGGAGCACCATTGGCATTTATCGGTCTTGGAATCATACCGGGTATCATAGCGCTGGTACTGGGTATAAAGGCGGTGCGGCCGAACGGGAAACGCCCGGCAGGTGCGATTGTCGGTATTGTGACAGGAATTATCAGCGTTATTGTCGGAATTCCGGGCTGCATTATTTTCTATGGAACCTATATAAATCCCAATTCGGCATTTGTTCAAAGTATAGTGGATGCAGTTGTGAAGATGCTTCACTTGATTGTATAGGGTAGTGATGGCGGAGAAAGAGGCGAAGTGATGACAGTGTATGAGCATGAGGCACAATATTATGAGACGGATCAGATGGGAATCATCCATCATTCCAACTATCTTCGATGGTTTGAGTCCGCAAGGATCCAGTTCCTGAAAGAGATCGGGATCGACTATCGGAAATGTGAGGAGATGGGGATCATCAGTCCGGTCATGGAAGTAACCTGTACATATAAGTCTATGGTGCGCTTTGAAGACGTAGTAGAAGTGTATACCAGATTTGAAGGGTATACCGGTGTGAAGTTCTATGTAACATATGAGGTAAGAGATAAGGCGACCGGTGAGCTCCGGACGACCGGAAGAAGTAAGCACTGCTTCACGGATAAGGAAGGACGACCAATTTCACTGAAACGGGTAAATCCGGAATTGCATGAGCGATTGCTCGCAGCGATGGAAGAACAGGACGTGCGTAATAGCTAAAAACTATTACGCACGATTTTTTTTATGTATTACCGTTGAAACGGCAACCGGTGTTATACTGCAAGACAAGTCATAAGAACAGAATATGAAATGTCAAACGGCAAATGATAATGAGAGGAGCAGGTAGCACATGGAACGAAAAACATACACAGAGCATTTATTCAGAATCGGGAAAAAGTATATGCGGGTGACACCGGAGGGACCGGAAGAGTACCGCCGGGTGGCAGAGAAGGTCTATAACAGCCTGAAGAATATAGAGTTCGAGCTGGAGGACGGTCTTTATTTCGATGCGAGCATCGGGGATCAGTATTTAAGAAATGTACGACCGCAGCTGGCGAAGTATGAGCCGGGAAAGCGGCCGGCAGAGCTACTGGATCTGAGCCTGTACGGCGGGAATGCCGGTATCGTATATTATCTCCTGAACTTATATCAGTTGACGGAAGATAAAGAAGTGCTGAAGACAGCCAAGGAGGCACTGGCACTGATCTGTAGAGATTTTCGGTCGATTTTTACCTACCAGCATATCAGTGTGCCGGATGCAAAGAACGGATTCTATTTCGGGATCGGTGGTGTGGGTTCAGTGATCATGATCGCAGATGATGTGATCGGGGATCCGTTGTATCGTAAGACGATTGAAGAGATTGTGGAGTATCTGGATCAGACGAAGGTTGAGACAGAGCAGGGAATCTACTGGGGACATCAGACCGGCCTGATCGGCGATCCGGGCGTGATCCTGTTCCTGCTGGAGGCGGCAGAGAAATATCAGCTTAAGAAGGCAAAGGAGCTGGCACTCCGTGGCGGTGATTATATTGAGACCTACCGGGAGGAGACTCCATATGGTATCAAATGTGATACGAAGCCTTTGTACGGCAGTGATTGCCCGAACTATGTCTATGGCCCGTCCGGAACCGGGTTTGTACTGACCAGACTGTATGAGGTCAGCGGAGAAGAGAAGTATCTGGCTCTGGCGAAAGAACTGGCAGAATATCTGATGAATCTTGCGGTTCAGACCGGAGACGGAAAGCTGATTCCGTATATTCTCGGTGAAGAGGAGACTATCTTCTATGTAAATGCCTGCCACGGACCGGCAGGCACCGGACGGTTCTTCTATACACTCTACCGGGCAACCGGCGAGGCCGTATACCATGACTTTTCAATCGAGCTTTGCAAGGGCGTACTTGCGACCGGAGCTCCGACAGTACAGGGTAAGACACTGTGGAATAATGTAACCTACTGCTGCGGTGCTGCGGGATTGCTACACTATTTTATCTCATTATATATAACAGAGCAGGATGCGCAGTATCTGGAACTCGCTAAGACCTGTGGTGAAATCATTCTCGGCGAGAAGGAAGAGGATGAGCAGGAAGTGTTTTGGCCGACAGCATTCGCACGGATCGATCCGCAGACCGTAGATGTGAAATACAGCTTTTACGATGGCAGTACGGGAATCGCAACCAGCCTGATAGAGCTTTACCTTCTGCTGACCGGGCATTATCGGATTCACAGACTGGCAGATGATCCGTTCCCGGAAAGCCGATAGTTCTTCCGGGGAGAAGACAGTGTTTCCGGGGAGAAGGTAGTGTTTCCGGGGAGCCGGGAGGAATTGAAAATCGGAATGAGATTGGCTATAGCCGGGGCCTATACCCGGCAACACTTAAAACGTATAGCCTATGGAATTGACAAAATGGGTAAGTTGGATTATGATACTGCACATAAAACATACAATTCCTATTAAAATAATATGAATAATATGAAACGACACAAACGGCAAATAACATACTGCCGGATAGTGACAGGAAAGAACAGAAAGAAAACATATACGAAAGAGTACAGGATCAGAGGAAGGGTGGAATACAGAATGGTTTCAATCAATACACCGGAAATATATATCAACGAACCGGGAGCGATTCATAAGGTGGCAGATTATACAGAACTGGCAATTGGCGAAGGAAGAAAGAAAGCCTACATCATCTGGTCAAAGACACCGAGGTCTCTTGTAAAGGAAGCTCTGGATGAAGACTTTGGACAGAAGGGAATTGCTTATGAGGAACAGCTTTTTGAAGGATTCCCAACGGACGCAAAGGCACGCAGCTACGCGGAAGAGGCGAAGGCAGCCGATGCCGAAGTGATCCTGGGTGTCGGCGGCGGCCGAGTGATGGATGTGACA
>ULLA01007646.1_pt1 | contig 9563 bp, 10 predicted proteins | sample 1951291 | NCBI WGS metagenome assembly ULLA01 (sample SAMEA4835514, study PRJEB28245) | human gut metagenome | biome: gut microbiome; material: fecal sample | place: Denmark | collected 2008 | reverse complement strand
GTATTAACTTTAGAATATAAATGTATGGATAATATTTCTACAACAAGAGGAAAATATTTTTACTTCTTTTCCAACCAAGACTTTAATATAGATGAAAAATATGAAGTCAAAGAAAATAACTATATATATAGCAATATGGCACTTATTTATTATAAATTAGGAAAGAGTAATATGGCAAAACACTATATAAACTTAGCTAAAAACAATGCTTTTAAAATGAACGATATTGTAACTTATAAAAAAATAATAAAAACATATAATTTAATAAAATAATTCTAAACTTAAATTAAAAATAGCATTAAAAATAACAATCCATATAAAAACCATAAAGACTATGCCGAAAATATTATCATGACAATATAAAAGCTATATTTAAGTTAAAAATTTTTAAGACCATTAGCAGAGAGATTGGTGAGCAACAAATAAAATTTTGCTTATTTAACCGATGATTATGTAGAAAATATTGTCAAAAGTAAATTATAGCACTATTCAAAAGAAGATTTTGGGCGCAATCAAATGTACTGTTTGGTGAGAGAAACATAAAAAGTTTACAAATCTTCAAGTTTTATTGACGAGAATTTAAAAAATTTGTATCATGAATATGTAGGCTAGATTTTGCAGTTTTGTAAAACGCTCCGGCAGTAGAACCAGATGCCACGATTACTAAAACAATGGTTCAAGGTTGATATATGATGATGAGAACACATCGTCGCTCAACGAGATAATAAACATATAGAGCCAGCACGCCTGATGGTAGGTATAAGGTTGATATTTATGACTAGTCTGCACTTTATCTTGGGAGTTTTAAATAGTCGCAACTTAATCTAAATTGATTAAGTTTTATCACGTTGTAGGGTACACTCTAAACGTGGGAAATTTTGGCGTTTAAAACTCCCTGAATAGACTTGGATTTTTATTTTTCAGTCATTTCAGTGATGATGTCTTTACTTCAAACACTCGTCATCTTACAAATAAGTAAAAGGAGATTTTACAACAATGAATGGAATGACAAAAGGGCAAAAAGTCGGGTACATCAGAGTTAGCACAATTGAACAAAACACTGAAAGCCAAAAATCTTTATTGCAAAATTTTAAGCTGGACAAAGTTTTTGAAGAAAAAGTGAGCGGTAAAAATACGCAACGTCCACAATTACAAGCTCTGTTAGAGTACGTAAGAGAGGGTGATACTATCTATGTTAAAGATTTATCTAGGCTTGCTCGCAATACTAAAGATTTGTTGGATATTATTGAATATCTTAATAACAAAGGTGTAGGACTTTTTAGCCTGAAAGAAAGTATTGATACCTCAAGTAATTTTGGTAAACTTATGCTTACATTCTTAGGTGCAATTTATGAGTTTGAACGTGCAAATCTATTAGAAAGACAGCGAGATGGAATTGCCGTTGCTAAAAAATTGGGCAAGTACAAAGGCAGAAAACAAATTGAAAAGCCTGCAAATTTTAGCGAAGTTTACAAGAAATGGCTTAATCGTGAAATTAAATCAAATGTTGCTATTCGCGAGTTAAATATTAGTGAATACGCATTCTACAAGTTTGTAAGAGAGGAGAATGCTAATGACTAAAGATTTGACTCCAAAAATTAAAAGACCTAAACGCAAAAATGGTGAGGGCTGTTTTACAAAAAGTACTGACGGCAAATACATTGAATATAAAGTTACTTATCATGACGAATTTGGTAAAAGTAAAATAAAATCTTTTTCTAGAAAAACTAAAGAAGAATGTTTAATTGCGTACAAAGAATGGAAAGCAGAATTAGAGGGTCGATGTTCTGATGAAAATTCAGAAAACTGTACAGTTGCACAATGGGCAAATACTTGGTTTGAAAATTTTGTCGTTGGTCATGTTAAAGTTACAACTATTAGTGATGATAGAAGTATTTTGGATAAACACATCATTCCAGGTTTAGGACATCGCCCATTAAAAAGTCTTACAGGTCTAAGACTTACAAAATTTTATAATGATTGTCTAAAAAAGAATAATGGTAAAGGTGGAACTCTAGACCCTAAAACAGTTAAAAATATTCGTGCTGTTGTAAATAGAATGCTTGAATGTGCATATAAAAATGAAATTATAAAAGAAAATCCTAATAAAAAAGCAAATTACCCAAAATGTACAAAAAAAGAAATAGAAATACTAACACAAGAAGACTATAATAAATTTTTCAAATACTGTATTGAAAAAGGTACGCAATGGGATATGCTTATAGTGTTTTTTCTTTGTGTCGGTACAAGATTAGGCGAAGCATTAGGCTTGCAATGGTCAAAAGTTAATTTTGAAAAACGAGAAATGAGAATTACACAACAATTACAAGCTGTACCAAATAATGACAATAACTCAAAATATAAATATAAAAAAGAAATTATTGATTCAACAAAAACTAAAACATCAAATCGTACAATACCAATATCAGATATAGTTTATAAAATCTTACGCAGAGTAAGAAGTATACAAGCTGAAAACAAAATGCGTTTAGGTGTTAAATATCATAGAGATTTAGACCTTGTTTTTGCAAGAGATGATGGCTATTTTATTTGTGATACAACATTTAGAGATTTTGTTAATAAAAGACTTGAAGAAGCTGGCATTGAACATCATAAAATACATTCATTCAGGCATTCTTGTGCAACAAATTTCTTTGAACACAAAGCAGATATTAAAAAAGTTTCAGCTTGGCTAGGACATAGCAGTATTGGAATAACTTTAGATACATATACTCATGTTTTACCACATCACTTGGAAGAACTTACTGAATTTCAAAACAAACAATTTAAACACATTTTTCATAGCAATGAAAAAGATATACCAGATGAAATGTTACCTCATAAAACTTTTGCACAAGAGGACGATTGGGGAGCATAAAAATGAAAAATTGGGGATTAGAAGACCTATAAATAGACCTACAAAAATTATAGGTCTTCCCTACAATTTTTATCAAAAAGTAAGTATTTTATAAATACCAATAACACTGATTATATCAAGCAAGGATACTAATTTTAAAAGAGTCTTATGAGCCCGACGAGCTACCAGACTGCTCCATCCCGCGATATTTAATTTGTACATTGAGCAAATACACTCAACATCTATATTATGCTCCGTAAATTTTAAAAATCAAGTACCTTGAAATTTTTATTAAAAAAACTTTTTCACTCATAATTAATTATATTGGGAATTTTAATATTTCACCAGCTCCACCCATATTGTTTTTTTATTGTATTGTACACATAAAGTTAGCGGAGCGTTGATATTTTTTGATGATTGCCCTGCATATGAAAATTGGAGAGGATGTCGCATAATGATTGACATAAATGGAATTGAGAAACCAAATCGTCTTGGATACGACTTTTTCGCATTTGAATCTCAAGAGGGAACGCTATATCCTGTCGGCGGACCGACCACATCGTATCAAGAAAACAATGATTGTAATTTGAGTGAACCAAATCAAGTAGGTATGACTTGCACACAAAAAGCCATTTCTGATAGTGATTATTTTAAAAAAGTTGTAAAAATGATAAAATAGCGCACAAGAAATTTTTGTTATAGGAAAAACTTTAATTTTAGGATTACTCATACATAAAAACGTCCACAACATGGACGTTTTTTGATTATAACTTGCACTCTATGTGTTATATAGACTAAAAAACGGATATTTTAGTCCAAAGAGCAAAAGGCTCTACTACAAATTCCCTGTTATTTTAATTTTTCTGGGAAAATCTATATAATATTGGATTTTTGCAAACCTAAGTTTCAGTCTATTCAATGCTCTGACCAAAATTCCCTGCATTTTTAAATGCAGGGAATTTATTATCAATTAGTTGGTTTATCAAGAGATAATTATGATTTTTTTGCTTCCTCTTTATCTAGTTCTCGGTACATTTCATTTAAATCATTCAAAAACCGATTTCTAAGTTCTCTTTCATGTTCAGAGTCAACTTCTGGCTCTCTTTCTTCTAATTGTTTTCTGGATAATAACAAATCTTTTTGATTTAAAAGTTCCATTAGCAACTTTCTTGAATGTTTATCACTTTTCAATGCATCCTGTATTAGTTGTTTAGCTAGAACTTGAAACAAATATACATTTTCTTGTTTCCCATGCTCATTTGTAATTATATGTTTATTTGTCAGTTCTAGAGTTAGGGCTTCATTTATAGATTTTGGAATCGTTTTCTTTTTACGTCCTTTTGGATTTCCAGATTGTCCTTTTTGAAATCTCGTAGATTCAGGTGGTTTACAATATCCAACTTCGTAATTTTTTGACATTACTTGTTTTAATTTTCCAATTTTATTCTCATTAGCCATTTACTTGCTCCTCCATATTTTTTACTAGTGTAGCTTTTTTACCTGTTTCTTGCTCCCATCTCCACAAAATTATGTCGCAGTAATGAGGACTTATTTCAATAATTCTTGCTCTCCGTTTGCACCTAGTTGCGGCAATAAGAGTTGAACCACTTCCACCAAAACAGTCTAGGACAATATCATTAACATTAGACGTGTCAAGCAAAATATCGTACAAAAGTGATACAGGTTTTACTGTCGGATGAAGTTTTAACAACTCCAATGTTTCAGGCGTATTTGCCCTTACCCCTGGATATGACCAAACATTGCATCTATTTCGCCCATGTTTACCTAACTCAATGTTATTTATATGAGGCTGAGTACCATGTTTAAATAAACAGACCATTTCATGTGAACTTCTGTAAAGGCTTCCCATTCCACCGCCATTTGACTTTACCCATACACAAATATTTTTTAACTCGTTATAAAGGCTTTGTCCAACATTTAAAAAAGTTTTCAAATGCCGCCAATCAATGAAATGGTAATGAAGAGAGCCATCAATCGAATTTTTAATACAATTTTGCATATATGGGGTTACAAAATTCTTTTCAAATTCTTCATCTGTCATTTCTCCTGATGCCATATCAAATTCCGGGTGTTTGGTTCTCCCAAGTCCGCATACGTGTCCTGAAATTTTGACATTGTAAGGAGGATCCGTAACTACAATATTTGCTAATTCTCCCTGCATAAGGATTTTGTAAGAGGTTTCTTCTAACGAGTTTCCACAATACAGGAAGTTATCTCCAAGACGCCACAGATCACCTTTATTTACTTTTTGAGGAATTTTATCTGCTATCCAATCACAAGATTCTTCTTTAGGAGAACTTTTCTTTGAAGTTTTAGGTTCTTCAATTTTATAGTTGTAAATTTTGTCGACCTGCAAAGAAGTAAAACCTACATCCGTTCCAAAAATTTTAAAATCATATAAGAATTTAAATTCTGTTTGAAGTTTTGAAAAATCAAATTCGGAACTTCTGGTTAATTGGTTGTCTGCAATACGGTATGCTCTCAAAATTTCAGGAGCCAAATCTTCAATAGTAAGACATGCTATATGACTACTTCCTAACTTTAAAAGACTTCGATACCGACCTTCCCCAGTAATGAGTTGATTTTTGCTGTTTTTCAGTACAGGAACCATTAATCCATATTTGTTTATACTGCTGGCTAAATCGTCTAAGTGTTCTTCTGAATGCTTATTAGGATTGTTTTCAACAAGTTGAATTTCTTGTATTGGAATAATTTCAACTCGAGCAACACCCATTTCACTACTTTTAGAAGCTTCAATGTAATTTTTAAGTACATTTTTAGCTACACTATTCATTTTTAAAATTTTTGAGTTGTTCATGCGAACCTCCTCTAATTTATGAACACGCACTTCGTGTTTCTAAATAAATATAAAGAAGCACTTTCTAAAGCGTAAAAAATTGCAAAAATTAGCCTTGAAGTCAATTATAGATAATATATTGACAAAATTATTTATTTCACCTTTTATATAAAAAGGTGAAAATATATAAAAGGATTAAAAAACATGCCTAAACAGATTAAACAAACACGTAGAAAAAGAAGATATAAATGTCAAAAGTGTGGAGAAATAGCAGCAGTAAAGCATGACAAAGGAAGATTTCGTTGTTTGAACTGCCATAGCATCTATGGAGAAAACTCAAGAAAAACTTGTTACAACAAAGAAGAATATTTAGTTTTCAAAGCACTCTTACAACTTTTTGAATTAAAAAATGAAGGTAGCAGGAAAAATACTAAATACAACCTTGAAGAATTTACCAAAATTGCGAAAGAACAAAATGTTGACCAATACAAAAAATTAGTAGAAATAAACGTGATAAATCGTCTTGATGAAAAAGTAAGAGAAAAACTTCTAAATACAAATATAGAGGATTTGCTAGTTATAACAAAAGACACCAAAGGACGATTTCAAGTTTATACAAAACTATTTAAATCTAACGAAAGGTATGACTTTAAAAAAGATATTGTTCGAGTAATTAGCTGAGACAAATACCATTATACAAATTGTTTTTGGAATTTGCAAAAAGAACGAAATGGAGATTATTAAAGATAATTTATTTTTTATATTTTGGCAAACTCGTACACTTATTTTTAATTTCAGACGCAATATCTTTTGCCAATTTTTCTTTTAAACCTATATTTTTAGCAACCGACAAAATATTATCTAAATTTGGATTTTTGCCTTCTCCATCAATTGTTGTCGCATGTTCACCATTAAAAGACGAACTGTAAGTTAAATCATAAGCTGGTGACAAGTGCCACTCTTTTTTTGCTTCATTATAAATATAAGAAAAATTCTTTGAATGATCATCTCTATTATGTGCAAAAACATTGAAACACATAAGCCTATAAAGTTGCTCTACATCTTGGTAATTTTTTGTTAATTCTAAAGTTAATTTCATAAGGATATTGTAATCAAGATTTGGCAATCTATGACTTGTTTCTAACAATCCGCTTACTGAAAGCATGTGAATTTTTCTATTATTATTTCTGTCAAATCTTTTAATCCCAAAATATCCTGAACAAATTTTTGAAGGAAACAATTTTGTTTCAGCCATGTTTATTCCACATTTTTTAGCACACAAAGAATATTGATATTCTTGTTCTCCAATATTTTTAGGATCTTGTGAAGAGGGAAATTTGATAATCCAATCTTCACCATTAATTTGTGTAAGAATTTTTGGTCTGGCTCCTCCAGAAGAACCTCCTAGCATAAACAATTCATCTAATTCATTAGAATTGTTTGTTTCTAAAATTTTTGAGCATTCTTTCGCTAATGAATCTAAATCTAAATTTTGTCCTACGATTTCAAATCGGTGTTCCGGCTTATAAGTTAGAGCCCCCATACCACTTTCCTGAACAACAGCAAGTCGATTAAGGTTATCAATTTCAAGTGGATTTATTTTATGACTCAAAAATAATCTGTCAACCAATAACCTACCCCAACCATCAGGCAAACTATCATTGAAAACTCCAAACAGTCCGCCAAATGGCTCTTGCTTTGGCATAAACACTTTTTTTACTAATGGCAAACTATATGGAGAGATGCTAAATCCGTTATTTAGCCAATTATCATCATATTCAAATGCAATCAAATTATCATTGGTTTTAGCTAATTTCCCAACTAAAATATCATTATATAAAACATTCAAATATCTATAATTTTCCACTTCATTAGCCTCCATTTATTATTTCGTCAATAGAATTGTATGTAGTTTGAATAAATAAACTATCAAAATCTTTATCTAAATCAAGTGCAATTGCAATTTTAATAAGCGAAGCAAGAGATATTTCTGCTTTTGATTCAAATCGCTTAATAGAACCAAGACTTACACCTGATTTTTGGGAAAGTTGTATTTGCGAGATTTTAAGTTTTTTTCTGCGGTGTTGGATTCTATCAACCAAATTTTGTGCTATTTCTTTTGGTGTTTTTTGATTAAATAAAAAATTGTTCATAGTTAATATATTATACTATATTTAGATAAATGTCAAATATTAGATATTATATTATCTATAATATATCAAATGCCTTTATTGTTTACATTTGTGTCATTTGCTTGATTTATCTGTCCGTAAATGACATAGTTCTTGCTTATAATGTATGTAAGAAAGGATTTACAAATGAGCGAATATTATTTAGACTGGACACTAAACAGGAACCCTAAAAAAAATAAATATGACGAATTAAAAGATATATCTTCTTTTGAAAAATATATGTTATGCAATTATTTATTAAATTTAATGGAAGGTATAGATATAAATGAGTATAACTTCAAGAATTTTTTTGAAGATTTAAACTTCGTTTTTAAATTTAAAACTAAAATAACAGTAAAAAGACCCGATAACCTCTCACAAAAAATAAAATTAAAAAAGAATTAATTTCATATCTTCAAGAGGTCAAGATTCCTAATTCTACAATTAAAACTAAAATGAATTTGATAGCAGATTTGTATAATTTGAATAAACCCGAGTACAACTTCCTTCTCTATTATATACTAAAAGAAATTAACCCACTAATACAACTAATTGGAACCTTTAGTTTAAAGCAGTTTGAAGATTTTGAAACATTTGGAATATATGTATTAAAACTAAAAAAATGGAATGTTGCAAAAATTAAAAACCAAATGATTAAAAAAGGTATTTTTACAAAACATGGATTTAACGATGCTAAATTAGCACTAAACAGTAAAATTTTACAAATTTTTTCTGACACTGATATTAAAACCAAAACTCAAATAAAAAACATATTACTGGGTAAAAATCAAAAATCGGAACTTAAATGGAACGATTTTAAACATATAACCAAAGAACGAGATATAACAAAAAATATTCTAACATCTGCAATTGAAAACAATACAAAAGGTGTAAATATTTTGCTCTATGGTTCAGTTGGGACAGGGAAAACTCAATTTGCCAAGCTTATAGCTAACAAAGCAAAAATCGATATGTACTCAACCTCAGCACAATTCATGGACAAAGAAGCTACAAGAAAAGATAGGTTAAGCGATCTAGCCTCAAAACAAGTAATCTTATCTAAAGTTGGGAAATCTTGCATACTCTTTGACGAAGCAGAAGATGTTATGAATAGAGGTTTTACTGAATTTGCAGTGCTTCAAAAGCATATTTGAATAACCTTATTGAAGAAACTCCAATTCCAATTTTCTGGACAACCAATAATATATACAATGTTGATCCGGCATTTTTACGAAGAATGACTTATACAATCGAATTTAAAAAATTAACAGATGATATTCGTTTGAACATCTGGAAAAGAGTAATTCGAAAAAATAAATTTGAAATAGACAAAGACAAACTGATAGAACTAAACAAAAATTATGATATTCCCCCTGCATTGATTACAAATGCAGTAAAAACAACAAAATTAGTTGATGGGAATCAAGATGATTTTGAAGGATTCGTTGAAAACCTTGCGGAAGTAGTATCTAAAAAGAAAAATGTAAAGAAGAAAAAAGGATTTGAAATGCAAGAATACAATGATAATCTTGTCAATTCAGATTTAGATATAAAAGACTTGACAGCTAAAATAAAAACTTGTGGGAAACTAAATTTTGGGATTTATATCGATGATTCCACTAAATAGGTTAAAATGTTACAATCCCTTAATAAATAACCTATAGTAAAACTTTGTATTAATTAAAAATATATTTTTTAATTCAGAGAAAAATTTTTT
>ULLA01015484.1_pt1 | contig 9608 bp, 9 predicted proteins | sample 1951291 | NCBI WGS metagenome assembly ULLA01 (sample SAMEA4835514, study PRJEB28245) | human gut metagenome | biome: gut microbiome; material: fecal sample | place: Denmark | collected 2008 | reverse complement strand
AGTAGTATGTATAGCAATTTTCCACAATATGATTTAGCTTCAAGAATCCAACATACAAAATTTGATACAGGTATCGGTTCAAAGATGCCAAGTATGCGTATGGATAGAGTAGAATCAACAGAAAGCCCAAACTTTAAACAAGTATTTACAGGCTTGATGGAAGATTTGAATACAGAGATGAATGCGCCTGATAACTTGTTAAAAGATGTTATGTCTGGAAATCAAAATGTTGATATCCATGACGTAATGACAGCTATGGCAAAATCAGAAATTAGCGTAAATGTGGCAACTCAAATCGTAGGTAAGGTAATCAACGCTTACGATAGGGTTTCTCAAATTTCAGTATAGATACCTTTCTTAGGGAAATACTAAACAATTTATTCAGACAACGGGACTTCAGATGGATTTTAGCAAAATTTTAGAAAATAAACCTTTATTATATGGAATAATTGGTGGAGTAGCACTGATTATTGTACTTGTTATAGTTGGTGCAATTTTTGCAGCTAACAGCGGTGGTGGCGGAGATAACAATGCCAATGTCGTAGGTTCAGAACCATTAACGGCTAACGTTGACTTGCTAACTACGGATAATTTAGGGAAAGCATTAGAAATACAAGCACTTTTGGCTAAACAAGGTATTACTGTTGAACGTCAACTAGATGGTACAAAATCAAAACTAGTATTAAACAAAAACAATTGTTCAACATTAACAAAAAAATGTACAGTTACAGATAGAGATAATGCGCTAATTGCAATTGTTCAAAGCGGTTTGGTAGACCAAAACGTAGGTTTGGAAATATTTGATAAAGGTGATTTCACTTCAACAAAAGAAGATAAAAGAATTCGTCTTGCTCGAGCTATGAACGGAGAACTAGCTAGACTTATCAAAAAGATTCCGCCAATACAAAATGCAACGGTGTTTATTTCTATTCCAGAAAACACAACAATGTTTGATGAGCAAAAACCGAAAACCGCAACAGTTCAAATTGTTTTACCAAATGGAGAAAAACTTGATCAATTAAAAGTTAAAGCTATCACAAACTTGTTATTAGGTAGCGTTTCTGGTTTGACGGCAGAAAATATTGCAATCACTGATACTAACGGTAATGTTTATCATAGTGTAATGGATGCTGAAGATGAAATGCTTCAAAAACTTGAAGAAAATGATAAATACATGCAACAAAAAATTTCTAAACAATTAGACAGATTAGTTGGTCCTGGAAATTATGTTGCAACTGTCAGTACATTCTTAAGACAAGCTCCTGTTGAAAAATTTTCAATAGAATATGATCCGAACAAAAAAGCATCTGTATCTGAACAATCATTTAGAGAAGGATTAGGCGACCAAACAAAAGACCAATCTCAAGGTATAAATGCAGTTAGTACATATTTACCAAACGGATTACCGACAAACGGAACAGATTCTAGTCAAAATAGAAACTACTCTCGTCAGGCAACTGAAACTCAATATGGAGTGACAAAAACTCAAACAAATGAATATATTAAACCAGGTGTTGTGGAAGATATTTCTATCGCTGTTACCATCGACAGAAACAATTGGCCTGCAGACACAACACAAGAAGAAATGAAAGAACTTATTGCACGTTCAGCAAGTCCAAAAGTTACGGCAGCTAATGTTTCTATTGCATTTTCAAATTCTAATGACCCATATTTAACACCTGAACGTCAAGAAAACTTGCCAAAGGTCGACGAATCAGGAAACCCTTGGTGGTTGGCGTTGCTATTATGTGGTCTGGGTTTAATTATCGTATTTAAGGTAATTTCTTCTAAAGTTAAACGTATCAGAGAAGAAAACGAAATGGAAGTTGAAAATCTTCGCCAAAAAGCAATAGAACAAGAAAGACAACTTAACGATATCAATTCTCGCGCAAGTCAATTAACTCAAAGACAATCAGAGTTGGCTCAAGATTTAATAAATCAACAGCAAAAAGTTGCAATACCTCAATTTGATGAAAGTTTGCTGGTTGATTCACTGGATAGCATTTCAAATGAAATAACAGAAGATTCAGCAGACAAAATTAAGAGTTGGATTGAAGAAAGTTCAAACAAGGAAGGTTAATAAATAATGGCGACAAAAGATTTTGATTATGAAAATTTTGCCCAAAATTTAGCAGCACAAGCTCAAGAAATTGTACCGCAAGATTTTACGGATGTTCAAAAACAGTACGTAATCAATACTTTGGGTAATTTTGCACTTTTGTCAGGTAAAGCATTAGCAGAGGACCCTAACCTTAATTTTAATGCAGACCAAGCTGTCACTATCACTCAAATTATTGCAGAATGGTCCTTCCACAAATCTGTAGATATTATACGTTCTGGTATTCCACAACAATACTGGGATAGCGTTATGCAAAAAATTGCATATACCATTTTTGAAATTGCTAAACAAACATTTTCTCAAGGGTTACCTCATGAAAAAATCCTTGAATTGATTGAACATCACGTAAAAAAGACCTATGTTGATGCAATTGCCGAATTAAAAAACAAAGGTGTTATTGATGAAGAGTTGATGGAATTTGCAGCTTCTCAATCTAACATGGATAGAATGGCTCAAGAAATGCAACAGCAAAATATCCAAGACCCACAAGCTGCTCAAGTTCAAATGAACAACGAAGGAGTGCCTGCAGTTCAAAGCGGAAGCGGTGCAGAACCTTATGAATTTCCAAAAGTTGATTCTAAAGTTCTTAAACTCGCAACAGTTGCAATGTTATTCAAAAAAATGAATCAAGATAGAGTTCAAACTATCCTGAATAAATTTGACCCTGAAGATGCACAAGCAGTTATCAAGTACATGAGAGTACCAGATTTGGCACAAAGGATAGGTACAGCAAATGCTTTGCGCTGTCTTCAAGAAATAAAAACAAACTTGCCAAAAGCTACAGATATTGCTCCAAACAGAGTTGTCATGAAACTTCGTCATTTTGCCTCTAAATATTCAAGTAAAGATTTAGATACAATCCTTATCAGAGAGCGTATGGGGGTTAAACGCCTTGTGTTTAACGCAATTGAGGGCAAATATTATGACAAAATGCCACCTAAAGTTGCAAGCATTGTTGCCTCACATCTTGCTAATGGTGTATAATGATATCAAATCATGATTATCAAAAAGAAAAAAACAAAACAGGCTGAGGGAGTAGAGGAACAGCAGACAGTTCCGGTACAACAGGAAGACAATGTAGTCGAATCTTTGGAAACAGGGGAAGAAAAAGATATCGACATTTTTAACTTGGACAATATCGACTTCAAACAACGCCAAGAACGCAGAAGAGGAGACCGTCGCAGAGGCTTTAGGCGAATTGATGACCGTAATTTGATTTCTCGCGCAAAAGAAGAGGCAAAAGCGATTAAGGAAGCTGCTGCAAAAGAAGGTTATCAAGAAGGTCTACAAGCGGCAAAAGATGATATTGATTCTGTAAAAACTGCTATTCAAGAATTTTTCAATGCAAAGCAAGAAGTTTATGATAACATCGCTCCTGACATTTTGGAAATCAGTTTTGATATTGCAAAAAAAATCATTAAAAAAGAAACCATAGAACACCCTGAAATTATTTTAGATAACATCAAAGATATTATGAAAGGGCTTTCTAAAGAAGAAACAAAAATTACAGTAAAGGTAAATCCTGCTCAAGCTCCTATGCTAAAACAAGATTTGCCTGAAGTTTCAAGCTCTTTAGGCTTGGAAGCTAAAATATATATTATTCCAGACGAAAGTATCATGGAAGGCGGATGTATATTAACAACAACAAATGGGGTTATTGATGCAACAATAGAATCCCAATTGGCAGTAATAAGTGAGGTATTAAAAGAAATTTAATGGCAGCACCGGAAGGAAACAGTAGTAATCCTATAAGTGAATTTTTAATGGCAGTCTTTGTACTGTTTCTTTTGATTATCTTGTTAGTAGAATTACCAAACTGGATTATCAATATTTGTATTTGCTTAAATATAACACTTGGGATTGTTCTTTTGATGTTCGCCTTATATGTACAAAAGACTTTGGAATTGTCATCATTCCCATCAATCATCTTGGTTGGTACAATGTTTCGACTGGTTTTGTCAATTGCATCTACTCGTTTGATTCTTGCAAAAGGAGAAGCCGGAGAAGTTATTCACGCATTTGGAACTTTCGTAACTGGTGGTAATATGATTGTTGGTGGTGTAATCTTCCTAATTATCACAGTTGTACAGTTCATGGTAATCACCAAAGGTGCTGAACGTATTGCAGAAGTATCCGCTCGTTTCGCCTTAGATGCCATGCCAGGTAAGCAAATGACAATCGACGCAGACTTTAACGCTGGTTTGATATCTCCTGAAGAAGCAACGAAAAAACGTGAAGATTTATCTCGAGAATCAAGCTTGATGGGGTCTATGGATGGTGCAATGAAGTTCGTAAAAGGGGATACTATTGCGGGTATTATCATTGTACTTATTAACATCATCGGCGGTTTGTGCGTAGGTTGCATTATGAACCAGATGGCAATTGGGGATGCGGTTTCTAAATACACAGTATTAACAATTGGTGATGGCTTGGCATCTCAGGTACCGTCACTTTTGATGTCAATTGCAGCAGGTATATTTATGACTCGTGCATCTGCTGCCAGCCCTTCTTTAGGTACAGATGTAACCGCTCAAATTACAAGTAAACCTTATGCCTTGTTTTTCGCTGCAGCATTCCTTGTTTTGCTCGGTATAACAGGTCATACTCCATTTTGGCAAGGTACAGGCTTACCACCGTTGCCGTTTTTTATATTTGCAGTAGCATTATTTGTTGCCGGTTTCCAAGTATTAATCAATGCTGATGTACAATCACAATTGGGACAACTTGAAAACGTTAGACAAAACATGCAAGACTTGGTAAACCCTAACAGAATGTATGAACGTTTAGGAGTTGATATTTTAAGTTTGCAAGTTGGTTCTAACTTGTTGGTAATTGCTGACCCAGACCAAGAAGGTCAATTGCTTGCAAAAATTGCAGCCTTACGTCAAAGGGTTACAGATGAACTTGGATATATTTTACCAAACATAAGAATTATGGACTCATCTGCGCTAGATGCAAATGAATATATGATTTTAATTCGTGGGAACACTGTTGCCACCGGTTATGTTTATCCGGGGAAATTTATGGTAATTGCTGACCAATGGGATTCTATGAAAAAAGATGTACCGGAAGATGCAATTATTGGTATAGACCCAACATACCAAACTCAGGCATATTGGATTTCGCAAGAAGATGCAAAATCTGCCAGACTTGTTACTGCGGTTGATGCAACAGATGTTATTGTTACTCACCTTCAAGAATGTGTAAGAAAACATGTTGATGAGGTTATGACAAAAACTGACGTACTCAAACTTATGGAACTTGTACGTTCTCAAGACCCTACACTTGTCAATGACCTTGTTCCAACAATTCTTTCAACAAGTGATTTACGTAAAATTTTTGTCAACTTAATCCGCGAAAAAGTTTCTATCAAAGATATTATCTTTGTATTTGAAAGACTTTGCGACTACGCAAGATTTTCAAAAGAACCTGATATATTGTCTGAAAGACTAAGAGCAGCACTCGGTCGTCAAATATGCCTAGCTAATGTTCAGGATGACAAAGTATTGTATGCACTGACATTGTCTCCAGAATGGGAAAAAACACTGGATGACAGTTGCCAAAGAACAGAACTTGGTACAATGTTTTTACTTAACCCTGTTCAGGTACAAGAACTAATTGAAACAACAGCGACAACACTGTTAAGAGCCCACCAAACTTGCGGAAGACAGCCTGTAGTGTTGTGCTCCCCAAGAATCAGATTACCGCTATATCAATTGCTGGAGCGTCACATTCCAACAGTTGTAGTTATTTCTTATTCTGAACTAATCACCGATATCAAAGTAGAGGCAATTGATACAATTGGTGAAGCTTATATTACAGACTAGATAATCTTTAGTAAAAAAGGAAAATGAAAAAATTATTTTTAACACTAATAAAAATCTATCAATATTTTTCAAAATTCACACCATCAGTTTGCAGATTCTACCCAACCTGTTCGGAATACACAAAACAAGCCATCATAAAATACGGTGTACTAAAGGGTGGATGGCTTGGTATTAAAAGGATTTGTCGCTGTCATCCCGGCAATCCCGGAGGCTACGACCCTGTACCATAAAAACAAATATTCCCAAGAATATCTTGCAGAATTAATCGACCGCACAAGAGAGCACGTCAATAGACTCGAAAAAGGTAGAGAAACTATCGGATTCACAACTTTTATAAAACTTGCGCAAATTTTTAATGTCTCACTTGATGAACTTGCAGGCTACAAAACAAAATAAATTCTATACGTCCCAAACTAAATTAACAACTTCTTCAAGTGAATAAATATTTTGTTGAACGTAAAAATTCTTTTTAGATTGTTCTTTTACGTATGTTAGATTTTTACCATCCAAAAAGTCTTCCGTATATGGACGTAGCATTACAGAAGGAATAACTACAACATCACATTCTACCTCTTTGACCGTTCTAATCAAATCTTCAGTTGTAATCAAACCGGCAACAGTGATGTCTTGTCCCCAATAGTTTGACTTGACAGGACAGACCTGAACTGTAAGATTTTTTATTTTGTTTAAATTTGCAGCAACTTCTTCTAACATATTTTTCGCAGCATAAGAACACGCAAACACCATTTTATAAGGTTTAGAAACAGATTTCGGTAATTTACGCTTATTAAAATCATCTAATGTCATTCTCAATGCGCCAACCCCATCATCAAGCTGACAAAAACTACCATAATATTTGGCTGGCGGAATAGGCTTATCTGCAAGTAAAAAGAACTCATCAGAACAGCAAACACGCTTGTATTTTGAAGCTATTTCTACAGTCTCAATAGCACATTTTTTATCAACACGTTTTAGTTCCCCATCCGCTCTAAATTGAGTAATTCCAACTGGAACAATCGCAGTTGATAAAACAGTATTTTTTAATTCAGCTAAATCAGATAAGGTCCTCTCCAGTTCTGCCCCATCATTCAGCCCCGGACACAAAACAATTTGAGCGTGAAACGGAATTTTGTTCTTCCTAAACCATTTTAAATTTTCTAAAGCCTTACCTGCATTTGGATTTCTTAACATTTTTACACGCAATTCAGGGTTTGTTGTCTGAACTGATACGTAAAACGGTCCTAAATGCATACGCTTAATTCGGTCTTTGTCTTTTTCTGTCAAATTGGTAAGCGTGATATATGTACCTTGCAAATATGAAAGTCTATAATCATCATCTTTTATGTATAAAGTATCACGCAATCCTTTTGGCTGTTGGTCAACAAAACAAAAAACACAATGATTTAAACAAGGTTTTATGCGATCAAAAACCGCACTTTCAAAAACGATACCCAAATCTTCATCATAATCTTTTTCTAACTCAATTTCTTCAATTTCGCCATCTGATTTTTTTATTTCTACAGTAATCAATTCCGATTTCATGTAGAAATTGTAATCAATCATATCTTGCAAATTGTTTCCATCAATAGAGAGAAGTTCATCTCCTTTTTGAATTTCTAATTCTTCGGCTATTGAACCTGATATTACACTATTTACTATTGCCGGCATTGTCTTTTTCCAAACCTTCTATCATTGAAATAAAATTTTTGTATTCACAAATCGAATTATCTAGAACAATCCTTTGGTAAAAAGTCAAAGGCGTATATTCATCAGATAAAATATTTTCAGCATTAACCAAGTGTAACAAGGCATTTGATTTCAAATCAAACAAAACTTCCGCACAATCTTCTGAATCTAAAAAAGATAAACAAGAAATTTTAACTCTTGCATCTGACATAAATTGCAAAGGATTTTGCGATAACGGTTTTAGCAAAAGTTTTTTCAATTCTTTTAACCCATCTTTTGTTATAGTATAAAAAATTGACAATTTACCACCACCAGACATAACTTTTGCTGAAGTGATGCAATTTTGTTTTTCAAGTCGCACTAATGCAGGTTTTATCGCACCAAAACTTGGATTTGTATATGCCAAAAAGTTTTCTTTTATCCTTTTATGAATAGCATACATTGTCAAATCGTGATTAAGCAAAACATATAATATCATTAGTTCTATCATAAAATTATGTTAGCATTAATTTATTTTTTTCTCAATTCTAGCAAAAAATTTAATGTCCAAACTTATTAAAAACATGCTAAACAAATTATCTCCACATGTAAAACTGCAATATTCTCAAATCCGAGGAAACTTTGCCCAAAGGCAAAATAAGGCTATAAAATTGACTGAAAAACTCTATGAAGACATTTTGCCAAAATTCAAAAAAGGAACAGCAACAATCCAAGATGTCCAAGATTCCGTAGATAAAGTTGTTGGCAAAAAAGTCAAAATATTAGTAAGAAAAAACGATGACAGCGACTTTGACGGTGGAAGTGATATATTTTATTCTAAATTTACAGGCGCGATAACCAAAACAACACTTGACATTAATAGTATTAAGAATAAAATTAGAGTGGAAGAATTACCTACAATTATGCATGAATTTTTGCATGTGGCAGACCAATTACTCCACCCAAAATACCTCGCAAGAAATCAAAAAATGACAAATTTTGGGCTATATACAAATAGATATAACAGATTTTATGACAGTTTCTTATACAATATAGAAATGCCGGAGGGGAAAAAGGATAAAGCATACATACTAAGACAAGTGCGAAATAGGACTCACAACTTTTTGCGCAGAATGTCGACAGAAGATAAAATTGACTATTTGCAAGATGCAAGATATTGTCTATTATCAGAACATTATGCATATCAAAAGCAAGCAAAAATAGCAAAACGCTTAAACAAAAAACACATTCCAATTGATAAAAGGGATTTGATTAAAGAAAATAAAAATTTTATGTTCCAAGAAAAAATTGACCTTTTAAAACAAATGGCTTTTGACATAATCAAAAAAGAAAGACAAAAATGGGCAAAGAGTCAATAAATAGCAAACAATAATTGATAATTAAGAAAAGTTAAGCAAAATCAAAAAATTAGTCAATAAAAAATATTTACAGTTATTAATACAAAGGGAAGAACCCCAAAGAAAGGAAGTAGAAAATGGTAGACTCAATTAAAGCGGCAGCACCTCAACAATTGCCACAATTCACAACAGTAAAATACACAACAAAAGATGGTGAAAACATTTCAGCAACAAAAAAAGATGGAATCGTTACTCTAAACGGAGATAAAAACGGAGTTCGTCAAATGCCTGTTGATGAATTTATGAAAAACGAATTACCTAACAATGTTAAAAACATTAAATTAGAAAAAACTCCGGAAAAAGATACAGTAGAAATCAGCAAACCGACAGCTGAAGCTCCAAAGGCAGATAAAAAAGATGATGTGAAAGCTCCTATAGCTCCAGAACAAGCTCCTGTAGCTAAAGAAGCTGCTCCAGCTAATGCAAAAACTGATGAACCAGCTAAACAATCTGAAGTTGGTAAAAAATTAGACGTTGCAGCATAATAAAATTTTCCAAAAATGAAAAAGGCTCTTGAAATATCTCAAGAGTCTTTTTTATTTTACAAAACTAAAACCGACATAATTTTTGGGCAACAAC
>ULLA01012727.1_pt1 | contig 9617 bp, 9 predicted proteins | sample 1951291 | NCBI WGS metagenome assembly ULLA01 (sample SAMEA4835514, study PRJEB28245) | human gut metagenome | biome: gut microbiome; material: fecal sample | place: Denmark | collected 2008 | reverse complement strand
ACTGAATATCATCAAGGAGCAGAAGATCAATGTTTCTATATTTATTCCGGAACTCTTCGGTTTTATTCTTCTTTAAGGCTTCAATCAATTCATTCGTGAATGTCTCACTGGTTACATAAAGAACCTTTGCATTCTTATTATGCTGCAGAATATAATGACCGATGGAATGCATTAAGTGAGTCTTACCGAGTCCAACACCTCCATATAGGAATAGAGGGTTAAAACCCTGGGCCGGAGCTTCTGCAACTGCAACGCAGGCAGCATGGGCATGACGGTTATTATCACCGACAACAAAAGTATCAAAGGTATATTTCGGATTCAGATTACTTGCTTCCATATTATATTCCATGTACTTTTCGGCCGGTGCAGCTGTTTCATTAACCATATCTTCCGGAGACGCAATAAAGCAAATATTGAAATCCTCATCAAGAACATGCTGAACAGCTTCCTTAATATATAAGTCATAATACTTAGACTTTAAAAAACTGATACCTCGCTCACCAAGAGTTTCTGCAAGGAAGTAAATCGTGTGATCCTTAACGGCGTAAACTTTCAGAGGGCGAATCCAGGAATTAATAGCAATTGGGGTAACGCCCTGATCCAGCTGGATAGAATATAAAATTGCCTCCCAATTTCCTTCTATTTTCTCTTTCATCAAAATAAAACCTCTCATTATATTATAGTAGTAAAATTAAAAAGCGGTAATTGTCAATATGGACAAGAATACCCATATATAATATATACTAAATTAGGATTTTTCGCAAGGAAAAGGCAGGATAACTTTTCAAAACGATTTACATAATCTGTTTAAAATAAAATGTAAAAAAGAAGAAATTAACAAGTGGAATCATTGATTTTCATGGAAAAATGAAGAAAAAGAAGAGTAAATCCACATGAAATCAAAAAGTTTTCCACAAGTTATTCACAAATTGTGCATAACATTATGTCAATTAAAAAATAATATTTACGGTCTTGTTTAAAAAGTTATATATAATTTTTAAATATGACTTGACTGAATTACTTCTTTTCTTTATAATAAATTAGGTGTTTTTTCAATGTCCGAAGGAGGTGTATTTAAATGAAGATGACATTTCAGCCAAAGAAGAAGTCTCATGCGAGAGTTCATGGTTTCAGAAAAAGAATGAGTACTGCTAACGGCAGAAAAGTATTAGCTGCAAGAAGAGCAAAAGGTAGAAAACATTTATCAGCATAGGTCGCAGTCATGTGACCTTTTTTCATGTTGAGGTTTATTAAATGAAGAACATTAATTCATTGAAAAACAGTAGTGAATTCAAGCGCGTATATCAGTGCGGCAAATCATTTGCCAATAAGAATCTGGTGATGTACGTTTTGGAGAAGAATGATAAAGAAAATCGGCTTGGTATTTCTGTAAGTAAAAAAGTAGGAAACAGTGTGATCAGACATCATGTTACCCGGTTGATCCGAGAGAGTTACCGGTTGCATAAAGGAGAGATAGAAGAAGGGTTCGATATTGTAGTTGTTGCAAGGGTAAATAGTAAGACTTGTAATTACTGGGATATAGAACGTTCCTTTTTGCATTTATTGAAATTACATCACATAAGAAAAGAAGAGATTGAGAATACTTCTTTATCAGAATGCCATGAGTTAAATGAAAAAAGAGATGATTAATATGAAAAAAGTTTGTTTATGGCTGATTCGATTTTATCAGATTTATTTGTCCCCTTTAAAGGGTCATGGAACATGCAAATATTATCCGACCTGTTCCCAATACGCAAAGGAAGCAATAGAAAAATATGGCGTTGGAAAAGGCATCTTGTTAGCGGGCTGGCGGATTCTTCGGTGCAACCCATTCTCCAGGGGTGGATACGATCCGGTTCCATAAGATTAGGAGGTTAATATGGTTTTTTTAACTGCGCAGGGAGGCATTCTTGGCCCCTTTTGCTGGCTGTTAGGAAAGATTCTGAATTTCATCTACCAGGGATTATCTGCCGGTGGAATTGAAAATCTGGCTTTATGTATTATCATATTTACTCTTGTAGTAAAATTAATTTTGCTTCCGTTAACACTTCGGCAGCAAAAAGGCTCTAAGATAAATCAGTTAATACAGCCGGAAATACAGAAAGTACAGAAAAAGTATAAGAATAAGACGGACCAGGACTCTATGTTAAAGCAGCAGCAGGAAATGCAGGAAGTTTACCGGAAATACGGTACCAGTATGACAAACGGATGTCTGACATCGTTTATACAGCTTCCTATTATTTATGCGTTGTACCGTGTAATATACAACAGTCCTGCTTAGGTACCTGAAATCAAGAGTCTGTATACTCCGATTGCTGAGCAGATCATGAAAGTAAGTAATTATGCACAGACGCTCAGTACATTTGTTGCAGATAATAAGATCAGTACGGCAAGCAAGGCTATTAATACATTAACAAAGCTGGATGCCGGAAATGTAACAAATAATAACATTATTGATGTTATTTCACAGTTTAGTACAACACAGTGGAAAGATTTCAGTGATCTGTTGTCCGGAAATACGGATCTGGTAAATGTGATTGCATCCAATGTTCCGCAGATTGATCATCTGAATAAGTTTATATTAGGAATCAATATTTCAGAGGCACCGGGCTGGAGATTATTTGTTGAGAATGTGGTAAACGGTGATGTCGTTAAAACCTTTAACTGGGCATTGATCATTCCGATTCTGGCAGCGTTATTCCAGTTCCTGAGTACAAAAATCATGCAGACTCCGCAGGCAGATATGGGCGATCAGGCTACAGCACAGTCTGCTGCAATGATGAAGTCTATGACTTATACAATGCCGATTATGTCATTATTCTTCTGTGTGACTCTGCCGGCAGGTATCGGTATTTACTGGACGATCAGTGCGTTGATCAGTTTTCTGATTCAGCTTGCCATAAATATTTATTATGACAAGATCGCAGATACCGATAAGATTCTGGAAAAGCAGATGGAGAGAGCAAAAAAGAAGAATAAAGGCAAAAAGAAGAAATCATTTATGGAAAAAATGATGGAAGCAGCCGGAAATTCAGAAGGTACAAGCTCTTCAAACAGTGTTGCAGGTACCAGCCTGAAGAATTATTCAAGTTCCTCTTCCAATAATGACAGTCAGACTCCGACATACCGGAAGGGAAGTATTTCTTCAAAGGCGAATATTATGCAGCAGTATAGTAATGCAGGTAATAACCAGAAGGGCAAGGAGGATTAAATATGGAGTTTATCGAGTTTAAAGGTAAAACCGTAGATGATGCGATTACGGAAGCGACGATTCAGTTCGGAGTTACCAGTGATGATTTAATATATGAAGTAATAGAGAAAGGAAGCACCGGTTTCCTGGGAATCAATAAAAAGTTAGCAGTGATTCGTGCTAAGAAGAAGGATACTCTGGAAGATATTGTTCAGGAATTCTTAGAGAATTTATTCAAGGTTATGGAAGTTGAGACAGTTGTAGACATTAAATACAACGATGAAGATAAGACCATGGATATTAATCTGACAGGTCCGGAAATGGGTGTTCTGATCGGTAAGCGTGGACAGACACTGGATGCTCTCCAGAAGATTGCTCAGTCGGTTGTAAATAAGCACAGTGAGGAATTTGTCCGTGTGAAGCTGGATACCGAGAACTATCGGGCAAGAAGAAAGGATACTCTGGAAAATCTTGCAAAGAACATTGCTTATAAAGTAAAGAGAACGAAAAAGTCAGTCGTATTGGAGCCAATGAATCCATACGAAAGAAGAATCATACACTCAGCACTTCAGAATGATAAGTATGTAAATACCAGAAGTGAAGGCGAGGAGCCGTTCAGAAGAGTTGTAATTTATTATAATCGCGAGAAATAATCTGTGATTTCAAAGGGGCATCTGTAGAGAACCATTGTGTTAGCTTGCAGGGCCCCTTTTTACATGAAAATGTACTTGTGAATAAATTTGGTTCTGTATTATAATGAATAAGTGAGTCAGAAATGAGGTGAAAAGCATGTTTCAGAAAGATACGATTGCAGCGATTGCAACCGGAATGACCAATGCAGGTATTGGAATTATAAGAATCAGCGGAGAAGATGCGATAGCAGTTGCAGATAAAGTATTCCGTGCGAAAAATCCGGATAAAAAGCTGGCAATGACGAAAAGTTATTCTGCGTTATTCGGAAATATCTGTGATGGTGATTGTGTATTGGATGAGGCAATCTGTCTGGTCATGCGGGCACCGAACTCTTATACAACGGAGGATGTTGTAGAGGTACAATGTCACGGCGGAATCGTTATGCTGCGGAAAATTCTGGAACTGATATTAAATTCCGGAGCCAGAGCGGCAGAGCCGGGAGAGTTTACGAAACGGGCATTTCTGGGTGGCAGAATCGATATTACGCAGGCAGAGTCTGTTATGGATATGATTCATGCGAAGAATGAGCTGGCGGCACGATCCTCGATATCACAGTTAAAGGGCAGTCTGTCAAACCGTGTGAAAGAGATCCGGAGTCTGTTATTAAATCAGATCGCATTTATTGAATCGGCATTAGATGATCCGGAGAATTACAGTCTGGATGGATACAGTGAGAAGCTGAAAGAGAAGCTGGAAGAAATCATAAAAGAAATCCAACATCTTATAGATACCGCGGAAGAAGGTAAGATGATAAAGGAAGGTATCCGCACAGTAATCCTCGGAAAACCGAATGCCGGAAAGTCCTCTCTTTTAAATGCTTTACTCGGAGAGAACCGGGCAATAGTAACGGACATAGCGGGAACGACGCGAGATACACTGGAAGAGGATGTAATGATCCATGGAATTCCATTGAAGATCGTGGATACGGCAGGGATTCATGAAACCGTGGACATTGTGGAAAAAATAGGTGTGGATAAAGCAAGGGAAAGCGTGGAAGAAGCAGATCTGGTCCTGTATGTGGTAGATGGAAATAAGCCGTTAGATGCTGATGATACGCAGATAATCGGTCTTTTAGAAGGAAAAAAGGCGATTATTGTCATGAATAAAATAGATATTGAACAAGTTGTGGATAAAATGTGGATAACTTCAAAAATCAATGCTCCGGTTGTGGAAATCTCCGCAAAAACAGGAGAAGGAATGGAAAAATTATATGGAATCATTAAGGATATGTTCTTCCATGGTAAGCTTTCCATGAATGATGAAGTGTATATTACAAACCTGCGGCATAAGCAGGCATTAGCAGAAGCGGAGCAGAGTCTGGAACAGGTTTTATCCAGTATAGACCGGAATATGCCGGAGGATTTTCTGTCCATTGACCTGATGGCTGCGTATGAGCAGCTGGGAACGATTCTCGGAGAAAGTCTGGATGATGATCTGGCAAATGAGATTTTTGACAAATTCTGTATGGGAAAATAGGAAGGAAGATAGGAATGCCACAGGTAGAGGAAACATATGATGTAGTAGTTGTAGGTGCGGGACATGCGGGCTGCGAGGCAGCACTCGCTGCAGCCAGAATGGGATTGGAAACAATCATATTTACAGTCAGTATGGATAGTGTAGCATTGATGCCATGTAATCCGAATGTAGGAGGAAGCTCTAAGGGACATCTGGTGCGGGAGATTGATGCACTGGGAGGAGAGATGGGAAAGAATATAGATAAGACCTATATTCAGTCTAAGATGCTGAATGAATCCAAAGGTCCTGCAGTTCATTCCCTTCGGGCACAGGCTGATAAATCAGAATATTCCAGAGCTATGCGGATGACACTGCAGAAGACGGAGCATCTGACCTTAAGACAGGCAGAGGTGGCAGAATTGCTCGCAGATGGAAGCAGAATTACAGGCGTTAAGACCTATTCCGGTGGAACCTATTATGCAAAGGCGGTTATTCTATGTACCGGTGTATATCTGAAAGCACGCTGTATCTACGGTGATGTGAGCTATCCGACCGGGCCGAACGGACTTCAGGCAGCAAACCATCTGACGCAGTCACTGGTAGATCTGGGGATTAAAGTGCGGAGATTTAAGACCGGAACTCCGGCAAGAATTGATAAGAGAAGTATTGATTTCAGTAAGATGGCAGAACAAAAAGGTGACGAGCATATTGTACCGTTCTCATTCACCAATACGGAAGAGGATATTAAGAGAGATCAGATTTCATGTTGGTTAACCTATACAAATGAGACCACCCATGAGATCATTAAGAAAAATATAGATCGTTCACCACTGTTTTCCGGAGCAATCGAGGGAACCGGTCCACGGTATTGCCCTTCAATCGAAGATAAGGTTATGAAGTTTCCGGATAAGGATAAGCATCAGGTATTTATTGAACCGGAGGGCGAATATACGAATGAGATGTATATCGGAGGCATGTCAAGCTCTCTTCCGGAGGATGTGCAGTATGCAATGTACCGAAGCGTACCGGGACTGGAGAATGCGAAGATCGTAAGGAATGCCTATGCGATTGAATATGACTGTATTGATGCGACACAGCTGAAGCCATCGCTGGAATTTAAGGAATATGAAGGACTGTTTGCCGGTGGGCAGTTTAACGGAAGCTCCGGATATGAAGAAGCGGCGGCACAGGGCTTTATGGCAGGTGTCAATGCAGCCAGAAAGATTCAAGGGAAAGAGCCGGTTGTTTTAGACCGTTCGGATGCATATATCGGAGTGCTGATCGATGATCTGGTAACGAAAGAGACTGCGGAACCATATCGAATGATGACATCAAGAGCAGAGTATCGGTTGCTATTACGCCAGGATAATGCAGATCTGCGGCTGACCGATATCGGTCATGAGATAGGGCTGATCGATGAAGAACGGTATCGGAAGTTTAAAGAAAAACGGGAAGCCATCAATCAGGAGATCGCACGTCTGGAATCGGTAACAGTCGGAGCTAATAAGAAAATGTGTGAGTTCCTGACCGGAGCCGGCAGTACACCGTTGAAAACAGGATCAACGCTGGCAGAGCTGATTCGCCGTCCGGAGTTGAATTATGAAGCAATTGCAGAGGTGGATCCGGATAGAAAGCCGTTACCGAAAGAAGTGATCGAGCAGATTAACATTAATCTGAAATATGAGGGATATATCAAGCGGCAGGAACAGCAGGTAGAGCATTTCAAGAAGCTGGAGAAGAAAGCAATCCCTGCAGATATAGATTATGAGCAGATTGGAAATCTGCGGAAGGAAGCCAGACAGAAGTTGAAGGCAATGAAACCGGCATCTGTTGGCCAGGCATCCAGAATCTCAGGTGTTTCACCGGCAGATATATCGGTATTGTTGATTTATCTGGCACAGAAGTAGAAGGTTTGATAGAACAGGTAAAAAATCAGCGAAAAAGAAAAACAGGATAGATAAGATATGGAAGAGTTAAGAGTAAAAGCAGAACAGATAGGAGTTATGTTAACCACTAAACAGTTGGAGCAGTTCGACACCTATTATCATCGTTTGATCGAAAAGAATAAAGTTATGAATTTAACGGCTATCACAGAATATCAGGAAGTAATCGATAAGCATTTTGTAGATAGTCTGTTGCTTGCAGGAGTCCGGGATTTAACCGGGGAGATGTCGGTAATAGATGTCGGAACCGGAGGAGGATTTCCGGGAATTCCGCTTAAGATCGCATTTCCGAATTTAAAGATTACATTGCTGGACTCTTTAAATAAGCGGGTGAATTTTTTAAATGAAGTAATAGAAGAGCTTCAGTTGCAGGAGATAGAAGCCATTCATTCCAGAGCAGAGGATGCAGGACAGAATGTAAAATACCGGGAAAAGTATGACCTGTGTGTATCCAGAGCTGTTGCCAATCTATCGGCACTGAGTGAGTATTGTCTTCCGTTTGTAAAACCATCCGGATGTTTTATTTCCTATAAATCAACGAATATTGATGAGGAATTAAAGCAGGCAGGAAAGGCTATCAAGGTATTGGGTGGCAGGCTGGAGCAGCCGGTGACTGTGCAGATTCCGGAGACTGATATTTATCGTCAGTTTATTATGATTCAGAAGAAGAGTCATACACCGAAGGCATATCCGAGAAAGGCCGGAACAGCAGCAAAGAATCCGATCATATAAGATCAGAAGAAATAAGGGAAAAAAGTAGAAAAGAAAAAGCCAAATCAATGGCTTTTTCTTTTTTCTCTTCGCTTTTCCCGTAATTCCAATTGACGCTGTCTGACAGTGTCTACTTCAGACTTGGAAATAGGAACTATTTTTTTGATAGCAAAATAATTTCCGGTATTTGATACTTTTATTTTCAGAATCCCTTTCTGATAGCCGTGATACCAGCAATGTCCAACACTCAGAAAGGTAGATTGGTTATTAGAAAACCATTTAATCTTTCTGGATAATTTCTTTCTGCATTTATAACAGCGCAGTGTCATAATGTCTTTGTCCAGCATAATATCATTGCGCTGATGAAAACCTCTTGAAATATGTTCCGCATAGGAATGATGAAAGGCGTGAATCTCACTTTCCTTATCCTTTGGTTCATGGTAATAGTCATAGCAATAATGATCATCAAGGTTTTCTTTGGAAAGATATTGAAAAATCTGTGCAGTATAGCGGGCATCATTGATTGCAGTATGAAAAGTGTAATCGGTAGGAAGCTCTAGAAATTTCACTGCCTTTTCCAGCTTACAGGATCCGAGCTCCGGCTCCTGCTCTGCAAAGATGGACTGTATATCATAATATTTAAATGGTTCAGAAAATTTATTCATATAATAATAATCCATGTTTTTCTGAAGCTGTGGAAGATCGGAAGTACCCCACGTACCGAAAATAAAATCGGTTCCGCACCATTTCATAAACTCTCTGCATACCATGTCAAAAGGCCGGCCGGTCTTTAAATATTCTTCATCATAATTCAGCATCTGTCGTATATGTTTATGAAGACGTTTGTAAATGCGAGGTTTTACAATGCTGCTGTATTCATCTACAATTTCAAATTTATCATTTAGTTTTATGGCCCCTATTTCAATGATTTCAAAGGGAATTCTTGGATTTTCATATTCCGGTCCGCAAGGAGACTGATTCCATTCCAAGTCAAATATAATATAATTCATATTGTATCACGTACAGATTATGAAGGCATGCGGGTAATTTTGGAACTACTTACTTCACCTTCTAATGTCTTGTGGATATCGTGTAAGGTCTCATTTGTCTCAGCAGAAGACAACTTGCTATCACCGGACATCTGAAGGACCTGTTTGGTGATACGATCATTACTATTCACAACCCGTACCATATTCTCCTGATTCTTTTTCATAATTAACTTCGTACAGAGCTTCTGCTGTTCAACCAGTTCCTGATTCAGACGGATATTATCCTCCTTCAGCTCGGCAATGGTCTGAATCAATTCTTCCATTTTCTGGTTCATGGATAACTCTTCTCGCTTAGCAACAGAGTAGAGCCCTTTCTCAACTTTGGTTAATTCGGACTGCTTATCCAGAGAGTGATCAGCTATTTCATCTACTTTACGAAGAAAACTGTCAACTAAAAAATATGCATCAATGACTATGATCAAGCCAAATGCAATGATCAATTCTAATCGTTCCGGCATAACTGCAATCAGATAAATCATTGTTAAAAAAGCAGCAACCATTGCAACGGAACTGATTAACATATTGGTTTTTAACTTCTGTTTCATAAGTGACTCCCTCTTTCTAAATCAATGGTTT
>ULLA01004027.1_pt1 | contig 9734 bp, 9 predicted proteins | sample 1951291 | NCBI WGS metagenome assembly ULLA01 (sample SAMEA4835514, study PRJEB28245) | human gut metagenome | biome: gut microbiome; material: fecal sample | place: Denmark | collected 2008 | reverse complement strand
AGGAAGGGGGAAAGCCTCTTCCTGCCCCTTTCTGCCTATTCCTGCCCCGTTGCGCCCCGTTCCCAGCGATTCTATCGCTGGTCCTCAAAAAAAAGGGAGAAAAATTTGGTAATTAGTGAATAAAGCCGTAACTTTGCATGCTCTTAAGCAGAATAAAGGAAACAGATTAGTAATTAAAAGCAAATATGAATAATCATACGACATCAATAACGACAAACAGGAAACATCACTACCGGGAACTGCTGGCTATCGGCATTCCTATCATCATAGGACAGCTGGGTACCATCATCCTGGGATTTGCTGATACGCTGATGATTGGCCATCACAGTACACCCGAACTGGCGGCTGCCGGACTGGTGAACAATATCTTCGGTCTCGTTTTCGTATCCTATATGGGATTCACCTACGGACTCACTCCTATCATCGGACGGCTCTACGGCGAGGAACGGACCGACTGCATCGGACAGAAAGTGCGCAATGCCTTCTGTGCCAACATGCTGACGGGCTTCATCTTCACCCTCGCCCTCGTTGTGCTCTACCTGAATCTGGGGCGCATCGGACAGCCTGAAGAGCTGCTCTCGCTCATCCGCCCTTACTTTCTGGTAAACCTCGCCTCGGTGCTCTTCATGGGCATCTTCTTCACGATGAAGCAATTTCTTGACGGACTCGGACAGACCAAGGTGGCGATGTGGGCGATGATTGGCGGCAACGTAATCAATATCCTGGGCAACTGGGTACTGATTTACGGTGTGGCGGGATTTCCGGAACTGGGTTTGCTGGGAGCCGGTATTTCGACGCTGGTGAGCCGCATTCTGATGGCGCTGGCGATGGTGGGCATGCTGATGACGGGCAAGAATTTCGGGGAATACAGACGCGATATTCTGCACAGTTCTCTGACCAAGGCTGACTTCAGGGAGATGAACCGGTTGGGCTGGCCTGTGGCACTGCAGCTGGGCATGGAATCGGCTGCCTTCACGCTGAGTTGTGTGATGGTGGGCTGGCTGGGAACCATTCCGCTGGCGGCTCATCAGGTGATGATTACCCTCTCGCAGCTCTTCTATCTCGTGCTTTCGGGCATGGCGGCTGCGCTGGCTATCCGCGTGAGCCATTTTATGGGTCAGAAGGACTACGGAGCTGTTCGCCGCAATGCCTACGACGGGTTCCGGCTGAACCTGCTGTTCTCGCTGTGCATGGGTTTGCCGGTGTTCCTGCTTCGCCATCAGATAGGTGGCTGGTTTAATGATAATGTGGAGGTGCAGGCGTATGTGGCTACGCTGATTATCCTGATGATGGTATATCAGTTTGGCGACGGACTGCAGTATACCTTTGCCAATGCGCTGCGTGGCATCGCCTGTGTGAAGCCGATGGTGCTCTATGCCTTCATCGCCTATTTCGTCATCTCCTTGCCGCTGGGCTATACCCTAGGTTTCCCTTGCGGCTTGGGCATTCTGGGCATCTGGTTAGCCTTCCCGTTCGGTCTGACCATAGCGGGAGAAATGTATCGAAGAAGATTTGAGAAGGAACTGAAGAAGATTGAGGAATAAGAATTAGGCACGGATTATAGGCGAAAGGAAAAAGAATTAGGCACGGATTTTACGGATTACACGGATTTATAGAGACATGCTCAAAACGAGTTATAATCTCGAAAAAAAATCCGTGTAATCCGTGAAATCCGTGCCTAAAAAAATCTGACGGGATTTACTCAGCAACCTGCTCAGCACGATCATCTACGTTCTCACCCTCTGTAGGAGCGAGAGTAGCCTTGAAATCGGTGATGCCGTACTTAGCAAGAATGTTGTACCACTGGAGGAGTTTCTTGATATCGCTGTCGTGAACACGGTCGCGATCGTAGTTAGGAAGAACCTCAGCAAAATAAGCGTGGAGCTCAGCAACAGGCGCCTTCTTGTAGTTGAAAGTGCTAGGCTTGCCCTCTTCCTTCTTGCTTACGCTGTCGAGCACTTGCCAGAGTGGCACCTCATCATCGTCTGTATACATAGCGATGTCACCAAGGCTTGTTACGCGGTCGGTAGCGAAAGCTGGGATACGCTTGTGAGTCTCATCGAGTGTTTCTACGATGAGGTTTCTGTTACCTCTTGATACCAATTTATAAAGGCCTGGTTTGCCTGCAATTGAAAGGATTGTTTCCATTGTCTTTTCTGTTATTCTTTATTATTAATGATATCCAATAATTTCCTTACCTGTGCATCGATATCCTGCTCGCCATCGTTCACGATTTCGAAATCGGAGCGGGCTGCAAGTTCTTCCTGCGGCATGACGGCATCTATCCACTGCTGCGCCTTCTCTGCCGGGATATGATCACGCAGCATGATGCGCTGGATGCGGACCGGTATGGGAGCCGTTACGCAGACCACGAAATCGAGGTGGATACGGCGGTAGAAACCGCTATCGAAGAGGATGGCACTCTCCATCCACTCATAGCTGCTCTGCTCGAAATCGCGCGCCACAGCCGGATGAACCACATCGTTGACAGCCTGCTTGTTAGCCTCGCCAGCCAGCAGAAACTGAGCCAGCACGGGCTTCTGCAAAACGCCCTCTGCACAGTAAACCTGCTCGCCCACCAGCTTTTTCAAACCAGCCTGCAAGCGGGCATCGGTGCGCATGAGCCGCTTAGCCTCAGCATCGCAGTCGTAAACCCGGATGCCCTGTTTCTCTAATATCCGGCACACATAGCTCTTTCCGCTACCTATACCGCCCGTTATCGCTATCTTCATCACGATGAATTATTAACTGTAAATTATAAATTACTAATCATCATTGCTGTTCCAGCAGATAATCTACCATTTCCAGTTCGAGATGCGCCTTGCTCACCGAGCGCGGCACGCTGCGCAACTGGAGCTGGCACTTGTCAGAAGGGTTGTTAACCAGATCGTTATAATCTACTACCACCTTAAACTGGCTCGGTTTGATGGTTCTGAAGAGGCTGGCTCCGATAGTGAATCTTACCGCCACTTTAGATGGAAAGGTACGGAGCACCATGTTATCAGGCATGTTGATGGCCGTAACAGGCACATCGACCGACACTTCGGTAAGCACATCAGGATATACCGCCAGACGCACCATCCGAGGCACAATCTTCATGCCACGTATCTTCTTGATAGGTACGCTGCGATGAATGGTATCCTGCAGGTTGCGCATGTTGAACGGCTCGATTTCTACCGATTGCAACTCATCGAGCTGCTTCTTGTTGGCATAAACCGTAACCGTAGACGGCAGAAATTCGGTATGCGCCAGATAATAGCTCTTGCTGGTTGTAATCTTACCTCTGAACACCACAGGCACTCGCTTGGAAGAGCCGTAGGTGAAGAAGAAATCAAATTTTGCCGGCTTAATGGAGAGCAGTTTGGTAGAGCCATAGAGCTGGGATGCCACCTGTTTCTGCACATCAGCCATCGGAATCTGTCCCGTTCCCGTTTCCTCGTCGGCATAATTGGCAAAACGGAATGTGAGCGGATGAATCTTGCCTCCGTAAGCATAGGTAACGAGTGTGAATCCCTTATCGCGCACCGTAATATTCACGGTATCAGTGAGTTCGCCGGTTATCACCGCATTGCGGGGCACGCCCGTTAACTGCACAGGAATATTGAATTCTCTCTCTGTAGTCTCATTGAGCGTCATCATCAGCCAGAAGATGCCGCTGAGAGCGAGAAAGAACAAAAAAATCAGAAACTCCTTATTCAGACCACTGAACAGGAAGTTTCTGACAGCTTTTAATATGCTCTTGATACTATGCATTAGGTGTCTGACTAGCTGCATCAGCAAACACGTAGCCCTTAGCTACAGTGATTACCACGCCACGAGCTATCTCAACATCAACGGTATTAGCCTCGAGGTCAACACGCTTAACAGTGCCATAAACACCGCCGCCTGTAACCACCTTTGTACCCTCTGCCAAAGCATTCTGGAATTTGCGGATTTCCTTCTGCTTCTTCTGCTGAGGACGGATCATAAAGAACCACATGATAGCGAAGATAGCTACCATCATGATGAGAAAACTCATGCTGCTACCACCGGCAGCTGCTTGCAATACTAAATTTGTCATGTCGTTAAAGTATTATCTATTATTATTTTATGTTCTATATATAAATAAGGTGTGGCCAGCAAGAAAGGCCCCCGTTATTTACTCACCCTTGCCCGGAGCGCGGTGAATGCGCGGACGACGGCCGGCTGGGTGCTGGTTGCCGGCATGTTCGCCGTGCTGTGCATGCTGATGCTGCTTGCGCTCAGGCATCTCCTTCTGGATGAGGTTGCGGCTGATGAGCTCGCGGCAGATGCTGTCGAGCATACCGTTAACATAACCGCCGCTGCGAGGAGTGCTGTATGCCTTGGCAAGTTCTACATACTCGTTGATAGTGACGGTAGCCGGGATGCCAGGGAAGTTCATCACCTCGGCGATGGCAATCTGCATGATAATCACATCCATATAGGCAAGACGTGAGAAATCCCAGTTGCGCAAAGCCTCGCTCATATAGCGCTGGTAGGTATCGCAGTTGAGGATGGTAGCACGGAAGAGCTTGCGTGCAAACTCTCTGTCTTCAGCATCCTTATATTCCGGCAGCAATTCCTGCTTGGCCTTAGCTTCCGGGTCGAAACGCTTGATAGTCTTCAATACGAAAGTATCTATGATATCCTTGTCATCGTTCCAGTAGAGGCTCTTCTCCTCGAGGAATGCATCAAGATCTTCATTATTCTGAATGAACTGCTTGTAGATGCGGCGCCATACCTCACGGTCGCGGCTGTACTCGTCGAGATCGGCGAGTTCCTCATCAATAGCACCGCTGACATAATCAGCATAGAGATCACTAGACGTAATAGCTGTATACACTTTGCGTACCATTTCAATATCCTCATCCCAGTTGGAATGCTTAACATCTATCCATTCGAGCAGCATCTTGTTCTCTTCAAGCTGCAGAGCGAACTTATTGAATGCGAAACGTGGTGAAGGTTCCTGCTCACCCTCTCTCTTGGCACGAGCCACATCTACATCGTAGCGCTTGCGTGCCTCCTGAGTGATGGCAACGATGAGCTGCAACATGTAGTTGTACAAATCGTATGACTTGGAGAGACTAAACATCAGCTCCTTCTCAGCGTTATCCATGTTATGATCGCTGTTTTGATAGTATGCGTAGGTTAACTGCACAATCTTACGTCTTATCAAATCCCTATTAATCATTCTCTAATGTTTTTAAAAGATTCATTTATTAAATTATCTAATACGCTTGCAAAAATACACATTAAATAGGTAATAGACAAGAAAACGGGCAAAAATTTCAGTTTATTTAAGCAAAAAATTGTATTTTCAATATTTTTTCTGCATATAAAACCTGTTTTTCGGCAAAAAGTTTGCTCATTCCAAATTATTTTAGTAATTTTGCACCCGCTTTAAGCAAAGCTAATCCGTGTGATGGCGAGTTAAGGCACATTTTTTATTAATAACTTAATTTAGAGTAACACAAAATGAAAGAGATTAATGTAACAGGTCAGAAGCGTACAGACCTTGGCAAGAAAGCTTCTAAGACATTGCGTAAGGAAGGTTTGATTCCATGTAACCTTTATGGTGAGAAGAAGGGCGAGAACGGTGCTCCTGAGGCTTTGTCATTCGCAGTTCCATTCGCTGAGTTGCGTAAAATCATCTACACTCCTCATGTATACGTTATCAACCTCATCATCGACGGTGAGAGCCACACAGCTATCATGAAGGAGATCCAGTTCCACCCAACAACAGACGCTCCTCTGCACGTTGACTTCTACGAGGTTAACGACCAGAAGCCTATCACTATCGGTATTCCAGTTAAGTTGACAGGTCTTGCACAGGGTGTACGTGATGGTGGTCGCATGAACCTCTCTATCCGTAAGATCAACGTTACAGCTCCTTACCAGGTTATTCCTGAGCACCTCGATATCGACGTTACTGAGTTGAAGATCGGTAAGAGCATCAAGGTAGGTGACCTCTCATTCGAGGGTCTCGAGTTGGCTACAAGCAAGGCTGTTGTAGTTTGCTCTATCAAGATGACACGTAACGCTCAGCTCGCAGCTCAGGCTGCTGATGATGCAGAGGCTTAATCACTGAGTCATCTAGAGATTTTACGAACCTGAGTAAAGCATTATCAAACATTGGATAAATATTTGATTTGTGGGCTTGGTAACCCTGGCGATGAATATGCCGGCACCAGGCACAACACAGGATTTATGGTATTGGACGCTTTTGCTAAAGCGTCCAATATTCATTTTGAGGATAAGCGATATGGCTTCGTAGCCGAGACTACGCTCAAGGGAAGAAAGATTTTCCTGCTCAAACCTACCACATTCATGAACCTCAGCGGTAATGCGGTAAGATATTGGCTGAATCAGGAAAAGATTGACCAGAGCCGACTGCTCGTTATCAGCGATGAGCTAGCCCTGCCTCTGGGTGCTTTCCGACTGAAGGCGAACGGCAGCAACGGCGGTCATAACGGATTGGGACATATCCAGCAGCTTATCGGTCAGAACTATGCCCGCCTGCGCATGGGCATCGGCAACGATTATCCACGTGGCGGCCAGATAGACTGGGTGCTGGGCAAATATACTGAGGAAGACATGAAGCAGCTGCAGCCGGCCATCGACCTGGGTGTAGAGATTATCAAGAGCTTCGTATTGGCTGGTATCGACATCACCATGAACCAATATAATAAGCTAGGAAAGAAATAATCATGAAGGAATCAGCAAGAATAGACAAGTGGCTCTGGGCTGCCCGCATTTACAAGACCCGCAGCATTGCTGCCGATGCCTGTAAGAATGGCCGCGTCATGGTAGGAGGCGTAACGAGAAAGCCTTCTTTCATCATTAAGCGTGGCGATGTGGTGAGCGTAAAGAAAGCCCCTATCACCTACTCTTTCGAGGTTCTCGACTGTATAGAGCAGCGCGTAGGTGCCAAGATGCTGTATGGTGTCTATAAGAACGTGACCGACCCTAAGCAATACGAGCTCCTGGAGATGAGCCGCATCAGCGGATTCGTAGATAGAGCCCGAGGCACTGGTCGCCCTACAAAGAAAGAACGCCGTGCCCTGGACGCCTTCGTAGATCCCGCCATGTTCGGATTTGACGAAGAAGACTGGGACGAAGATGAAGATGGATTATCTTAACATCCCTATTCTTGCCAACGTTTATGTAGCTCCAGGTCTTGCATTAAAGGCTGGTATCCAGCCAGCATTTAATCTTAGCAACAAGGTTAGTGTTAATGGCGTTACAGTAGATTACGATGAATATGCACCAGACGGAGCAAAAATCAAGTCTTTTGATTTCTCTATTCCTGTTGGACTTTCTTACGAGTATATGAACGTTTGCTTAGATGCTCGTTACAATATTGGCGTAACAAAGATTGCAGACTTTGACGATGCAGGTTGCAACTCTGTATTCCAGATTACATTGGGTTACAAGTTCGCTCTCTAATCGAGAACTCTTGACAAGACAAAATAACAATCCCCGCTCCTCATTACGAAGCGGGGATTTCTTTTTTCTCGTCATATCTGTCTGAATAAGCCTCACGTAAACATGGAGTGAGGCTTACTATCGCTTAAAATGAAGCTTACTTCATTTTCTTTTCTAGAACATTCTGCCGCCTGGACGACCACCGCCAAAACCGCCATTGAATGGACGGCCATGGAAGTTTGGACGACCACCAGGACCACCAGGACCTTCAGGTCCACCCCTATGGGCATCCTTGCCTCCGAAGAGATTCAGGCGGTAAATCACATGAAGCATCGCATAGCTGTTGATGGCATTATACTCCGTATCCGTGCGGGATGTAGCAGAAATGGCACGAGAGAAGGTGCTCTGCTGGCGGAGAATATCGTAGAACTGCAGCATGATGGTAAGAGGCTTGCCCTTCAGGAAACCCTGAGAGAGCTGCGCATTCCATACAAACTCATCCGTATTCATGCTGCTGTCGCTATAACCGCGGCGGCTGCTGATAGAGAGGCTTGAGTTCAGACTGGTGCCCCAAGGCGCTGTAAGCGTCATGCTAGGACCATAAGAGAACTGCCAGGTATTGAGGTTGCTGTTAGGCTGCAACTTGTTTGTAGCATGGTTATAATTCAATGTTCCATCGAGCGAAAGCTCCAGCCAATTGTTACGATAGCTGAAAGAGAGGCGCTCTCTCCAAGTAGTACTGCGGGTGGTATTCTTCTGGGAATCAGACTGTTTGTCTAGACTCAGATAGCTCACGTAGTTGTTGTAACCCAAGTAGGTGTCGGTATTCAAGTTCCATACACCAGCACTATCGATAGAGCAGTTGAACATAAAGGCTCCCATCACATTCCAGTTGCCATTGATATTCTCAGGTCGGGTGATTCTTCCACCAGTCTTCTCATCGTAGGTCACCTTATTGCTGATGCTATTGTTGGTGGTTGAGAAGTTGATGAAAGTCATGACACCCTTGTTGTGGTTCTGCACGAAATTGTTGTAGAACAATCGGAAGTTCTGGGTGAACGATGGCTTCAAGCCAGGGTTACCCTTCGAGATGTTCAGCGGGTCGCTGTTATCTGTGATATCAAGCAACTGAGAGATGCTTGGCTGCGCTGTGGTACCACGGTAGTTCACGCGCAGGTTGCTCATCTTGGAGAAGCGATAACGGAAATCGAGGGTTGGACTGATATTCGTTACGTTGCGAACGGTATCTACATGCACTCCCTGATAATCCTGGATATACTTCGACTGTTGTGGCTGAATCATCACACCGAAGTTCAAGTTATACTTCTGACGGACGAATCGCATCATTACCTGAATATCATGAGTGTAGTTGCGATACTCAGAGAAACGGCTCTGATCATCATCCTTGTAATCTTCGAGATGACCGGCAAATGGATTCAGGTAACTATCCCAACCACGATATTCGTGATCGCCATTCATGGCATACTTGCTGAAATCGTAGGTGCTGCGGTCGCTCTTGGAGTAGCTGTAAGTAAACTTATAGCTGAACTGCAGGAAGGTAGCCTTCCAGAGTGGCTCACTATAGGTCAACTGGCCCGCATAACTGTAATTCTTCGAAGGAGTCAGGTTATAGCGGTTGGTCTGATAAGTAGAATCCTTACCCTCCGCTGTCTGTACGAGATAGAGCTTGGCATTGTTGAGCGAGATGCTCTTGCTGTCATTATCCGTATATTTGGCATCCACACGGAAGGTGATGTTGCGTCCCTTGTTGCCCAACTTGCGGTTCACCTGCAGCATACCCCTGATATTGTTATTATCAGAATAGGTGATTCCGTTAGTCAACTGACTGTTCACCATAGCCTCAGCCTTGTCCAACTCCTCAATACCTTCCTCAGAAAGAGGGTCTTTGGAGGTAATGGTATAAGGATCCTTGTTGTAAGAAGCCGACTGGCTGCCACTCAATCCATCGCTGGTACTCCAGGAGATGGAAGGACGGAAGAGGATATTGGTCATGGAATCAGGCATCCACTCCAATCGGATGTTGCCATTCCAGCTGTTGCTGCGGGAGAAATTCTGAGTCAGGCTGTTGCTGAACGAAGAGCTGCTACCCATGAAGTTCTCGCTGGAACGACGGCTCCAAATATCGCCATCGCTGTGATTCCAGCGAAGTGAAGTATTGAACTTGAATTTATCTTTCAGTTCGTAATTGTAGTTGGCAGCTATCATCTTGCTGGCATTCAAACCGTTAGCACCTCCGAAACCTCTACCGGGGCCACCGCCTCCAAAACCACGGTCGCTGGTGTTATTGG
>ULLA01012525.1_pt1 | contig 10010 bp, 9 predicted proteins | sample 1951291 | NCBI WGS metagenome assembly ULLA01 (sample SAMEA4835514, study PRJEB28245) | human gut metagenome | biome: gut microbiome; material: fecal sample | place: Denmark | collected 2008 | reverse complement strand
TTTCTAGAACTGAAGCAACATCATTTCCTGTCGCAACCATATTAAACATTTTTCTTTTGTTTTTTAGTAAATTTCATAAAAATTATAGTAGTGTCAGTTCTAGGTGCTTTTTTTATAGCAAAAAAAAGAAATATTATTTTCAAATACTTCTCTTTTATAATGTATGATTTTCTCTTTTATAATTTTCTTTACTTGAAACATAGATTTCTTCACCAGTTGACATATCCATTATCGTAGTCATTCTACTTAATTTATTTTGTTGTTTTCCGAGCATTACCATTTCACCATTATACATTATAATAGTTTGACAAGTTCTTATATTTGGATTGTCTTTAAAGTATTCATATAAACTTTCATAAGAAACAAAATCTTGTAAAGATAAATTCAATCCTGCATCTCTAATATATGCAATATCTTTTTCTTCATCCGACAAATAATTAGCAACTGTAGCTTGTCTTTCCTCTTCTGGTATATTTGGATGTGTATGGCCTATGCTTATAAAATTATATCCACTTTTTTGTGCATTTGCTACAATTTCATTTAATTTATTATTATCCATTCTTGTTTGTCTATTACTTAAATTATCATCATATAAGGAGCAATCAATAATTTGATCTACCATATAACATTTTTCTCCAGATAAACTAGCACTTTTGCCTAGTAATACAAAAGAATATTCTAATGCTGTATTGGGATTATTGATAGTTTCCACTAATTTATTGTATGTATCAACCACATTATCACTTAATAATATTGGAGTATATTCATCATCTAAACTTACTGGTGAAATAGGAGTATCTCCTATGTCCATATTTCTATTAGCCAATTCTGCATTATGTTCTTTTAAGATTTTTTCAGTTTGTTGCATTATAGTTGTAAATCTATCATCTGGAAATAAGTTAGATTTTTCAACATCACTTATTGTTTTTAATTCCAATTAAATCCCTCCTAAAAATAAAACTATAATTGACATAAATAGCATAACACCTATTTCGTAAGGAATATATTTTTTATATTTTTCATAGCATTCTATTATATTTTTTCTGCAAGTTAAATTATTAGCATTTTTTCCAATTAAAATTTCACTTGATTTTATATAACTATCAATATCATCCTTATAAATACTTTTATGATTTGTAGTATCATATCCATCATATTTTTGTTCGGGATTTATACTTTTATACCATTTATCTAATTTTGATGATCCTATTGTTCCACCAATAACAAATGCTAAAATAATAGATGCAATAGGATAAACCACATAGCCCATAGCATATATTTGTCTAATAGTAGGAACAAATACTAATAAAGCTGTTATTATTAATGCTGGAATAAATCCAATTGCTAATCCAACAATAGTATTTATTGTACTTTTTTTCTGAATTACTTTATCATATTTTGGTGGGGCATTTAGTACTTTACTTTTTATTAATTCATAAATGTCATTTATTTTATTATCGTTACTGCTTAATGAAACATCTATGTCCATTCTATCTTCTCTAATAGTCATATTTATATGCTGATTATAATATTCACTTTTTCGTTCCTCGCTTTCAGTAGTATAACTAATTAAATAATAAACACTTATATATTTTATTTCATCTAACCTATTATTAAAAATAGATATGAAGTTGTTATAATTATCAAACTTAATCGATGTGTCATCAGTAAAATCAACATCAAATGTTAATTTGCTTCCATTATCTTTAAAAGTCCAATTTTGATATTTATAATCTAACATTCTATTTTTCATTTCTTCTGTATCATTTATTTTTCTAAATTGAACTAATTTTTCTTGCATTCTTGAAAATATTTCATATAAGTCATTATAAGAAATTATTTTATTAGCAACTTTTATAGTATCGTTATACATTTATATTACCTCCATCAAATTATTTTGTACAAAAAATTGTATTAGCAACAGAAAATCTATTTAACAATTGCTTTATATTTTCTTCAATTTGATTCATATTTTGCTCATTATGATTTGATTTTCTTATTAATTTAATATCATAAGGTTTAAAAGAAATTTTAAATAAATTTTGATGGTCTTTTAATGAATCATTATTACCTCTTTTATAGTCTAAATTAAGTTCAATTTCTAATGAGTCTAGATTTTTTAATTGTCCTTGTGAAACGGCATTATTAAATGAATTATAATTTGTACAAGATATAGGAGTAAAATGATCTTTTACTCTTATTTTTACTTCAAAAGTATCTCCATATGATTTTTTATAATTATAATTTTTAAATTCATATTTTAATCTTTCATTTTTTTGTTCATCTTCTGCAACTAATTGTTGAAACTGTGAATAAACATTATCGCAATATTGAACAATATAAGCTATATTATCTACACTTGCAATTATATTAGAATAATCACTTTCATTATTTATAGTTGTTTCAACTTCTTCATCAATATCCATACTATCATTTTCCTCCTTAATTTCTGATGTTGATTTAGTACCTAAATTAATTTCATCATTGCTTTTAAATTGCTCTAAATCACTTTTAATGTTATTTTGATTATCATCTTTATACTTTAAATTATCCATTAACAATTTCAATAAATTATCAAGGCTTTGTGTAATTTGATCTGATGCGATATCTACAACACCTAACTTTAAAATTTCAGTTGGCATTTGTAATGCTGGTGATGCAATAGTTAATTGATAAAAATCATTAAATTTTGGTTCAATAAAGTATGCATTTAATTGTCTTATTACCTTAGTTGTATTTTGAACATTCACAATAAAATCTTGAACATATATTTTGTAATTAAATATTCCATTTGAATAATCTTTGTAAAAAAATAAATTTTGTTCATTATTAAGTGATGAATGACTTTTCATAAAATTTAATGTATTTTTTTCTACTAAATTTATTCTTTGCTCAAATGTTTCATTTGGATTCATTGGACCATCTGAAACTAATTGTTCTATAAACATTCCATCTGTTGCAGACAAAATCATTTGAGGATCTTGTACCTGTTCTATTTTAAAATTATTAATTAATGGTATAAATAATTGTTCTGCATGTAATTTTAGATTTAAAGTTTGTGCCATCTTTATTGCAGTGTCATTAATATTTTGTTCGTTCATATTAATTATCCTCCTATCATTTTAAATTATATCATATTTTTTTGTTTTTATATTAAATAAAGTTAAAAAATTATTAAAATGTACTAGAATTGTCAGTTCAAGAAAAAATATTTTTTTAACTAATTTAAAAAACATCATTTAGATGTTTTAATTTTTTATTATTAAATTTTCAATAATGCTATTGCAACTATTATTGCTACTACCGATATTAAAAGTGCCAACAATCCACTATTTACAAATGCTCTACTATGTGATGATGTCTTTAATAATTTTTTAACATATCCATTAGTTTGTTTTAATCCATTTTGTTGTTCAAGCATTTCTTGATTTAATAATGCCCCTTTAATAATATTTTCATCAATAGTAAATGGCATAGTTATTCCATTATCTTTATACTTTAAAAGCGTATTCAGATTTTCTATCTTGCCTTCATTTTTATTTATATAATTACCTAATATATATCCTATATCATACGAATAAGCAGACATTCCTTCTTCTATGCAACTTTCAATTGATAAACCTTGTCTATTAAGACAATCAACAACAGTTGGATTTTTTATAAATTCTATATATAAATTTATAGCATTTAATTTTCTTTCTTTTAATAAATTCATAATGCTTGAAAACACATTATTCTCTATACCATTTTCTCTTATTGTACTTAACACATGTTTTTTTCTTAATTCATCAGCATGTATATCAATACCATATTTATCCCTTAAATGATTACTTGCAGCAATTTCAAAAGTAATTGACGGAGTTTCAAAAAAGAAGGTATCCATTATATCTGTTGGATTTAAAGAAGGACTTATTGAATTGCTATATCTTAACTTATGTCCTATCTCATGACAAAGCAATACTACATCATAGTAAGTTCCAGATAATAACACATTGCTTTCAGATGCTTTTGTTATACAATTATCATCATCTTTATTTAGCGAGCCAATGTCTATAGCATAATTGCTTCTTAGTCCTTCTAAAATTCTATCAAAATCATTTTCTTTACCATATTGTTGATATACTTCTCTTGAAATTTTAACAGTAGTTTCAAAATCTAATCTAGGCAAATTCTTTATATATTCTAAATAGTAATCAGTAAAAGGTATATCATTAAATTCTTTATTTCTATCAATTCTCTCAAATATGTTAGGATCTAGATATCTTAAACTATTATTTTTTTTTAAGAAAGAAAGAATTTTTTTCAATAAATCTACATTTATTATACTATTATCCATATTGTTACCCCTTATTTCGTATAAATATATACTTATTTTTTATTTATTTGAATAATGATTAATTCTAATATTTCTTTTAAATATTCATTATTCATTTTATATCTTGTTTCTGGAGATGGTTTTACAAACATTTCATCTTCTGGAATTTTATTATCTTCATAATTCTTTATATCTTTCAACAATTCATCTCTTTTAAGTTTTAATTTATCTAAAGATAATGAACTACATTCTTCTCTATAAAAATTAGGGCTCACCATCATATTAATTTAATCTCCCTTAATTATTATTCTTGATAATATGGATTTTTTAATTTTTGTTCTGCATTACAATGTGAACATCTAGCATAAGTAAATTTTGCAGTAGTAGGAATGTTATTCCAATTTACTTCAAATGTTTTACCACAAGTACATTCAATTTTTTGAAGTTTTTCCATTTCATGGGGCAAAGTTATATCAGGTTTTTGAATAGGTTTTATTCTTTCTCTTTCATGACCATTCTCATCAAAATAATATTCTCTAATAAATCCATCTGTTTTTGGAAATTCTAATGGTTTAATATTATTGTTACTAGTATGTGTGATTACATCTTTATTAGGAAAACCTTTCTTAATAATATCTTTGGCTTCTTCTGGTTTTTCTCTTAAATAGTTTAAGAATGTATAAACTCCTGTTGCTTTAAAATCTGGCTTTAATTCCGCAATTTGTTTAGCCGTATAACCTTCAACACTAATTGGATTTGGTAAATCATAAGTTTTTTGAATAAGATATTTAGTAAACTCATTAAATACATCATCATATTTTGACACATCTTCAAATAATAATTTTGATACCGTATCATTCTTTTTTATTTCATTTTTAAAATAATCACATATTAATCTAGTGAAAAAAGGATCTTTTACTTTTTGTTCAACTACTTTTTCAAAAGAAGTATTTGATGCTAATTTTTCTTCATTATTTTTATCATACGCAATAGTTTTTTTAAATAAAATTTCATATTCAGAAATCAAGTCAATAAATTCATTCCAATTATGTGGATAATTACCATTACCTAGTATGTTTTTATTCATATCTTTTGTACTAATTTTAATTTTCCATTCTATACCATTATCTCCAGAATATTCTGGATTCCAAAATACTATTATTTTGTTTAATCTTTGAACAAACTCATCAAACTTTCCTATTGGTACAGTTATTATAGAATCTTTTATAAAATTTTCTTTACTTTTATCCATATATAAAATATCACATTTATTTGACCATTTTGTTAATGATAAACAATAATTATTTATTATTATATTTATACTTTCTTTATCATTTTTATCAAAAGAAATATCTGGATTCATAACACCATATACTTTTTGAGGTACATTTTGTTCTGGTTTGACATCATACTTATCTTTTGCATTATCGATTTCTTTTTTCAAAGGAGATGGTATCCCATATACTTCTCTTGGAACATTATCCTTTGGATCTACATCATATTTTTTATCCTTATCTATCATAAATTGTGGTGGACCATACACTATTTGTGGTCTATTGTTTTCTGGCTCTATATCATATTTATTTTTTTTACTAAATAATCCCATATTATTTTCCTCACTTTCTTCTTCTATAAATATAACTGAATCATTTTTTACTAAATCAAGCAGAATATAAGATATTTTTTCTAGTGATTCTATACCATATATATATTCTAAATCTCTTTTCCATACTATATTATTATTTTTATATTGTACAAACTCCCAAGCTTCTCCATCACAGGCATTTACAACTGTATTATCTGTTTTTGCTAGTTCAATATTTTTAATAATTTCTTTTAGATCTTCATCACTTATACAATGAGAATATGTTTTTCTTTTTTCTTGTCCATTAGTAACCTCATAAATAATAGATAAATCATCATATATATACCAAGTTTTTGTACTCCATTCCGATATTAATTTTTGTCCCCAATCTTGATTTATTATTTTTAGAATTAGTTGCTTGGCATCAATAGATTTTACAATTTTATCTTCGTTATTTTTGGTTACTATAAATTTTTTTATTTCATTTATCATTTCTAACAAAACATCTCTTTCTTGTTCACATATAAAACCATCTTTATAATATTGATCATTTGCTGATAAAATTTCTTTAAAGTTTTCCTCTTCTGGTATATTTGTAGGAGTAAACCATCTATCTCCTCTAATATAATCCCATAGATCTATAAAAGCTCCCATTCTATTATCCCATTTATTTTTACCCCAAACTGAATTAGATTCTTCATATTTTAATTTTTTATCATTTAGTCTTTGCGATACTTCTTCTTTTAAAAAATCTAATCTACCATAAGTAACAAATCTTTCATCATTTTCAAAAATATGTTCTTTAAAAGCAGTTTCTAATTTTCCAAAATAGTCTAAATATAATTTGTTTGGAATTTTAAAGATTTCAAAGTTATCAGTTTGTTTTATAAATTCTTCTGTAAGTTCAACTAGTTTTTCTCTTTTTAATTTCGTTGCAGAATTTCTATTAAAATCAAAAATACTCATATTTTATTTTTCCTCCAATACATCTTTAATACAAAAATTAGGTTTTCCCTCATCAAAATTGAAAGTATGGAATGAGTCGCCACAACAATATTTCCAATTTGAACATTTTTCGCATTTACTACATTTAGTTCTATTTTCAGTTCTAAATATTTTAAACTTATTTTCCCATACATCAACAAAATTATCTGTTTTAATATTACCTTGAATAAACTCTTTTCTTCTCTCAACATCTGGACATATAAATATATCTCCATTACTTAAAATACTTGCTACATAAAGACCAGCAGTACATATAAAATATGTATCTCTTAACTCTTTTTCTAAATCTACACCTAAATAATGACTACACCCATATTCAACATTCATTAAGTTTTCTTCTCTTTTTTCTTTGATAAAATTAAATAAATATTTATAATCATCTTTATCTAATAAAATATCATTGTTATTTTTAGCACGACCTATCGGATCTACATTTATAACTCTCCAAGAAATTACATTTAATTCTTTCATAAGATTATACACATCTTCTAATTCATGTAAATTCTTTTTGTTTGCAACTGTTGTAATTTGTACTATTTTTATCGAAGGAACTTGTTGTAATTTTTTAACATTAGCAATTATTCTATCAAAACTATTTGGTACTCTCCTAAAACTTTCGTGAGTTTCTTTTAAACCATCTAAACTAATAGAAATAGTTTCCATATTAGTTTCAATCATTTTATTAATAATATCATCATTAATTAGCATACCATTTGAAGTCATACCCCATCTAAATCCAAGAGATGTTGCATACCTCATAATATCAAACAAATCTTTTCTAACAAGTGGTTCACCACCTGTTACATTTAATAGTATTTGGCTTGCATCATATTTATCAGCAATATCTTTTAATGCTTTTTTTAATTCATCTGCACTTATTTCATCAGTTTGAATTTTATCTCCACAACTACTTCCACAATGTTCACATCTAGCATTACATCTTAAAGTAACCTCTAAAAACAAATCTTTTAAAATTGGTTTTTCATATAACTTTCTTCTATATTCTGCTAGCTTATCCATATTATTAATCTTAATCTTTTTTACATATTCTTCTTCCATCTTTTCACCTACTACATTCCTCATAAAAATTTATTTATGACACTCTATTTCAGATTTTAACATGTTTTTAAATAAATTAATCAAATAATCATCTGTCTCTCTGCCTGAATATACATCTTTTTCTAAACTTATTACAAGTTTATAAACTTTATTTTTATTAGAATCTAAATATCCCTTAAAGACAGCCATTCCTGTCCAAGAACGATAATAATTTATTGTATTATCTTTTTCATCAAAATACATAAACCAATGATCTTCCATTTCAAATGGTACATGTCCCAATTTAATTAGTTCTATTTCTTCATTCGACAAATGAATATTAATATTTAGTTCCTTAACATTATTTGTCATCGGGAAATTTTTCCAACTATCTTTAGTTGCTTTAATTTTTCTTCGTTCTTTTCTTGATTGCATATATTCTTTTACATTTTTTTCTTTTTTTATAACATTTTGATTTTTTCTAAATTCTATTAAATCCAAATAATTTTGTACCATTTCATCTAAATAAGTTCTTCTTTGTAATGAATTAATCCATTCTTTCGGTATATTCTTAACCCCATATATAAGTCCTGCTAATGCACCAGTTAATGCTCCAATAGTATCTGTATCACCACCAAGATTTACTGCTTTTAAAACTGCTTCACTAAATGAATTTGTTGTAAGTATACACCAAATAGATGCCTCTAATGAGTCAATAACAAAACCTGATGATTTTATATCTTTTAAATTCAATACACTTATATTATTATAAATAAGCCTATTAAAATACTCTTTATAAATTTCAAGATTTCCATATTCTTTTTTTATTTTTCCTTCAAATATGCTCATAAAATGTTGTCTAATACGGTCATAAGTTCTTTTAACATCTAGCAATTCCAAATAATTGTCTATAAAATCCGAATATATATAGCAAGACATTATACTTAAATCATGTGAATGCGTTAATGAAGAAACTTTTTTTATTACATCATAACTATCATTTTTTAATACAAATTCATAGGTTGGATGAATACAATAATGTGTAAATATTGATATTGGAAGTATTCTCATAAGTGAACCATTACCGTTAGATTTTATATTATCATCTCCACAAAAAGGATTGGAGTTATTACTTTCAAATTTTGAAATAGCATTACTTGTACTAATTCCAATGTCAAAGACTTTACCTTCTGGTGTATATTTTCCTTTATTTTTCCATTCGGAGAAATTGAACATTAAATCAGTATAATCAATGAAATCATCATTTAATAATAATTGAATATTGCCATACATTGAATCAATCGTTGCTAATACCATTGAACTATCATCTGACCATGTTCCTTTTGGCTGATTATGTGTACCATATTCTTCCATTGACTTTATTGGTTTATTTAATAATACTTCTCTATTTAAAAATTCTACTGGTACACCTAGAGCATCTCCAACAAAAAATCCATATAAACTTCCCCTGATTCTATCTTTTTCAGTTATAGTTTCTTTGATTTCTTTTTCAAGAAAATTCATTGTATCACCACCTAATTAGTTATGTTTATTCTGATTTAAATTGTTCGAAATCAGATTTTATTTCAATGTCTGCTTTTTCAACATTTGACATTTTTTCTTCTTGATTTAATTGTTCAATTTTTTCATCTATATTCTTAATTAATTCATCAATACTTTTATTATTATTAAGGTCAAGATTTGTTCCAGACATCGTATCTAATTTAAAAGAATTTGCAGAATTATTTTTTAAATTAGCTCTAACAAATTCTTCAATATTAAACATTTCAATTTTATTTTTGTTTAATATTGGATATTCTATATTAGAATTAGCTTTGTCCTCTATAATATTTTCCTTCTCTGCAGTTACTTCCTCACCATTTATAGTTAGTTTTATTTCTTTATTGACAATTACATTATTGCTCAATTTTGTAATATAATTTCCATATTTATTAACTAGATCTTCAAATGAACGAGTTACAACAATAAATTTTATATTTTTTGAGATTCCAGTACTTAGCATATTACTTAACTCATTTACATTTTCTAATGAATCAATATTATCTA
>ULLA01008956.1_pt1 | contig 10216 bp, 7 predicted proteins | sample 1951291 | NCBI WGS metagenome assembly ULLA01 (sample SAMEA4835514, study PRJEB28245) | human gut metagenome | biome: gut microbiome; material: fecal sample | place: Denmark | collected 2008 | reverse complement strand
GCCTCATCTACCTTAAGCCCCTTTAAAGTATCACTCATAACAGAAGCTGATGACATAGAAATAGAGCAACCTCTTCCATCTTGATGAATATCCTTTATAACTCCATCCTCGATTTTTACTTCTACATTAATATCATCACCACATGAGGGATTTTTAAAATGAACAAATTGATATCCTTCACCATGTGTTAAGCCCTTATTTTTAGGATTTTTAGCATGATCCATAATAACGGCACGATATAATTCTTCTATACTTGACATAAAAAGTCCTCCTAGAAGCTCTTAAAGAAATCACGAGCTTCTTTTACACTATCTACTAATTTATATACATCATCCATTGTATTATATAAATAAAATGACGCTCTTGTGGTAGAAATTTGTCCTAAAAAAGACGTTATAAGCTGAGCACAATGATGCCCTGCTCTAATACAAACATGATTTTTATCATAAATGCTAGCCGCATCATGAGGATGAACTCCCTTAATATTAAAGGCGATAACCCCTGTATCTGTATTTTTATTATATATTTCTACATCTTCAATTTGGCTTAAAAGCTCGATTGCCTTTTTAGCAAGCATATTTTCATATGAGCCAATCTCATCAAGACCGATTTCATCAAGAATTCTACAAGCTTCACCAAGACCAATAACCTCAGCTATCATAGGTGTTCCTGTTTCAAATTTATAAGGGGCATCCTTATAGGTTTGAGAGTCTTTTTCCACTATATCAGCCATATCGCCACCAAATTCAACCGGATTCATTTTATCTAAAAGCTCCTTCTTACCATATAAAACACCAACACCAGAAGGTCCTAGCATTTTATGTCCGGAAAATGATAAGAAATCACAATCAAGCTCTTTAACATTAATCTTCATATGTGGAACAGCCTGTGCTCCATCAACAGATACAATAATTCCTCTTTGGTGACAAATCTCAATAATTTCCTTAATTGGCGTAATATAGCCCATTACATTAGAAACATATGTCAAAGCGACAACCTTCGTCTTATCAGTTAAAACCTTCATAAAATTTTCAACTGTAATTCTTCCTTCTTTAGTTAAAGGAATATACTTTAAAGTAGCGTGCTTCTTTTTGCAAACATTAAACCAAGGCATATGGGATGAATGGTGCTCAAGCTCAGAGGTTATAACCTCATCACCTTCATTAATATTATCCATGCCATAGCTTAAAGCCACTAAATTTAGGGAAGCTGAGGCTCCTCTTGTAAAAACAACCTCTTCAAATTCAGAGCCAATAAAATTAGCTACAAGATTACGAGCCTCCTCATACATATCAGTTGCTTGATATGAAAGTCCATAAACACCACGATGAACATTACAGCTTAGATTATTATAATAATAATCCATCTTTTCGATTACACGACGTGGCTTTAGGCTTGATGCCGCACTATCAAGATAGCATAAATCCTTATGAGCATCAAAAACCGGAAACTCTTTTTTTATATTTGTAATATTCATATTATCACCCTAGATTAAAGAATAAATTGATGATGAAATCTCATCACATAAAGACTCATCAAGTAAATTATCCATAAATGGATTAATAATACCTGATAAAATAAGCTTAAAGGCTTCCTTATTTGAAAGGCCTCTACTCATTAAATAAAATAATTCGTCATCAGACATTTTACCAATAGCAGCTCCATGATTTGCATGGACATCATATTCATCAATTAAAAGAATTGGAAGTGATTTAACCGCCGATTTTTCGCCACAAATAATTCCCCGAGAAAGTTGTTTACAATTAGACCCTCTCATGCCTTTATATATTTTGCCAGTTGTATTAAAGGTTATTTCACTATTATCAAGACTAATACCATAATTTTCAATATTCGAATTAGAATTAATTGCATTATGATATGCATTTTGAACAAGATTAGAGTTAAAGCCTTTAGCAACAATCAATGAACTTACATCAATTGTTGCATGCTCACCATTAAGATTGAAGACAGAATCAAGCATTATTTTGTTTGAAGCAATCTCCTTAACAACAACCTTACTACCAAAAGAGGCATTAATTGTTTGTTTTGAGGTATGCTCATTAAAATGAATAAAGTTTAAAATAACAAGGGAATCTTCACCAGCATTAATTGTTATATTTTCAATATTAGCATCTAAAAAAAGTAGTTTAGCTTGTGAATCATCATCAACATTAATAATTAATGAATTAGTATTACCAGTAATTTTAAGTTCAAGTGAGGAAGCATTTAATTCATTAACATTCGTAACATCGAAACTTTTCATTATTTAGCCTCTTTACGAGCACAACTTCCAAGTAAGACATGGGTACGCTCTTCTTCCTCAATATTAATACCAAGCTCTTTTTTAACCCATGAATATCCTTCTTGGTCAATCTTCTTAATTAATTCACTTCCGCCCGTTTTTACAACTTTTCCATTAATCATTATATGAACATAATGAGGTTTAATGTAGTCAAGAAGTCTCTCATAGTGTGTAATTAATAAACAACCAAAATCATCAGAAACCATATTTGATACATTTTCACCAACAATACGTAAGGCATCAACATCAAGACCCGAATCAATTTCATCTAAAATAGCAAATTTAGGGCGTAGCATCTTCATTTGAAGAATCTCATTACGCTTCATTTCACCACCTGAAAAGCCTACATTCAAATAACGATGAGCTAAATCAGAAGGCATTTCAAGATCCTTACAAGCCTTGTCATATTCTTTAATAAATTTAAAAAGTGACATATCATTTCCACAAGCCTTCATGGCGCTTCTTACAAAATCACTATTTGTAACACCATTTACGGACATTGGATATTGATAAGCAAGGAAAAGGCCTAAACGAGCACGCTCATCTACCGCCATATCCTTAATACTCTTACCATCAAATAAAATATCTCCGCTTAAAATTTGATATTTAGGATTTCCCATAATACAGCTTGATAAGGTTGACTTACCTGTACCATTAGGCCCCATAATGGCATGAACTTCACCTGTGTTAATAGTTAAATTAACTCCTTTTAAGATTTCTTTTCCAGGAATACCTGCATGTAAGTCTGTAATTTCAATTGTATGTGACATATTTGTCAGCTCCTTTATTCTCTTTTAATAAGTCTTTTTATGATATAAATGGCCAAGCTCATTAAATATTTTTTCATTATTATTGGTATTTAATACCTTATTTGATTCGTTTTTAAGATTTATTGGTGCATTATCAATTGTAAAGCTATAATTAGCATATTTAAATAAATTACTATCATACTTATGATTGCCACAAGCCACAACCTGTTTGTTATCTTTAATCATTTTAATAGCATCAAAATTAATAATGTTTTTATTATAAATTTTAAGATAGCTATAACCAGAAACCTCTTCGCTATTTGTTATTTCATAGCAATCAAACTCTTGAATTAAAAGATTATTTTTTAAATTAGAGCTTAAAATTTGTTCTTCTATTTCTAAAATAACATCCTTTTTTTCAATTAATACAATATAGCATATTTTTAAATTTGAAGGATATTTGCCCTCAACAAAAGCTCCATAAGCACTATTTTTGCGATTTTTCGCATATAACTTTTCACCATCATTGCTTAATTCTTCATTATATGTATATAAAACATCGTTATGAATTAAATTATAAAATGGTGAAATGTTTTTCTTTTTAAAAATAGTGTTAAGTTCATTAACCACATCATCTTCCAAGTTAGAAACATATAAATACTCAAGCTTTTTTGTATCATAAAGTGCAGCCCCAGACATACACACAACAGGATAATTAAGGGTTACACCATCAAGCATTTTCATTAAGGAAATTGGTGTTCTTGTACTATAATAACTAATATTAGCACCATCTGCAACTAAATGATTAGCTTTATATGAATTATAGCCATTCATATTATGATTATCATTTTTATAAATTCCATCAAGTCCTACTATAAATAATAAATCCTTATTTCTATAATGAGGAAGTTTAAACAAATTAACCCCTAAAGCAACTAATATTCCCACAATTGTTGATGCAATACGATTGAATCCATAAATAATAGGCTCAGTTCCTAAGCTAGTCATTACTGCTGTGAGTGTTAAAACCGCTATAAATGATGTTTGTTTCTGATGAAGCAAATTACAAATCCAAACAACTAAAACGATTGCTACACCAGTTAAAATGACTGGTACTATAAATGAGAGCATATACTTAGCTGTAAAATCAGCGGCAGTAAATCCATTAGTTGGTTTACCTGTGGCCGAAATATGACTAAATGGCCAATCAAACTTACATATTTTAGTATATATCGTAATAATTAAAACACCCGTTAATCCACCAATAATAGACGCAACAAGCCTTAGCTTTGCTTGCGCAACTGACTTTCCCTTATCAGTATGAACTGAGTATGCTGTTGCAATACAAGCAAAGAAAGGTGTATACATTTCTGTTGCAAGTAAAATACTTTTGTCAAAACTCTTATAAAATATATTAGCAAATAAAGCAATGGCTAAATAAATAGCTACACAAATAAAAACACTAATTGCCGTTTTAATGTTTCTTAAACCAATTTTAGGCATAAAATAACTCCTACAACTTTAATATTTGCAAATCTTTTCTCGCAAGAAATTATACTATAAATCATTTTATTTGACAAATGATATGATAGAAATTTTGTTATTTTTTTCAATTTTTGGCAAAAAGAAAAAGTCCAAACATTTTATTGGACCTTTTGCTCTAACTCTTCAAGAGTTTATATATAAATGAACTCTCCTACTTTTTTTCTTTAAGCTTTGCTGGAACCTTAGGCTGATTAAACCATCCGAAGCATCTTCCAATGGAATTTTCGCCACATTTTCTAGCAAGCTTTAAGATTAAATTTTCCTTATTTTTCATAAAAAACATTTTCCTCCTTTGAACAAGCATATTATAGATAATTTGTCAAGTTTTTCAATAAATATGGCCTAACATGTCGTTATTTTGGCCTAAGATGCAATTTTTCATAAAAAAAGGCATATTTCATATTGAAATACACCTCATAATTTTTATTTATATATCATATTTTTTAACTAAAATATGTCCCTTCAAAATCACTTCTATACATGTAAGTTATTACCTTTACAGCTCTATAATCTCCCGTTGTATTATAACCATTATTCCCAGCTTTTCCTGTTGAACCAGTATTACCATTTGAACCAATGGTACCATTACTTCCATCATCACCAACGGCTCCTGCTGAACCACCAGCGCCTCCCAAACCAGCTTGTCCACCAGTTCCGCCGGCACCACCTTGGCCGCCATATCCATAAACATATAAAGCATTAGTTGCATTAGTTCCATTTCCGCCAGTACCGCCAATTCCTCCATTACCACCAGCACCACCATTTCCTGGATCTCCAACTCCACTAAGTGGACTACTGCTAGTATCACTTGCACCAGCCACGCCTTGACCTCCCTGGCCTCCAGTACCACCTTTACCACCATCGCCACCTTTAAAATAGTATTGAGCATTATAAGCGACTTTTAAGCTTGTATTAGATCCTACTACTATAGCAGCTCCACCAGTGCCACCAACTCCTCCGGTTCCACCAGTTCCTCCTGAAGCACCATCATCACCTTTTACTGAATGCCAAAACCATCCAGATGGTGCATTAACTCCATTAGAACCTGCTTGTCCATTTTGACCTGTACCACCCATACCGCCATTGCCGCCATATACAAATAAATAAGCATCACTATTATAATTTTGTAAAATCAAATTATTAGCTTTTATTCCTATTCCTCCATCAAAGCCATTAACTCCTGAAGTTCCATTACAGCCGTTTTTATTATCCGTTGCTTGTGACAAATCCGAAATAGACCAGCCAATACCACCATCACCACCATAAATTTTACATACCCCTTTATATGATAAATATAATGTAAAATCAGAAGGAGCATCAATAGCATTCGTACCTGTATTATCACTTTTTGTTGGTTTAAATTCCATATTATAAAGACCTAATACTAATGCTGTATTTCTACTTAATATTTTTATCGACATCTTAAATTGTTTATTTCTTGAGCCCAAAAATGTCACATACTTTACACTATTACCAATTTCAAAATTATATTCAAGCATTGTATTAGCTGATGTCATATCAACAATAGCATATTCAGCATATATTTTTTTATTACTATAATTAATTTTAGTTCCCTTCCATTTCGCAGCAAGCTTAATGTTTTCAAAATAATCTTTTGTAGTTAGAAAATCGACATTTTTACCAACTACATTCCAACCTTGAAATATATATCCATACCAGCGCACTTCTGGAATATCACTATAAGTGATAGGATTTTCAACCGTAAATGAATATCTAAAATCTCCCATTTTCTCGCCGCTATAAGAATATGAAATTGAATATGTTATAATTTCATATCGAGCATAAATATTATTTATCTTATCAATATCTTGCCAAACAATAGTTCCTTCTGTATTAACGACTAAATTACCTCCTTCTTTAGCATCATACCAGCCTATAAAATTATACCCATTTTTTACGGGCATATCTATATTTAGCTTATCACCATAATTTAAAGTATATGATTCTTTTTTATCATTATCATTTAGATTGAAAACGTATTTAGTTTTTTCATAGCTTAATGTTAATTTTTGATTTTGGGTATAATTTAAAAGATCGTTAATATTTATTATATTTCCATCACTGTCTTTATATCCTATAAAATCATAGCCTTCCTTTTCAACCATTATATAATTATCCAAAAGAGAACCGTAATATTCTGTTTTTTCACCTAAATATTGATTATTCTCATCATAAAAAGATAATGTTATTGGTAACAAATCAATTTTATTTTTGATAGTTTGAGAAAATATACTATTTTTATATCCTTTAATAGCTTGTTCACTTACATATAATACAGTATTATCTAAAAAACAATCACCATCAAGCATAGGTGGTTGAATTGACTTAATAAGTATATATTCTAAATTTAAACATCCAGTAAATGCATTTTTACCAATATCAGTAATTGTTGAAGGTAAAATAACATTTTTAATGGTATCACTTTCAAAAGCATACGCACCTATTCTCGTTATACCATTAGGCACCTCAACACTAGTATCACTACCATTATATGCTACAAGTGTTTTTCCTAAATAAATAAAATCAGAATCTAATTGGTCTTCTAACCATGGAGTGTTGGTGAATGAATCAACACTCGTATTTTCAACAAGATTTGCATTAGATAAGCTGCTTAAGGAAGAATTCACAAAGCATTCAACCCCAATTACCTTTACATTATTTAATTCAACACTTTTAATATTCTTATGATTCTTAAAAACATATGCATCAATCGAAGTTATCTTTTCATTTATAGAAATTCTTTTAGCATTAGGATTTACATAAATTATTCTATATTGATCATTATCTTTGGCAACTAATACATCATTTTCCCATTTATATTTAGAAGTTCCCGTTATTTGCGTTATATTTGTACCTTGTAATACTCCTTGTCCAATTAACGATACACTAGAAGGAATATTTATTGTTGATAATCTAGCATTATTCATAAATGCATAATCATCTATTTGGGTTAAATTATTTGGTAAATTAACACTCTCTAAGCCATATTCTTTGTTATTTTCTTCTTCAATAGCAAAAGCCCCTTTACCAATGCTTGTCAAGGAATTTGGTAAATTAATCTTCTTTAAAGATTTACAATTATAAAAAGCATATTGGCCAATATCTTGAATTGTTAAGGGAAGAATTATTTCCTGATAGTTATTATTATCGCCTGCAAAAGCATAATCACCTATTGAAACTACGTTATATGATTTATTACTTATTGTAAGAGTACTAGGAATTGTAAGTACATTACTTGCAACATTACTAATATAGCCAGTAATTCTAACTGATGAATCATCCAAAATATTATACATCCATGTACTATCACTTACGATATCTCTTAGTACGTAATTTTGAAGCATTGGATGAAATAAAGACCTTGCATGAGCAATATCCGCTGCTTCAACATCTTCTGACTTAAAATTAATACTATATCTATTGAATCCTTTATATTTAAATTCTTGATTATTCATTACTCTATCAGCCATTTGTGATTCAATATTAACAGCCATATCATTTTTCCATGTAAAAACAGAATCAGAGAACACATTAATTTCAATTTCCGTTGTAAGCATTTTAACTACACCATTTAAAATATTATTTAATTTACCAACAAAAGTAAGTATTTGCCTATTTTCTTTAGGAACTAAAGGCGTTATTATCGTGTCAATTAAACTAGCAGAATATGAAATGGCACTTGCCAAATTTAATGCTTTACCTAATAATCCTGTCTTAGCTTGTATATATGTTACAAGAGCAACCAATGTAACCTTTAATGCTTTATAAAGTTGGTCACCAGCATTATTCCCAAGAATATTCATAAGCCAGCTATGAAGAGCTCTAATAAATGGGATACTATCAAAGCTACTATTTAAAAATGAAAGAAGATATCTAAGTGAGGTTGTCCCACCTAAAGCCATCACACGTATATTTGCATATAGTTCATCATAATTATTATTCCAACGATTTAAGTATTTTAAATAAACATCACGATTGGCTAAATCATTTTCACCAGGGGCAGCCTCTGGATTAAATAATTCTAATGCTGAACTATCAGCATAATTATAATCAAGCTCTGCAATCGTAGTTCCAATATATGGCGTATCAAAGCTATACATTGAATCAATCATTTGAGGATGATCCAAGGCATATTGCATATTTGTCAATCCACCACGTGAGTGACCTATCAAATTAAGCTTTGGTAAAACACCTCCGTTAGTTATCTTCACTTGATACACAACCTTACTTACAGCATAATTAAATTGTGTATAAATATAATCATTTTTATAGCCTGTATTAGCACCATTAAAAACTAATATAATGGGCTTTGATGTATCAATACTACTAGATTCATTGTCATCTCCATTTTTATAATATTTGTCATTCGAATCGTAAAGTAAAAAGTCATGATATTGATTATATTTAATATGGAAATCTAACGTATAAATATTAGCATTAATAAGCTTACCAAGCTTCGTAACAAGGGAATCTTCTCCACTCCCCCATGAATCAGCATCTCCAGTCCAACCATGTGTAAACACCGTTATTTGTGTTTTATTACTCATAACCTTATTTCCATTTTGGCTTTTCATATCATACCTAGCATCATTATTAAAGCTTCTATCAATGCCATTTTTAACCTCTGTTCCATTTGGAATAGTTGTATCATATAAATAATTATACGTATTTGTTTCATCATATAAGGTCTTTGAATTTATATTATAATTATCTACATCATCAGCCTTAACTTCAGTTTTCCCTATAAAAAGTAAACCTATACAAATTAAACTTAGTATAACTACTATCTTTTTTATTATCTTCTTCATTTTATTTCTCCTCCCAACCTGCATATATCTTCATTTCTTCATATATTTCATTTCCATTAGAATCATATTTTATTTTAGGAACCTTATCTTTTTCAAAATCCCATAAATTAATACATTCTTTTTCTTTATACCAATTTGTAAACTTATATCCTTCTCGATATGGAGTTGGTGGTATTACATTTACAACTGAATCTGATACTTTATCAACAAAATATGGATTATCTGTTCCATCATTTATATAGTAAGTTACATTTGCTATATCAGTTTTTATATATTCAAAAAATTTACTATTTTTTTTAATTTCTTCAAAATTATTATTTTTTGATATATATATTAAATAAGCAGAATTTCCTAAGTAAATATTAAATATAGCATCGCCCCAGTAAATGCTTTCTATATTAGGAATATCTTTGTAGAAATCATTTATACGTGATTTGCTAAATCCACTTGGGAAATATATCGTTTTTAATTTGTCACTTTTAAAATTTGAATCCCAATATGAACCACAAAAACTTCTTCTTAAATATCCTATTCGAGATACCTTTTTTCCATCAATGATAGATGGTATCACTAATGTTTCCTGTTCTTCTCCTTTTTTTGTTAATCCTACTAGAACTACCTCTTTTGTATCTACATCTATTTTATATTTAAAGTAGCCACTTGATCTATTAAAATAAGGTCTTGCATCACAGGAAACAATAAATATTAACAAATACAATAAAACACTTGTTAAAAATAATCTTTTTATTATCTTCTTCATTTTATTCTCACTCTTACAAATATGATTTTAT
>ULLA01018839.1_pt1 | contig 10556 bp, 9 predicted proteins | sample 1951291 | NCBI WGS metagenome assembly ULLA01 (sample SAMEA4835514, study PRJEB28245) | human gut metagenome | biome: gut microbiome; material: fecal sample | place: Denmark | collected 2008 | reverse complement strand
TAGGGAGATTGACTGCTCCAGAGGCTGTGTGATCGTGAAAGGGCAGGCACCGGTCGTTGGAAATATGTTCCGTGTGACGATGCTGTGGATGGATGATGTTCCGCTGGTAGAGGGCAAGGAATATATGCTGAAGCTTGGAACCAGGAAGATTCCGGCCCGTGTGGTTAAGATTGAATATAAGATTGATGTAAATACAGGAGAACATATTTCAGTTACGCAGGTAGAGAAAAACGGAATCGTATCCTGCAGTATCCTGACAACGGAAAAGATCGTATTTGAAAAATTTGCAGAAAACGAAGCATTGGGCGGCTTGATTCTGATCGACCGTATTACCAACATGACATCTGCCTGCGGTGTGATCGAGCAGCCGTTAACGCAGTTTGATAATCTGACCTGGCAGAATTCAGATATTACAAAGGAAGTCCGTGAGAAACAGCTGCATCAGAAGGCGGCGACATTCTGGTTTACCGGGTTGTCAGGATCCGGAAAGTCAACACTGGCCAATGAGCTGGAGATTCGGTTGACAGCAATGGGCAAGCATACCATGCTGTTAGATGGAGATAATATCCGAATGGGATTAAATCGTGATCTGGGATTTTCTGATGAAGATCGTACAGAAAATATCAGACGAATTGCAGAAGTGGCAAAGTTGATGAATGATGCAGGGCTGATCGTTCTGACATCCTTCATTTCACCATTTCGGAAAGACCGGGAGCTGGCACGCTCCATTATCGGAGAAGATTTTGTGGAAATCTATGTCAGCACACCGTTGGAGGAATGTGAGAACCGGGATGTAAAGGGTCTATACAAGAAGGCAAGAAGTGGTGAGATTCCGGTATTTACCGGTATTTCAAGCCCATATGAGGAACCGGAGCAGCCAGAGGTTCAGATTGATACTACCGATCTGTCGGTAGAACAGGCAGTAACACAGCTGTTACAGCATTTGAAAGAGAATTAGCATGCAGAAAGTGACAAAAGGGGTCATGAAAAAGAAGTTTGCAACTCTGGTTTTATCCATGCTGAAGATTGGCTGCATCGGATTTGGAGGAGGCAGTGCGCTGATTCCGGTTCTGCAGAAGGAGGCAGTGCAGGATAAAGGCCTGATTACAGAGGATGAACTGGACAGTGATATTGTGGCAGCCAGCATTACGCCGGGAGCTTTGCCGGTTGAGATAGCGGCCGGCATCGGAAAAACTACCTGTGGGACAGCCGGAATGTTTGCGGCAGCATCTGCAATGGCGTTGCCCGGAGCAATGCTGACAACGTTATTTCTGATGTTTGCCACGATGGTCGGAGAAAAACTGACAACGCAGATGTGCTATGCATCCGTCGGAATTACCGCTTATATCATTGTGATATTGGGACAATATATACTGACAACCTTAAAGAAGGCGAAGAACAATCGGGGGGGAATGATTCTGGCGGCGATAGTGATCCTTCTGGTATGGATGTTTAATGGAGAAGATAATTTCTTCCGTTTGTGTGGCATTACGGACACACCGATTTTTGGAGTGTCTACGATTGAGATTTTTATTGTGGCATTTTTTGTGATCATTTGCAATGGCGGGCGGTTTAAGTCCTGGTGGACAGTAATTGCCGGAGTGATCAGCCTGATATTCCTGTTTTCCACCGGCGATTCCCATCTGATCGGCTCATCGACGTTTACCAAAGGTCTGATACTCGGCATGCTGGTGCTGGGACTGGTGCGATTGGTGATGAATTTCCGGAGTAAGGAATCGTTTCACATTGGTGAGTGGAAAGAGATAATCGTTGAAATTCTGTTATGGATTGGGTTCCTGGTGGTATTGTCACTCCCGGCATGGATCATGATGCCGAAGTCGCTGGCCTTTACCGGACAGGGGCTTCTGTCGGCAATTATGTCATTCGGCGGAGGAGATGCATACCTGTCAGTTGCACAGGGATTATTCGTGGATTCAGGTATGATAACCGCAGATGAGTTTTACGGCGGTGTTGTTACGATGGCCAACATTCTGCCGGGGTCCATTCTGTGTAAGGTACTGAGCGGAATCGGTTATCTTTGGGGTGTTGATCAGACCGGAACCGTATGGGGCGGAATCGTGGCGGCTCTGGCAGGCTTTGCCAGCGCAACCGGAATGTCCTGTGCAGTGTTTGGAATAGCGAAGATTCTATATGATAAATGGAGAAAGATGGAGATGATCCAGGCACTGAATCATCTGATCCGACCGATTGTGTCGGGATTGCTTATCAGTGTGGGTATATCCTTGTACGGAACCAATTGTGTGGTAGAGGATAATGCCGGCTGGGGATATGGCAGTATCGCATTTTTAATGATCGTGATTGTCTGCGGCGTCTGTGTGATGCAAAGAAAAAAGATACATATGGTCTGGCAGGTATTGATGTCCATCGGTGTTTCTCTGATGGCATGTAATCTGTTTAATGTGATTTATTAAGATAAAAGGAGTGAATGAGATATGAAGAAAAGACCGGTAGATTTCGGACATATGTTATCCGGAATCCGTATGGATGTATGGCTGAAGCTGTTGAGGGAGAACAAAGTAGATAAGGAGTTCTATCCGCAGGCGGCGGTTATTACACTGGAAAGTGCTGTTTTAACACCGCTTGCTTATTTGGAATATTTGTTATTCTGGATTCCGGTTCATTTTACAAAAATAAAAAAAGACCCGATCTATGTAATCGGGTTCTGGAGAAGCGGAACGACCTATCTACAGAATCTGTTGACCAGAGATCCGCAGTTCGGTTGGTTTGATCCGGTCAGCACGATTATGTTTGGCAACTGCATTCTGCTTCGGAAGCCGCTGACTGCTTTGGCAAAGAATGGATTAAAGGGTGCAAGAGCTATGGATAATCTGGAGTTTGAACTGGATCTTCCGATGGAAGAGGCACATGGCTTCACCAACCTGACCGACCTGTCGGTCAGTCACATGATGGCATTTCCGGATCACGGAAAAGGTGCAAAGTATGTAGAAGCTATTTTTACGGATGCGTTATCCAGCAAGGACCGGAAACGGTTTTGGCATGTATATAATTATATGTTAAAGAAGCTGACCTATATCAAGGGTGGTAAGCAGCTGCTGTTAAAGAGTCCGGATAATACAGCCCGGATCGCATTCCTGAAGCGGGCATATCCGAAAGCAAAATTTATTAATATTTACCGGAATCCGTATACGGTTGTACGTTCTGCTCTGAATATGTTCCGGATCGAGATGGATAAATATGCATTATCCGAGAGCGTGAGTGACCAGTATCTGCTGGATCGAGTATGTCTGATATTTGAGCGGGTATACAGACGGGCATTCCGGGATCTGGATAACCTGGCACCATGTGATAAAATAGAAATCAAATATGAAGACTTTGTGGAAAACCAGGAGGAATATCTGGAGAAGATCTACAAGCAGCTGGGCATTAAGAATTATGACAAGGCATATCCGTATTTTAAGGAATATATGGATAGTATGAAGGATTATAAGACCAATCAGTATGATTATGCTCCGGAGCTGATCGAGAAAGTAAATGAGAGACTTGGATTTTATTTTGAACGCTATGGCTATGAGATGATCCGGCCGGAGCGCACAGAGGCAGTTGCAAAGGAGCAGGCATAACAGCAGAATGGACAGGAAAGAAGGCATGCATATGAAGCTGACAGAGATTCTGGATCAGATGCATTTAGATGCAATGTTAATTACCAACCCATATAATATGCGGTATGTGAGTCATTTTCGAGGTGGAGAAGGGGTTCTTCTGATCTCGCGAAAAAGTCGGGTGCTGATCACAGATTCGCGTTATACGGAGGCGGCAAAGCAGGAGAGTGATTTTCAGGTAGAGGAATGTAACCATCTGAGAAAGACAACGGATATCTTAAATGACTGGATAGAACGGGAACAGCTTCTGACAGTCGGTTATGAGGATGCGTCAATGCTTTGCAGTACGTTTCGGGAATATCAGACAGGACTTCCGGCAATAAAAGAATGGATCCCTCTAGGAGTGGCAGTTACCCGACTGCGCCAGATTAAGACTCCGGAGGAAATCGGATATCTGCGGCAGGCAGAGGCTATCGGAGATGCAGCATTTACAAAGATTCTGGATATTATTAAGCCGGGAATGACGGAGCTTGAGATTCAGGCAGAGTTGGAATACCAGATGATGAAATGCGGAGCCTCCGGCACCTCCTTTGATACGATTGTTGCCTCCGGTATTCATTCCTCTATGCCACATGCGATTCCGTCTGAGAAAAAGGTGGAATGCGGAGATTTTATTACCATGGACTTCGGTTGTAAATACAAGGGATACTGTTCGGATATGACGCGGACGATTGTCTTGGGAAAGGCCAACGACAAGCAGAAGGAGATTTATCAGCTGGTCTGGAAGGCGAATCACACAGTCGAAAGTCTGTTGCATGCAGGTATGGTATGCAAGGAAGTGGACCGGATTGCCAGAGATGTTATTGCAGACGGAGGATATGGAGAATACTTTGGACATGGACTGGGACATAGTGTCGGACTGGAGATCCATGAAAGCCCTGCGTGTAATATGCGGGATACTACAGTGTTGATGCCGAATATGATAATGACGGTGGAACCGGGAATTTATCTGCCGGGATTCGGAGGCGTCCGGATCGAGGATATGGTAGTGATCACGGAGAATGGACATGATAATCTGTCGCACTCACCGAAAAAACTGATAGAGCTGTAATGACATGGAAGCAGGCGGATGTCTGAACAGGATAGTAATACAGGAGAGGTATAGATTATGAATATTATTATTGCCGGTTGTGGCGGTGTAGGAAGTACCTTGGCAGAGCAGTTGACAGCGGAGGGACATGAAGTCACGGTCTTGGATTATGATAGTAAAAATTTACAGACGGTTACATCACAGTATGATGTAATGGGCATACAGGGAAACAGTACCAGTTATCGGGCGCAGTTAGAGGCAGGTGTCGATAAAGCGGATCTGCTGATTGCGGTAACCAATCATGATGAAGTGAATATGCTGACCTGCCTGATCGCCAAGAAAGCAGGTAACTGTCAGACGATTGCCAGAGTCCGGAGCCCTCAGTATTTCACAGAGATTGATTATATCCGGGATGAACTTGGATTATCGATGGCAGTGAATCCGGAATTTGCGGCAGCACAGGAAATATCACGATTGATGCAGATCCCGTCTGCATTGGAAGTGGATACCTTTGCAAAGGGACGAGTGAATCTTGTGAAAATCGAGATACCGGCAGATTCTGTACTGGATCAGCTGATGCTGGCTGATTTTTCATCTAAGGTAGAAACAGATGCTCTGGTTTGTATTGTAGAACGGGATAAGGAAGTTTATATTCCGGATGGAAGCTTCGTACTACAAGCGGGAGATAAGATTTATATCACCATGCAGATTTCTACATTGAATGGATTTTTGAATAAGATCGGTATCAAAGAGAAACCGATCAAAAAGGTATTACTTGCAGGCGGCGGAACGCTGGGATACTATTTAGGCAAGATCCTGACAGAAGCCAGAGTGCAGGTGAAGATTATTGAACAGAGTGAAAACCGCTGTGCAGAACTAAGTGAGATCCTGCCGAAGGCAATGATCATTAACGGAAATGCAACTGACCGTCAGCTTCTGGTGGAAGAGGATATCGAGACTACTGATGCTGTGGTTGCAATCACGAATTATGATGAGGAGAATCTATTGCTGGCGCTATATGCGAACAAGGTCTCCAATGCGAAGGTGATCACCAGGATTAATCGGTTGTCCTTTGAGGATGTTATCGGAGGACTTCCGATTGGCAGTACTGTGACACCGAAGGATATTACAGCAGAATATATTATACGTTATGTACGTTCTATGCAGAATTCTTATGGCAGTAATGTAGAAACACTGTACAGAATGGTTGACAACAAGGTAGAAGCACTGGAATTTAACGTAGCAGAGGATGCAAAGGTGACACGGGCAACCTTGGGAGAGCTGCGGACAAAGAAAAATACCCTGATCTGCTGTATTAATCGGAATAAAAAAATCATACGTCCGACCGGGCGCGATCGGATTATGCCGGGAGACAGTGTGATTGTAGTAACGACAAACCGGGGCTTAAATGGTATTGATGAAATATTGAATTAAGTGAGGGATTTCTATGAATTATCAGATATTAATATATGTATTGGGCTGGGTGCTTAATTTTCAGGCGGTATTTCTGTTGCTTCCGAGTCTGGTAGCACTGATATATCAGGAAAAATCCGGTTGGTGTTTTCTGCTGGCGGCAGTGGTGACCGGTATGATCGGAATTGCCTTGACCGTAAAGAAGCCGAAGAACACACAGCTGCATGCAAGGGAAGGGTTTGTACTGGTAGCATTGAGCTGGATCATCATCAGCCTGATCAGTGCGGCACCGCTTTGTATCAGCGGGGAAGTTCCGAACTATATAGATGCGGTATTTGAAATGGTTTCCGGTTATACGACAACCGGAGCGTCGATATTGACGGCGGTAGAAGATCTGCCGAACTGTATGAATTTCTGGCGTTGTTTCAGCAACTGGATCGGTGGTATGGGTGTGATCGTGTTTATGGTTACGATACTTCCCATGGTAGGTGCAAATGCCAATATGTATCTGATGAAAGCTGAGAGTCCGGGACCGTCCTTTGGTAAGCTGGTTCCGAAGCTGAAAAAAACTGCCAGTCTGCTATACATTATGTATATAGGCATGACCTTAATGCAGATAATTCTTTTGCTGATCGGAAAACTGGATTTCTTTCATGCGGTCTGTGTGAGTCTTGCAACGGCAGGTACCGGCGGATTCGGAATCAAGAATGATGGCTTTAGCGGTTACACCAGTTATGTGCAGATCATCGTAACAATTTTTATGTTCTTGTTCGGTGTGAACTTTAAGTTCTATTTTCTGCTGCTCATACGGAAGTTTAAAGACGCGATTGCGATTGAAGAAGTACGCTGGTACACGATACTTTATGCAGTAGCAACAATTGTAATTGCAATCGATATTTTCCATCTGATAGGAACGGTAGGCGGAAGCTTAAAGCATGCGGCATTCCAGGTAGCGACGGTTATGACAACGACCGGTTTCGCAACCGCTGATTTTAATCAGTGGCCGATCTTATCACAGACGATCCTGGTACTGCTGATGTTTGTGGGCGCCTGCGCCGGAAGTACCGGTGGCGGTATGAAGGTGTCACGATTTATTATTTATATCAAATCTGCCCAGAAGGAGATTGCATGTCTCCTACATCCGAGCAGTGTAAAGAAGATAAAAATGGATGGCAAAGTAGTGGATCATGAAACAATCCGTTCTGCCAATGTATATCTGATCATTTATATTCTGCTGCTGGCAGTATCCATTCTGCTGGTCAGTATTAATGGTTTCGATCTGGTAACGACTACTACTTCGGTTATTGCTTGCTTTAATAATATCGGACCCGGTCTCGGTGTGGTTGGCCCGATGGGAAATTTCAGCAGCTTATCATGGCTGTCCAAGCTGGTGCTCATTCTGGACATGTTGGCGGGAAGATTGGAAGTATTCCCGATCGTAGTGCTGCTTTTCCGTGACACATGGAAGCGGTAGGCGGCTGATAATAGAAAATGATCTATAACAACAAAAAAGGCATATTCTGATGTGGATGAAATATCTTTATCGGAATATGCCTTTTCTGCTAGTTAAAAAGGTCTCTGTCCTGTGGAGTATTATAATCGGCAGGAGTGTGATAATGAAAAGAGTCTGCCGCGACACAGACTGTAACTTGCTTTCAAATTATCAACTTTATTCATAATAGTAAGGAACGGAATATAAGTCAAGATGGCGAAAGGAAGTCAAGAAATATTAATTTATTTAAGCCAAAAACATTAAATAAATAACCCAAAGGTGAAGTTTGCTTAATTAAATTAAGAAAAAAAGAACGGACGCGTTGACCCGGAGGAGAAGGCGTGATAGGATAAAGAAAGAGACAAAGGAAAGAGATACGGAGTGAACAGACGGAAAGCGGAGCACACAGATACGAGAATATCGAACGAGAGAGATGGAAGGAGTAAGGTTAAAATGAAAAAGCATACCCTTGATCATATAGACTACAAGATTCTGAATCGTTTGCAGGAGAATGCGACTATTCCGGTAAAGGTGATTGCGGAAGAAGTGTTTCTATCATCACCGGCAGTAGCGGCACGGATTGAGCGATTGGAAAAACAAGGATATATTACAGGATATCATGCGGAAGTCAATCCGGTCATGCTTGGATATCACATTAAAGCATTTATCAGTTTGGAAATCGAGCCGGTCAGAAAAAAAGAGTTTTATCCGTATATAAAGCAATGTAGAAATGTGATTGAGTGTAACTGTGTAACAGGAGATTATTCCATGCTTCTGGAAGTGCTGTTCCCGGATACGGTAGCACTGGACCAGTTTATAGGGGAATTACAGAGCTATGGGAGAACCAGAACGGTCATTGTATTCTCCACTTCTGTCGAACACCGGGGAATCCTGGTGCCCGAGCAGGAAGAAGAATCGGAAGATCTGTAATTATTTCTTGTTGCGCTTTATAATGTTACCGACACAGACCAGAACAACACCGAGCAGAAAGAGAAAATAAAAGGGAACTCTTGCAGAAGGATTCTGGGCATTTGCAATCAGATTAATAACAAGGGCAACAAATGAAAAGATTTCTACGGTGAAACCGAAAATTTGAAAAAAGTTAAAGTTCTTCATAAAAATTATCCTTTCTGTATTGATATTCAGAGAGTAACACACTGGAATTAAAATGTCAAAACGACCGGAAAGCGGTCGCTTTGCCGGAAACAGTGTTATTTATGTGTATGCGGGTTATGGCCGGTGACAGATAGCTCCTTACGCTTCTGACTCGGTGTACAGCCGTAAGTCTGTCGAAACATCCGCATGAACAGTTTATAGTTGGTGAAACCGTTTCGCTCTGCAATCGTCTGGATGGGAAGGTCTGTCGTTAAGATATCATTATAAATGCTATGCAGACGAAAGGTGTTTAAGTATTCCGTAAAAGTCATGTTCATATATTTCTTAAAGAAACGGGTAAAGTAGGAAGGATTCAGGGCAAGGTAGCCGGAAATGTCCTGCATGGAGACCGGTTCCCGGTAATGCAGCTTTACGTAATCCATAACCTGTTCCAGACGTTCCATATATTTCTCGGTCTGATGGTACTCATTCTGAGTAATATCAACTTTAAAATCTGTGATCATAATATATAGCAATTCAAAAATACAACTGTAATATTTCAATCGGTAACCGTCCGGTTTTATATTCCACAGATCGACCAGCTGGATCAGAATGCTGCGGAGGTGCTGTAGAAGGTTTTCGGAAGGAAGGATGGGATTGCCACTGATTCCGTCAGAAAGCGGTACACCTGCAACTGAAGAAATATTCTTAAAATGCATATAGTCAATATCCGGAATATAGGTCTTCAGAAACTGATACGGAATCTGGATCAGCAGGAAATGGCATCGGTTACGGGTCTGTGTAGAATGAATGATATTGGAATCGATAATGATAAAATTATCTGCAGACAGGGTATAGGTCCGCTGTTCCATGTTAATGATAGATTCACCCTCCAGAACATAGATGACCTCGATGCTGTCATGCCAGTGCATCGGTACGAAAAAATTATGGTCTGTGCAGCAGGAGTATCGCATATTGACATCCTGATCCAGTTTGATTGTTTCATAGGTTGCAGTAGAACGGCTCATGGTGCTCCTCCTTACGTATCCGGTAATTTCATCAGTAATAATGGCTATAACTGATAAAAACAGTATAACGAATTAAGGAACACTTGTAAATCCTGTGTACTTTACAAATGAAAAGGAATATGCGACAATATAACAGACTGTAGAAATCAGCAAATAAAGTGATGGAAAGAGAATGGAGAAAGACATGTGGATTGCAGATAACTGGAAAGATTATAAGGTGATAGATTGCTCGGACGGAGAGAAGCTGGAACGCTGGGGAGAATATACGCTGATCCGTCCGGCTCCGCAGGTGCTATGGAGCTTCCCGCGGAAAGATCGTGGATGGCGGGAATGGAACGGACATTACCACAGAAGCAGCAAAGGCGGTGGTGAATGGGAGTTCCGGAAACTTCCGGAACAGTGGGAGATTCACTATGGAGAATTGACATTCCATTTGAAGCCATTCAGCTTTAAGCATACGGGACTGTTCCCGGAGCAGGCAGTAAACTGGGACTGGTTCTCTGAACAGATTCGGACAGCGGCCCGGCCGGTTAAAGTATTGAATCTCTTTGCCTATACAGGAGGGGCGACCTGTGCTGCGGCAAAGGCCGGTGCCAGTGTGACGCATGTGGATGCCTCTAAGGGTATGGTGACATGGGCAAAGGAGAATGCGAAGGCATCCGGTCTGGAAGATGCACCAATCCGCTGGATTGTAGATGATTGTGTGAAATTTGTGGAACGGGAGATCCGTCGTGGTAATCATTATGATGCGATCATCATGGATCCGCCGTCTTATGGCAGGGGGCCCAAAGGTGAGATCTGGAAGATTGAGGAGAAAATACACCCGTTTATTCAGCTGTGTACACAGGTGCTGAGTG
>ULLA01023584.1_pt1 | contig 10642 bp, 15 predicted proteins | sample 1951291 | NCBI WGS metagenome assembly ULLA01 (sample SAMEA4835514, study PRJEB28245) | human gut metagenome | biome: gut microbiome; material: fecal sample | place: Denmark | collected 2008 | reverse complement strand
TTTCTTTTTTTCTAGCATTCATCCATAAAAACAATAGTAATGAAACTGTAACACCTGCAAATAATAATGATCCTGCAAATAATTTATTAGCTATTTTATATATACCTGATATAGACTGTTGTAGTGCTGGGTAATTATTTGAACTTTTAATCAAATTATATTGTTTCCAATCTATATCGAGTTTTTCAATATTTTTAATAACCTTATCTAAATTTTTATCACCTTTTACAAAAAATGTTGCATCTTGATATACTGCAGTATCCTCTGTATTTCCATATACTTTTGCAGCCGTATCTAAATCAGTTATCAAAGTATTTTCGTAAAGTTCTTGGGCTGCAGTAACGCCACCTTCATTATGACCATCAAAAAGACCTTTTATTTCAACTTCTACTTTTTCATTTGCTCCTTTTTCATTATCGGCATCAAATAAATTAGATTTTATTTTTATTTTATCTCCAATTTTTAAATTATTTTTTTCTGCTAAGTCTTTATGCATTAAAATCTTGTTTTTATCATTTTCACTTAAGTGTTCTCCACTAGATAATTTGTAAGCTCCTGAGATAAACTTATTTTCTTTTGATGAATCGTTAACTCCCGTTAACATAACTGCTCTTTTAAAGTTTTTTGCTCTTTCTGGTGATTGACCTGAAAGTGTTTTTTGAGTTTCTATTATATCATTATCTACTAAATCGGCAACACTATTAATTCTTTTTACGTATGAATCAATATCTTTAGATTCAGCAATTTTTTTAATATCCTGTCCTTTTATGTTGCCACCACCTCTTGGTGTTCCTAAATTAACTCTTCGGTTTATTTCCATAGAGAAACTATTTGTTATATTTCCGAAAGTTTCTTTTGAAGCTCTGTTCGTAGCATCTTTGATCGATAAACTAATAAGACAAAGTGTTGACATAGCAGTTATAACTAACAATATAATTATTGATTTTAGACTTTTTCTAGTTACATATGCAAATGCATTTTTAATCATTATTGTACCTCCTAATTAATTTTATTTATTTTCTTAAGTTTTCTATTTCTTAATTCTAAAATAATGTCAGCAGAATTTGCTACTTCTTTACTATGTGTTACTACGATTACACACTTATTTCTTTCTTTTGCTAACTTTTTAAGTATTTCAATTATTTCACCAGCAGTATCACCATCAAGATTTCCAGTAGGTTCATCTGCCAAAATTATTGGGGCTTCTGAAACTAATGCTCTTGCAATCGCCACTCTTTGTTGTTGTCCTCCTGATAACTTCATTACATTTCTATTTATTTGACTTTTATCAAGTCCTAGTTCAAATAAGATTGTTTCGGATGCATTTTTATTTACTAATCTAACATTTTCTATTGGTGTTAAATAATCAATTAAATTATAGTTTTGAAAAACTAACGATATGTTATTTTTTCTATGATTACTATAGCCACCTTTCTCTATATCATTTTCTTTAAATAAGATTTGACCTTCTTGTGGTTTATCTAAACCCGCTAATAGAGAAAGTAATGTTGACTTTCCTGCCCCTGATTTTCCTATTATTGCATAGAATTTTCCGATTTCAAATTTTTGATTTACTGAAGATAATACTTTCTCATTTGAATTTGAATAATTATATGTTACATTTTTTATTTCTAATATATCCATTTTTAATCTCCTAACTTATTTTTGACAATATTTCTTTTGGTTTTTTAATTAATATCATTAAACTTGCAATAATAACTGATAGAACAATAATTCCAATTAACATTCCGTAACTCTGTAGAAATGTTATAAGATTTGAAATTAAATTATTGTTTTTAAGTAAGCTATCAACCATTATTGTTGAATCATCAGAATTCATAAATCCACCGATTATAATATTTAATATTACATTTCCTATAAACAATGATAATACAAAAGATGGTAGTGATATAAATAATAATTCAAGTATAAATTGAGTTACAATTTTTATTTTACTTATTCCAATTGATAATAATATTCCTATTTCATATATTCTTTCTCTTAACCATAGTATTAATATTAATGACAAAACCGTTATTCCTCCTATCATAATTGAATATGTCATGATCTTAATAATATGTTTTATTCCATCTATAGACTCTAGAGTTTCTTCGAATACATGATCATCACTTGAAACATTGAATTGTGACCAATCAATTTTAATTTTTTTAATTTTATTTAATGCTACCTTTGTATTTTCTGAACTGTCTGAAAATATTGCAAGTTTATTAACAATTTTGTTATTTTCAGGCTTATTTAATGCTTTTTGACTTGATTCATAATCAATAAACACCATATTTTCACTAAAGTCTGATGATAAGCCAGTACATTTTTCTGGCTTTTTACCTGAAAAAATTCCAATTATCTCAAACTCATATTCTAATTTCTTTTCACTGTTATTAAAATCAATTAATTCAATTTTTATTTTATCATTAAGTTTTAGGTTGTTTTTTTCTGCAAGTTCATTATGAATAAGAATTTTTCCTCTATCATTATTATTAATATGTCTGCCTTTTATAATAGTGAAAATACCACTATTGAATAAATTATTCTTTTCACTATTATTAGTAGCTTCTACTGAAAGCATATTTTTGAACTCATCTGATAAATCATCTCGTTCTACTAATTGAGTTCCATCTACAACTTTGATGTTTGTAGTTCTAGCAAGTCCATCATACTTAGTGATAATTTCTTTTATTTCTTTTATATTATCTAATTCTTTAAACTGATTAGTTTCAAAAGTATCACCGTTATTTTTAGTTATTGATAATGAAGTATTTGAAATCTTGTATAAGTTTTTCTCTAAATTATTTGTTGATTTTGTTATATTCAAACATGAATATAAACAAGAGAGAACTACTGTTAAAATAATAAATACTATAATTGTTCTATTTCTTTTTCTTAAGATATATGCTATAGCATTTTTTAGCATTTTATCAATCTCCTATCTTCAGATTTTTTATTTAAGAATGTATATAGCCCACGCAATCATATTATTTTTTTAGATTTTTGTCAATCTTTTTCATCGGCAGATTTAATATCTTCTTCTGCATAAATTTCAAATGTTACACCACTTATTTTTTATCTTTGTAAGTGTATTTACCATCTTTAATTACTAAATTTTCTCCTGTTTTCTTAATTTCAAGTTGACCTTTTATTGATGTTTTTTATAAGTTACTATTATAAAAGCACCATAAGTTGTATATGAATAATGAGTATCATTTCCTATTGTGAATTTTAAGCCATCTTTGTCTTTTAAATAACCATTAGGAGCAGATACCTCAATCAATTTATAATTACCAGCAGGTAGTTTTAAATAAGTTATCATTTTGCCATTTTCATCTGTTTTGAACTCACTATAAACTTTTCCACCAACATATTGAGAAACATATTGATTTGTATCAGTATTTAAAATCTTGAAAGTTGTATTTGCAATAGCAATAGTCTTTCCAGTTTCGCTATCAACCTTGATTACTTGAAGATAAACATATAGTGTATTATTTAAAATATTGTAATATTGTTCTTTTTCACTTGTTTCCTGTGATATAAAAATCATAAATTTTTTCATATCCAGTTGTTGTATTTACTTGATGGAACTTCCATACGCCATAAGGTAATTTCAATGAAGCATAACCATTTTTATCTGTTGTGATTTCTCCTTATTTATTACCATTTGAATAATAGATTTCAAAAGTAATACCTTTTTCTGCATTTAAGAAAGTAGTGTTGCCATCTACTTGTTCATATTGTTTTAAAATACTAACATAGTTTTTAATTACTTTTTCTACTACATCAACACTAGCAGATTCTTTAACTTTAATATCAACATTATATCTTGTTGTATCAAGTTCATAATCATCACTAGGTTTTATTTCTTGTAAATAATAATCATTCCAAGATAATACTGCATTACTCTTTAAATAACCATTTTCATCAGTAACTACTATTGTTACTAATCTTCCTGTTGAAGTAGATTCGGCAGTCTTAACTGCTCTTGGTATTTGAGTATTAAATAGTTTTAATATACTCCCATAATTGTCTTTTAATTGCGTTGCTATCTCTTTTGGAAGATTAGACCTTGAATCAACTAACGTTAATAATGCTCCCTCTATTTGAAGAGTAGGATTTATTTGTCGGCTAACTTTATTTATTATCTTAAATAAATCAGTCATACCTCTTAAAACAAAGTATTCACTTTGAACTGGTATGATAACACTATTTGCACTAGCAAGAGCATTTATTGTAAGCATACCTAAACTTGGTTGACAGTCTATAAGCATACCTAAACTTGGTTGACAGTCTAAAAGTATATAATCATAGTCTTCTTTAATACTAGATAAGCAATTTCTTAAAGTATATTCTCTACTCATTGCATAAGTTAATGAATTTTCTAATGCTGATAAAGAAAGATTAGATGGAATTAAATCCACATTTTAACTATGGTATAATATACTTTCCTTTATTTTAATTTCATCATCATTCATTGATTGCTCCATTAAATCAGTTAAAGTATATTTTAGTTCATTTTCATCATACCAACCTGCATAAGTAGTTAAATTACTCTGATGATCAACATCTACAACTAACACTCTTTTTCCTTGTTTAGCCAATGCTACACCAAGATTAAAGGCTGTTGTTGTTTTACCAACTCCTCCTTTCTGATTTGTGATTGCAATTACCTTGCCCTTACTTTCTTGCATATTCTCGCCTCCTTTCTTTTAATTTAGCCACTTTAATTTAATAAGATGGCTATGTATTCCATTTCTGGCATAAAAAAAGAACTGACCATTTTTAATCAGTTCAAATATGTTTAATAAATTTTATTTAATTTTAAAATTAGTTCATCAATAGTTTCTTTATAGATACCTTGTTTTAATTTATCATTTTTAAATTGTATTAAGGTATTTAAAATCATGTTAATTTCTATATTCTTAATAGATAGTTTTTTTCATTATAGTCACAATCCAATTAATTTTTTTATTTAATTTAATTATAATACAAACAATTAAAAATATTAAATATGTGAACTATATACCAATTTTCCATAAGGTGGTATATACCAATTTATATTAGTTTTATTTTCATTATTCATTATTTTCACCATCTTCTAACATTCCAATCTTAAAAACTTTTTTTATAAATTCTTTTGCATTACTATATTCATGTTCATCAAGCGTAGGATATTTTTTAAAAACTTCTTCAGCCCATAAACTTCCATGACCATCAATTTCAATAATAAAACGTTCTATTTCCCCATACTCTACTACAAAAATGTTACTATCATTCAAGAAATTTATAATTTGGTTATATTTTTGTACGCATTCCCCTGCAGGAAGACAAGATTTACCACAATTTTTCAATAACTTTAAATGGCTAATATTCTTTAATACTTGTCTAATTTTACTAGCTGTTTCATCAGACATATAAGGTTCATCAGTAATAAAATTAAGTATTTCTTCTTTAATTGCAGATTGTTTTTTTACTTGATTATCAGTTCCACTTTCAAACAAATTCAAAAAATCATTATGTATAGATGAAATTTGATTATATTTATTAGATTCTATAGAATTTATCAAATCTTTTAATTTATCACGATTATTTATTAAATCTAAATCTGCAATAACTAAAAAATTAATTTTCAATTTATTTAATAACGGAATTATTATTTTAAATTGATCTTTACCACCAACTGCACAAAATAAAGTATTTTGATAACAATCATTATCTATTTTTTCCAATAATTCATTACTAAAAATAACTATAACTTGTTCTGTTTCTTCAAACATAATCCTTTAAACGCTATGTTTATAAACATTATCTATCAAATTTTCAAAAATCCTTATTAATAACATTTTATTATAATTAATAATTATCTTTCTCTGATGTAAAAAAATAAAACACACTTCATCACTGAAATGTGTCAATTATTATATAAATATTATTTGCTTTTTCTATTTTTTTCAAACGATAAGACCGAATAAATATTTAGTAATAAAAAATTTATTAATATAAATACTATATAATAAGTAAACTGAATATTAGGAATTACTAATCTGCGATTAAATAAATTACATCCCAATAATATAATAAATGTAAAAACCATATAAACTATCGGAAACATTATATTAACATTCAAATCTCTTTGTTTTTGTAAAATTTTTATAGTAAAAAGAATAACTAATACAATATTAATACCTTCTAACATAATACTAATAAATGTATTAGATACTAAATATTCTGTAATTTCTTCGCCTAAACCAAATATATTAATAAAAAGGTTTGGTATAAATATTAAACTTAAGGAAATAACAAATGAAACATAATATAAAATAATATAAATTGTATTTTTTTTCATTCTATCCCCTCCTTAGATAATTCTATAGCGTCTTTGATAAACTCTAATTCAGAATATTTACTTAAACTATAAGCTGTATTACTCATACTTGGTTCTATTGTCTTTCGCATTGCTATATCAGGAATTCTTATTTCATACTGAAAACGATATTTTTGAATTTCTCCTTCAAACAAAGCACTTGAATTTACAGCTTTTAAGCCCATTGTTTTTTGTTCTTTAGTTGGAATATCACATTTTACAAAAGTATCTTGAACATATGTCATAAAAGATTCATCTTCAAAATATTTATCTCGTAAATTCACTTTACCATTGTATGTTGTTTTTTCAAAATATGTAATTAACTTAGATATTTCATTTTGACATTCTCTACTCTCTATAGAATTCAAATCATCTTTATATTTTTTTATTTGTTCATCAAAATAAGCTTTGTCATTATCACTTGTCACAATTTCCAAAACATTATTTGTATTAAAATAAGCATAAAACATCAAAACAACAATAACAACTGAATAAAACATTGAGATAATAAATATTCCATTTTTAACTTTATCTTTCACCCTATATCACCTTATAATTATTATAAAATATAAAGCATAAAATGTATATAAAATTTAATTATTTATTTCCACCATATAATTACTTATAAAAAAATCAGATTATGCTATCTCTACCTATTAATCTTTTTAAATTATTTATTGTTGCCTCATGTAATTCATATCCTCTGTAACACATGCAATAATCTTTTAATATGAAAACATTATACTCTTGTTTAAATAAATCTAAAGCTGTTTTTTGAACACACGCATCTGTATCAAAACCACAAATATAAATTTCATCAATCTTATTATCTTTTATATAATTTTTAAATTCTTCATTTACTACTGTATATGTTCTTTTATTAAATACCCGCCATTTACCTGTCCCTATAGCCATTTTTTGTTGTTCTAACTTCATACAACCTCTATATTTTAATTTTTTATTTTTCATCATATAATTTACATTGTTCCTTTGTCCAAGCTGGACTACATATCATAGCCAATTTAAAATGCCCATTCCAAAAATAAATATCATTCTTATCAATATAAATAATATCTCCTTTGGCTAAATCTACTCTTTCGTCCTTACTTACAAATTGACCTTCTCCTTCTAAGACATAACAAATTTCATCACACTCTGTATTAGAACAAAACCCCTGTTCTGGGTATCTTCCATTTATTGTATTTATACAAAAATCCATTTCTTTTTTTGCTAATTTAATTGAATACTCTAATACTTGACTCGTCTTAGCATAATTAAATTTTTGAGCTTCATTTTCTTTAACTATTTTCATCTTAAATCTTCACCTTTTTAATAATCCTTTTCACCACTTATTATTTTTTCATTTTCAAAATATCCATTAACTTTCTTAATTAAATTTTCTTTTTGAATATTAAATTGCTTTATCCTATGACCATTTGCCCCTGAAGGATGAGGAAAACCAAATAAGCACTGTTCTTCTTTTAAAATTCCATCATCAACCATAAATTTTAAAACTTCTTCTACACTTTTACCTAGAGGAACATAAAAGGCATTTGGTAATTTTCTTACTTCTTGATAAAAGTATTTTTGAACCATTTTAAATAAATCAATATCCTCTAATATTTTAGGAGAAGAACCAGTATAATTTTTCTTATTAATAAAAACTGGATAAGGAATAACTGAAGTCGTATGCAATAATTCATCATGATCTCCAAATAATTCCTGACAACTATCAATTTTCAATTTTTCATTTAATTTAATATCATCCAACATTTCAATTAAATTTTTTCGCATACTACCTGCAAAACGCGATACTCTTTTACATTCCTTTTTTATTTTTTCATAATCAGTATTTTTATTTAACAATTCATTAGCAACTTTATAAGCCATACAAGTTTGTGTAAAACCAGGAGTAATACCTACTATAAATATCTTCGCTTTTTCATTAACAATTTCATTATGAGGAGCATAGTATATTTCTATTTTGCCTTTTTTATAAAGTAAAAATTGATCATTTAAAATATTGGCTTTCGAAAAATCAGTAAGATTCATCATTTTATTAGCATACTTATTAAACATTTAATCCCTCATTCTATTTTTTTGGTAAAAATCTTGAACTACTTCTATTATTTCTTGCTGAATCATATCACTATTAAATTCTTTCTCTTCTTATTATACTAAAGGTCAATTCCATAAAATACAAGTTTATTTAAATAAATTTATTAATAAAATGAGATTTCCTAAGAAATCTCAATGTTATAACGTTATTTTAACGACTACTCCATCTACCATAGCCGTACTTTTTAACCATTTTTGATAAGAAACAATTGAGAAGCCAGCTGATAAAAAGACTTCTAAAGTATTTTTTCTTGTCATTTCAAAAGAATCATATAATTCAGAAATTTTATTTTTTTTTGCTTCTTCACATAATAACTTTAAAGCCGGTACAGCATAACCATGTCCTCTATACTTAGCCTCTATTAAAATACCACATTCGTATCTTTTATCATTTTTATTATACTGATAATTAACATAACCAATATATTCATTAATATCATTATCTTTAATATAAGCAAAATAATCACCATTATGTTTCCTTTTATTATACTTATTTAACCATTTATTTTTAGGAAAATTAATACATCCATTTTCCTTATTATACCCTTCGTAAGATACATTATATCCTGCATTATAACTCATTGATAATGGGTCAGAAAGAATCATTGCTTCATACCAATAATCATCGACATCCGGACAATACAAACTTATTTTTGTCAAATTTCTTTCACCTCCATATTTAATCAATATTTTCTACCCTACTATTACTGATTTTTTTCCAACTTGATTATAAATTGAAGTAATTCTACTTTCTGGATAATATTTATATTTTGATGATTCATTATGTGTCCACGGATCTTTTACTATCACTTGTTTTGTTATGCCATTATAACCTACAAGTAATATAACATGTAAATTAACTGGTACTTCTTGTCCTTCTACCCATACAGGATCATTTAATTCGCCACCTGTTACATATATTATAACAGGATTTCCTTTTGTTAATTCCTGTTCTAATTGACTAAAAGAATAACCTGTCGAATCAGTTATTTTACTATTTCCTGTATAACTTCTACCGAATTTTGCTAAAGCATCTGGAGCTATCCAATGTGATTCAGTTTTTGGCTCTGTTCCATAAATATCTAAATAAAAACCTTCATGTGGATCATCACTTTTAGGCATTGCTAGAGCTACATCAGCTAAGATCTTACCTTTTAAATACCCCTTATATTGCGAAGCCATCAACAAAGATGCTCCCTCACAACCATTATATATTTCTGCTTGATTTTGACTTACATAAGGTGTATTTAAAACTACCCATGCATTTTTTATTTCTTCTTGTCTTTTTAAATAAGCTTCACGTTCTTCGATTTTCTTTAAAACATTATTAAATTTAGTATTATAATTCTGTTTTAAATTTTCTTGCTTTAAAACACTAACTGTATTAACTGCATTTTCATATTGCTTTCTTGTGACATTTGTTTTAACTTTCGTCATTGCAGAGTTTAAAAATAATAAAGAAACTGCATTATAAGCATTCTCAATTTGTTCTTTTTGCATCTTTATATCTTCAATATCACTAGCATAAATTTCTTTCCATTCTTGTTTTAAATTATCATAACTCATTAAAAAATCATTAAAAGTATTTTCATCATAATTAGAAATTAAAATTCTATCTATATAAATTTCCTTATATAAATTATAAAAATTTCTGTATTGTTTTATTTCATTTAATTCAATTGTTAAATTTTCTTTTTCTTTTGTATCTTCAACTAAATTAATTGTATTTTCTGTTCCAACTAGTTCTTCTTCTGTTATCCCAGCTTTAGGAATATTGTCTTGATATAACAATTTTACTTCCTTTTTAGCATTTGAAATCAACTTTGCTTTACGTTCTTTTTCTAATTGATTTTTTCTTATTATTTCCTCTTGTTCTAATCTTTGTTTTTCTTTTTCTTGATCTTCTGCATAATAATTATATCCTTGTAATGCTACAAAACAAACTAAACCAATTACCGTTAAAAGTTTTAAAACAAAAGATAATCCAAACTTTTTTTCTTTTTTACCATTGTTATTTTTTTTTATCTTTACTACTATCATCTATTCCCTTTTCTCTATAAGAATAAGAATTATTTATATAAAGGCCTATCTTAATCTTATTTTTCATACTACCGCCTACTATTTAAATAAAGTATAACATAAAAAAAATAA
>ULLA01004762.1_pt1 | contig 10780 bp, 6 predicted proteins | sample 1951291 | NCBI WGS metagenome assembly ULLA01 (sample SAMEA4835514, study PRJEB28245) | human gut metagenome | biome: gut microbiome; material: fecal sample | place: Denmark | collected 2008 | reverse complement strand
GGTAATCACGGGCAAAGTAGGTGAGGATAGGGTGATAGATCACAAACTTGCGTACCATCTCCGGATTATCCTTGAAACTCTTTCTGATGATGCTGTCCTGCCTGTCGATGCTGCAGAGCAACTGCTGATAGTTTTTCTGGAAGAAAGTCTTGTTTTCCGGTTCCAGTTGGCAGAGTGCCTTGAGGATGTTGCTGGAGATGATGCGGGCGTTTTTGCAACTCATCCATACATGCGGGTCGGTATTGCCGCCTGGTGTCTTGGCAGGCGTGATGCCTGTGGAGGTATCTATCACCTTCATGTCAGGAGCGTTGTCCTGCAGCTTCTTCATCCAGGTCTGTTCGAAACCGATGCTTCCCACTTTCAGATAGAGGGCACTCCTGGAGAGTTCCATCATCTGCTGGGCATAAGGCTCGTAAGTTTCAGGATTGTTGCCGTTGGATACCATCACGTTGACATCCACCTTATCTCCGGCAATCTTATCAACGAAAAACTTGTAGGGAGGGATAGTTACGGTAACAGCAGGTTTGCCATCGCTGTTGGCGACAGATTCCTTTCCGTTACTTTCTGCGGTGTGGCCTTTCTGCTGGCTGCCTTTACAGCCCGCGAAAGCCACGCATAATATAATAAGGTATAAATACTTTCTCATAAGCAGTCAATCTATATGAATCAATTCTTTGTTTTCTTTGCAGCTTGTTTAAAAGATGAAACTGAGTCCGTAAACCAGCAGTACATATCTCAACACCTTTCCGATGGTGATGCTGATGACAGAAATCACGATGTTGGCTCTCGTCAGTCCCAAAACGATGGTGATGGCACTGCCCAACAGGGGCAGGAAGGCAAAGAATCCCATCCAGGCTCCTCTGTCGGCCATGAAATGCTGAGCCTTGTCAAGACTCTCTTTCTTTACATGCAGATATTTCTCTATCCATTCCAGCTTGCCCATCCGTCCTACGCCATAGTTGAACATAGAACCGAGCACATTGCCGATGCTTCCATACAGTACGAGCTGGATAGGTTCCAGTCCGGCAGCCTGTAAGCCCGACATGACCACCTCGCTGCTGAAGGGAAAGAAACTGCCGGCAAGGAAGGCTGATACCAGCATGCCCCAGTAGCCCCAGCTCATTAAGAAATCTATAATCCAACTCATAGTAATATGCTCTCTGGTACGAGTATGTTGTAAGCCATGATAAGTACCAGCATGATGAGCAGCAGGATGAAGGATATGTTGGTAAACTTACCTCTGGTGAATGTGATGAAATGGGCGATAAGCGGTGCTGTATTCACAATCAGGATGCCGCCCAGTTCCCGTATATATTGAGGCTGGAGGACGATGAAGATGATGCAGGCAACCGATATCATGATAAACGTTTCGTAGATCATGCGGGTTCGTATCTTATCGCCGTAGCTGGTGCGTATGAAGTGGATGGAACCGATGATGGTGAGCAGGATAACGAAACTCAGGTCCAGTACCTGATGGTCTGTAACCTGCGAATAATCAAAGAGTTCGCTGTAGTTGATGAATTCGCAGAAATGGTCAGCCAGCCCCTGTATGTTGTCGGTATAGAAGAAATAACCGGCTGCAAACCAATAGGGCACGATGAGACCTACCAGGGATGCAAAGAATGTCTTTACGCTAAACGAGAGGGTAAACACCATCATCATAATCCACAGGATAGGCATGAAATAGCCTATCTGCACGAAAACCATCGATGCCAGACCGATGCAGGCAAAGGCGTAGAAAGTCCAGCCTGTTGAGCGTTTATCCTGATAGCAATTCCAGATAATGAGATAAAAGGCGATGAAACACATCGTCACAATACTGCTTTTTAAAGAGAGGTGGGGGAGTCCTGTCATCGTCAGTAATGCCAGAAAACTGCAAGATACCATTCGGCTGTAGGTACGCATGAGGGCATTGCGGTTGTTCAGTTCCACCATCAGCAGGGTAGACATGGCTGTAAAAGCAAATTCTACCCAGATATTGGATACCAATAAACCTACTGCAACCCAAACCAGTGTGGCAAGGGTTGCAGTAATAGGTAAAGAGTAGCGGCTAGCCGCTACTTTATTTTGAAAAGTTTTCTTTCTTAACATCTAATTCAACATTAAAAAACTAAAGGTCCTGTCCGATATCAGAACGGAAGTACTTGTCGGTGAACTGGATCTTCTGTGCCTCAGCAAAGCTCTTCTTCAAGGCTTCTTCCTTGTCCTTGCCGTAGCTGCTTACGCAGATGACACGACCACCGTTGGTTACTACCTGACCATCCTTCATGGCTGTACCGGAGTGGAATACTACTGAACCTTCTACATCGTCGATGCCCTGGATAAGATAACCCTTCTTGTAAGCCTCAGGATAACCGCCGCTTACGAGCATCACGCAGACTGCAGCACGCTCATCAAACTCGATGCTGCGCTTGTCCAAATCGCCTGCTGCTACACCTTCGAAGAGATCCACGATGTCGCTCTTCAGACGGAGCATCACGCTCTCAGTCTCAGGGTCACCCATACGGCAGTTGTACTCGATGACCATAGGCTCGCCTTCAACGTTGATCAGACCGAAGAAGATGAATCCCTTATAGTCGATGTTCTCCTCAGCAAGTCCCTCTACAGTAGGACGGATGATGCGCTCGTCAACCTTCTGCATCCACTCCTTGGTAGCGAATGGTACAGGGGTAACGCTACCCATACCGCCGGTGTTCAGACCGGTATCGTGCTCGCCGATGCGCTTGTAATCCTTAGCTTCAGGCAGAATCTTGTAGTTCTTGCCGTCGGTCAATACGAATACAGAGCACTCAATGCCGCTGAGGAATTCCTCGATGACTACGCGTGCAGAAGCGTTGCCGAACATACCGCCGAGCATCTCCTTGAACTCTTTCTTAGCCTCTTCCAGGGTAGGGAGGATGAGAACGCCCTTACCGGCGCACAAACCGTCAGCCTTCAATACATAAGGAGCCTTCAGTGTCTCCAGGAATTTCAAGCCTTCCTCTACGTGCTCGCCGTCGAAAGTCTCATACTGGGCAGTAGGGATGTTGTGGCGCTTCATGAACTTCTTGGCGAAGTCCTTGCTGCCTTCCAATACGGCGCCAGCCTTTGATGGACCGATGACAGGGATGTTCTGGGTGCGAGGATCGTTCTTGAAGTCATCGTAAACACCCTTTACCAATGGGTCTTCCGGACCAACTACCACCATATCAACGCCATTTTCTACTGTGAAGTTCTTGAGCGCCTCAAAGTCGTCTGCCTTGATATCTACGTTCTCGCCGACATTCTGAGTACCGGCATTACCAGGAGCGATGAAGAGTTTCTCACACTTCTCGCTCTGAGCGATTTTCCATGCTAAGGCGTGCTCGCGGCCACCGCCTCCTAACAATAAAATTTTCATTTGCTGTAAGTTATTGTTTGTTATTTGATGTAGAAGTAAACTCCCCTTTTTCGGGGGATGTTTACTCCTAGATATTTACTTGAGATAATCGAAGAAATAATTGCTGATGCGCTCATGCAGATGAGTGCTCTGATGACCTCTCATGTTGTGAGGCTCGCCAGGATAGACGAAGAAGTCTGGCTGGGTGCCTGCTGCGATGCAAGCCTTGAGGAAGGTGAGGCAGTGCTGTGGCACTACGGTCACATCGTTCAAGCCCTGGATAATCTGCAGCTTGCCCTTCAGGTTCTTTGCCTGATAGAGCAGAGAGGTCTTCCTGTAACCCTCTGGGTTGGTCTGTGGGGTGTCCATATAGCGCTCGCCATACATCACCTCGTACCAGTGCCAGTCGATAACCGGACCGCCTGCTACGCCTACCTTGAACACATCAGGGTGGTTGGTCATCAGCGAGATGGTCATGAATCCGCCGAAGCTCCAGCCGTGAACGCCAATCTTGTCAGCATCTACGTAAGGAAGCGTCTTCAGATATTCTACGCCCTTCATCTGGTCTTGCATCTCAATCTGTCCGAGTTGGCGGAAGGTAGCCTGCTCGAAAGCCTTGCCACGGTTCTCGCTTCCACGGTTGTCGAGGATGAAGAGCAGATAGCCCTTTTCTGCCATGTAGGTTTCCCAACCACGGCTAGAGTAGTTCCAGCGGGCATCTACGTTGTGGGCATGAGGTCCACCATATACATATATAATGGTAGGATACTTCTTGTTTGGATCGAAGTTTACCGGTTTCACCATTCTCCAGTAGAGGTCTGTTTCGCCATCGGCAGCCTTGATGGTACCGCAGCTGTACTCAGGCACATTGTAGCCCTTCCAAGGGTTCTCGGCAGTGAAGTAAGCGGTGCGCTTGCCGGTCTCGGTATTCACGAGGGCAATCTTGCGAGGCACGGTAGGAGTAGAGTAGTTGTCGAAGACATACTGTCCGTTCTCGCTCAAAGTGGCGCTGTGCCATCCCTTGCCGCAATCATCTACCAGCGTACGCTTGCCGGTTTTTGTGTCTACGGCAAAGATGTTTCTCTGGATAGGCGATTTCTCGTTGGATGCGATGATGATACTCTTGCGCTTGGTGTTGAAGCCGAGTACTTCCATCACTTCCCATTTGCCGGAAGTCAACTGCTTGATTTCGAGCGATTCTGTGTTGCTTGCCATGCGGCTTCCGTGCTTGCCCAGGGTGCAGAGATAGAGGTGGTTGTAGCCATCCTTGCGGCTCTGCATGATGAAACTGCTGCTGTCCCAAGGCAGGAACTGGATAGGGTGGCAAGGCTCCACGTATTTCTCATCGGTCTCGCGATAGAGTTCGCCTGTCTTCTCGCCGGTTTCTGCATTGTAGGCAGTCAGACGGCAGTCGTTCTGGTCGCGGTTCAGTTCGAACATATAGATGGTCTTGCTGTCCGGACTCCATGCGATGTTGGTGAAGTAGCGGTCGGTTGGATCGCCAGCCTTCAGATAGACGGTCTTGCCGGTCATGCAGTCGAACACGCCTACGGTTACCTTGTGTGATGTCTCGCCAGTCATCGGATACTTGTCTGGTGCAGGAGTAGCAATGCAACTCTGTGTTTCAGGGTGATTGAAACCGATTTCCGGGATGTCGACCTGCGGATAGTCGGTTACCATACTCTGGTCCATACGATAGAAGGCGAGCAGTTCGCCGTTCGGACTCCAGAAGGTTCCCTTGCTGATACCGAACTCATCGCGGTGAACACTCTGTCCATAAACAATTTCGCGGCTTCCGTCCTTTGAGAGCTGGAAATCGTGAGATTTCTTCTCTTTTGTCAAGGCGTTGCTGGTTACATCGAAGGTACGCACATAGAGGTTGCTGCCCTTCAGATAGGCGAAGGCGTTCTGCTGGGCATTAGCCTCCAGGAGGTTCTCGCCGTCAGCAAAATCCATCTCGCTCAGCAGCTTATGCTTCTTGAAGTCTATGGTATAAGTCTTGCTGCCGTTGCTCACCATCACGATGTTCTTGCCTGCAAACGGGAACAGAGCATTGTAGAGGGCTCTTACCTTGATGTCTTTGGTAGGAGCAATCCACTGGTTGATGTCATTGATGCCGAAGAGTTTGGTCTCCTTGCCTGTCGTCTTGTTGACGAGATAGCAAGCATCCACATCCTGGCGAATGAGTTCATTGCCCCACCAGGTGCACCAGCGATTCTTAGCTACCATGTTACGATAGTTGTTGCCGCCGAAGTTCAGGTCTTCCAATGTAAAGGTTTTCTCGCCTTTCTGAGCAGGAACCACGCCCTGAGCCTGTAAGTCGGTTGCATTCATAGCCATCATAATCATAGCAGCAAAAGATAATTTATAAATTGAATTCTTCAGATTCATTATATTCTTTACTTTACTTTACTTTATCGGGTTTACCACCCATGCGTCGTGAAACACGACGTATGGGTCGATATGTCTTTAATCCTCGTCGTCGAAGTCAACGCTGAAGTTCTTCTTGCCTCCGCGCTTGCCTCCGAAATCACGGCCACCACGTTTGTCGCCCTTGAAGCCACCACGCTTGTCGCCTTTCTCGAAACGCTTTCCGTCGCGCTTGCTACCGAAGTCACGGCCACCCTTGCGGTCGCTCTTGAAGCTGCGGCTGCCACGCTTGTCATCGTCGTCATCATTGCGTCGACCGCCACCGATACGTGAACGGCCGCCCTTATGGAACTCAGCACGCTTCTTCTCGAAGTCTTCCAGACGGTGAGTATGGAACTTGAAAGAACGGATATCGTCCTCCTCGTTTTCAGTCTCCTCGCTTACACGCTTCTTGAATTCACGCTCCTTCTTGAAACGGTGCTTCTGAGCCATCTCGCTCTTCTCGCGCTCAGTCTTCACAATACCGCCTTCAGAACGGAAGTCCTTCATCTTGCCGTCGAACATCACATACTTGCGGAATTCGCACTCCAAGCTTCCGTTGAATACAGGAATCTTGATAGATGGTTTCAGACCAATCTGCTCGAAGCACTCCTCGCGGTAGCTCAATACCCAAGCCTCGTTGCCGGCAAAAGCCTTCTTGAAGCGCTCACCTATCATCTTGTAGGTGTTCAGGAGGTTAGGGGTAGAGATGCGCTCACCGTATGGAGGGTTCATCACGATGATGCTCTTCTCGGCTGGCTGGGTGAAGTCCTTGAAATCAGCCTGTGAGATGGTGATGTCCTTGCTGAGACCGGCAGCACGAACGTTGAGATTAGCTGTATTGACAGCCTTCATGTCAACATCGTAACCATAGATATGGTGCTCGAACTCGCGCTCCTGAGAGTCGTCGTTATAAATCGTATCGAAGAGATCCTGGTCGAAATCGTTCCACTTCTCGAAGGCAAACTCCTTGCGGAATACACCTGGAGAGATGTTTCGGGCGATGAGGGCAGCTTCGATGGCGATGGTACCTGAACCACACATCGGGTCGATGAAATCGCATTCGCCCTTCCAGCCGGTCATCAGAATCATACCTGCAGCGAGAACCTCGTTCAGAGGAGCCTCTACCTGCTCCTGGCGGTAGCCACGGCGGTGCAGACTCTCACCACTCGAATCGAGACTCAAGGTGGCATTGTCTTCTGCAATGTGGATGTTGAGGCGGATATCCGGGTTAGATACGCTGATATTTGGACGCGTACCCTGCTTCTCGCGGAACCAGTCAACAATCGCATCCTTTACCTTGTAGGTTACGAAGCGTGAGTTGCGGAACTCCTCTGAGTAGACTACTGAGTCAACAGAGAAAGTCTTCTTCACGTCTAAGATGTCATCCCACTTGATCTTCTGAATCTGATCATACACCTCTTCAGCGCTTCTAGCCTTGAAGTGCTTGATAGGCTTTAAGATACGGATGGCTGTGTGCAACTGGAAGTTAGCACGATACATCATTTCCTTGTCGCCTGTGAAAGACACCATGCGGCGACCGATCTGTACATTATTGGCACCCAACTGGGTGAGCTCTTCAGCCAAGACAGGCTCGAGGCCCATGAAGGTCTTGGCAATGAGTTCAAATTCCTGTTCCATTATTGAATTCTATATCTAATAAACTTTGTTTTTCTTTTTTATATTTCTTTGTTTTCGGTTTCATATCCTTGGTAACCCATACGTTGGCTCCCACTACGCAGCCTTCTCCGATGGTGATGCGACCGAGGATGGTGGCATTGGCGTAGACGATGACATCATTTTCGAGGATAGGGTGGCGAGGGATTCCCTTGATAGGATTGCCGTCCTTATCGAGAGGGAAACTCTTGGCTCCGAGGGTTACACCCTGGTAGAGTTTCACATTGTCGCCGATGATGCAGGTAGCTCCAATTACCACACCCGTACCGTGGTCGATGGTGAAGTGCTTGCCGATGGTAGCCTCCGGGTTGATATCAATACCGGTTTCCGAATGCGCCAGTTCGGTCATCATTCTCGGAATGAGCGGCACTCCCAGTTCGTGCAGCACGTGAGCGATGCGGTAGTTGGTAATCGCCTTGATGACCGGGTAGCAGGAGATGATTTCTCCGTGGCTCATGGCAGCCGGGTCGCCCTCGTAGGCAGCCTCTACATCAGTAGCCAGAATCTTGCGCAGTCTCGGGAATTCCATGATTGCCTTGGCTGCAATCACGCCTGCCTTGGCACGCTGGTGCTGCAGTTCAGCCTGGGTTTTCGTTTCGCAGTCGTTGGCGAAGCAGAGACCGGCGAGAATCTGCTCTGACAGCATCTCATAGAGTTTCTCTACTCTTACTCCAATATGATATTTGATGGTTGAGATATTTACCGAAGAATTGCCGAAATATCCCGGAAAGAGGATAGAACGGGACAAACTGATGATTTCTTCGAGCGCCTTGCCCGAAGGAAGTGGATTCCCGTCTCGATGCTGATGGAAGAGACCCTTCAAAGATTCGGCGCTCGAAAGCTCCTCGATGGTCTCTGTCAGCTGATGAGTTAATGTATCTTTACTCATTTTCTTAATGTCTCAATAAAATTTGAGTGCAAAGATACGATTATTTTCTTGAATGACAAAGAAATAGCTACGGTTTTTTGTATTTTTTAGAGTGATTTTTTGAGGGATGAAAGACGGAAAGACCCATATACGGTGTTTTGCCGTACATGGGTCTGGCTTGTCTTATTTTGCGATGCTGTCCAGGAAGAGGAGCAGTCGGTTGGTGACGTTTACCTCTGAAACACCGGAATCGAAGTCGAGCGATACGAGGTTGAGCATTGGGAAACGGTCGTGGAGACGTTTCTCAATGCCCTTGGAAATCACGTGGTTAGCGATGCAACCGAAAGGCTGGAGCGAGATGATGTTGTTCACGCCATCACGGATGTAACCTACGATGTCGGCAGGCAGAAGCCAGCCTTCGCCAAACTGGGCTGCGAGCGAAACCAGTCCCTGTACGTCCTTCGCATCATCATAGATATTGGTGAACGGACGGAAGTAGCGGAACTTGCCGGCTGCCTTGTTTACCTGGCGCAATCTTCTGCCTATCAGCGCCTGATAAGCGCCCTTGATGATGAAATCGGGCACTTTGGTGCAACTCAGCCGCATGTGTTTCTGTATCTCCACGTTCACAAATTCCTGCAGGAAGAAAGGAGCAAGCAGAGGCGGAACCACCTCTATGCCGCGCGAGATGATGTTCTGCTCCAGGAACTGGTGGGCGAAAGGATTGAACTTCAGGAAGATTTCGCCTACGATTCCTACCTTCGGCAGTTCTCTGTCGAGGGTCATCTGGTTGAATTCTTCGGCTGCCTGTTCCAGGAGTCGGATGAGTTCTTTGGCTGAATTCTGGGCGATAGGTCCGTCTATCAGCTGCATGTATTTATCGCGCAACTCTCTGGCAATGCCCGGTTTACGCTCTCTTACGATGCAGGCATTGTACATCTCGTTGATTGCATCGCCATAGAAAATGGCGGTAACGATAATCTGACTGTATTTCAGCCAAGGCACATTGAAACCGTCCTGCTCGTTATAGTCTTGCTTGTCGTCTGTTGAGCCTGATGCTTCGCCTGTTGAGGCTGTTACACCGAGTGTGAGCAGCGGAATGTCCTGGAATCCATTGGAAATCATCGCACGCTTGATGAGACCAGCGTAGTTGGTTGCGCGACACTGGCCGCCCGTTTGACTCATCACTACTGCTGTATTGTTCAGGTCGTATCTGCCTGATTTCAAGGCTTTGATGATGTCGCCGACGATGAGTGTAGCCGGATAGCAGACTTCGTTGTTGGCAAACTTCAAGCCGAGTTCGGCGCTTACCTCATTGCTCATCGGAAGTACCTCAACATCATAGCCTATCAGTTTCAGGATAGGCGGAATGATAGGGGTGAGGTATTCGGTCATGAAAGGAGCGAGAATCTTGCGATGAATGTCCTGCTTGGTGAATACCTTGGTCTGTTGTAAATGTTGAGTGTTGAGTGTTGAATTGGCTTTCCCTTCGGCCGCCGAACATTGTTTCTTCACTCTTCGTTCTTCACTCTTCACTTCCTTTACTCCCTTCAGGCTTTCTATGAGCGAGCGGACACGGAGTTTCAGTGAGCCGATATTGCTCACATCATCTATCTTCAACAGCGTGAAAGGCTTGTTGTGGCGCTTCATGATGTCGCGAATCTCGTCCTGGATAAAACTGTCAGGACCGCAGCCGAAGCTGGTCATCTGGACGAAATGAACCTCATCGCCCTGTTCTGCAGCCCATTGCGCTGCCTTCAGAATGCGGTTCATATACGCCCATTGCTTCACGAGATAAGTCTCTGGCTGACAGTTGTATGCTTCGTTGTTGTCCTGGCTGGCTAATGCTCCCTCATTTCTTTCTGCCGCCAGATCCTCCAAATTGAAGTCTTTGAAATCTGCAAAGAGATTACCCCGGGCGATGTCTTCGCTGATGACGTTGACTCCCAGATTGGCTATCATCTCGCTCAGCTTGTGCTGAATCAGCGGGTCTGTATGATAAGGACGGCCCGCCAGCAGAATCGTAAGTCCCTTGTTTGACTTCAGAATCTCCCAGCCCTGTTTCTTAATCTCAGCTGCATATACTGCCTGAGCATAGAGGGCCTCTCTCAGCGCTTTACGGGCAGTCTTCTTGCTTACTCCCAGTTGCTTGAGATAATCGGTAATCTGCTTTTCCAGCGCCTTAGGCTGGGCAAAGTTGATGACGGGCGTATCGATCGGTTTCTTCAGATTGATGACCGACTTGATGACATCGCTGTAGCCCGAAACGACCGGACAGTTGAAACTGTTCAGCGTATTCTTTGGGTCGTCATTATGTTCATAAACCACGTATGGCATGAGGATGCGGTCTACTTTCGGGTTCTCGTTGAGTTCCTTCAGATGACTGTGAGCCAGTTTAGCCGGGAAGCAGATATTGTCGCTCATCACCGTATTCAAGGCTCCTTCATACTGGCTGAAAGTGGAATCGG
>ULLA01018577.1_pt1 | contig 10799 bp, 10 predicted proteins | sample 1951291 | NCBI WGS metagenome assembly ULLA01 (sample SAMEA4835514, study PRJEB28245) | human gut metagenome | biome: gut microbiome; material: fecal sample | place: Denmark | collected 2008 | reverse complement strand
TGACATGCAGGTCAGTTTTGAAAAATGGGCATCCTTAATGGATAAGGTCTATAAGATTAATGACAACGGCAAATGGGCTATCGTTTTTGCGTTGATGTGCGCATTCCGAAGTAACATACATTGTCTGGACCGACTCTTCACGGCGCCCTTCTTCATGGGTCCAATGTCTTCAGGTAAGACTCAGATTGCGATATCTATCCGATCTCTGTTCATAAGTCCTACTATTCCGATATTCAACCTCAATACAGGTACTGATGCGGCCATGAGCACCATCATGGGTACATTTCGAGATGTCCCGGTCGTGCTCGATGAGTACAATAATAAAGATATCTCAGATACCAAGTTCCAGGCTCTGAAGGGTATAGTATACGACGGAGACGGCAAGCAGAAGCGTCGCGGGACATCTGGAAGAGATATTGAGAATGATAAGGTATTTGCGCCTGTGATCATTTGTGGCCAGGAGACCCCTCAGCGAGATGACAACGCCCTGATGAGTCGTGTTATTATCTGCGAGGTTCCTAAGCCGAAAAACAGAACACCAGAGGAGACTAAGCTGTTCGAAGAGCTCAAGAATATAGAGAAGAATATAGGATTATCCAACGTATTACTAGAAGTACTGTCGCTCAGACCTGCAGTCATGGACCATTTTCGTGCGCTCAAGCAGGAGGCATACAGCGAGCTCAAGAGTGATGTAATCAATTCCGGAGAGATGGACCGACTCATGAAGACGGCTTCCCTCTTCCTCGGAATGGTGAAACTTGTAGAGCAATACTCTAAGCTTAAACTACCGTTCACGTATGATGAGTTTTTTGCACTTGTGCAGGAGAAAATCAAGTTCCAGCTTTCTCTGATCCGAAGCACGGACAAACTTGCCATGTTCTTCAATGCCGTCAATAATATGATCGATACAAAACAGGTGCTCGTTGGTCGAGAGATGCTCATCGAGCAGCCTAAGAGTGTTACCGGTAAAGATTCGCACGGGGACAAGAAAACGTTCGCTTTCGATCCAGGAACACATGTTCTGTTCCTTCGTCTCAGCAGCGTGTATTCTATATATGACAGAAGTGGGTATAACAGCGAGAATACGACATTATCTACCCTTGAGCAGAATCTTCGCTCACATCCATCATATATTGGAACCGTACCATCTAGACGTTTCACCTGGGAGGAGACCGTCGAGGTAGCCAAGCCGGACGACCAGGAAACAATGGTAAGAGTGCGTAAGGAGCGCTCTACATCTACAAGTGCAATTATCATCGACTATGACAAGTTCATGGAGATGTATAATATCGACTTCAGACGAGGAGAAATCCTCGCCGAGAGCGTCGCTCAGAGTACTCCAGGAGTAAATGGGGAGGCTAATGCTGATATCAATACCCAGCAATACAAGCCTGGCAGCATACCATTTGACGAGACTGACGCAGGTAAGAATGGGGATAAACCGTTCTGATAGGAGCCAGAAAACTACCTTATATAAGGTATAGACTACCCCAATTTAACGATACAAAGATACAAAAAATATTCGAGAAAGCCAAAAGTTTTCCGCATAAATTTGAGTTGAATTTTGCATATTTTTACCCACGTAAACCCGGGAGGGCGAGCGTGGGTATTTCTTTACATTTATGTGTGTTCCAGATGCGAAAAATCCCCCGTACCCCCTAAAATTTTGAAAATAACCGAGAAAACGAAGTTTTGAAAATGATTTTCAGAAAAATGCCTTCCTACAATCCTACAATCCTACAAATGTATTTCTTTTCAAACTATTATTATTGTCTATTTATCTTATTATCAGTATGTTATGTGTATTTTTGCGTTTTTGTGGTTTTGTAGGAAATGCTGTAGGATTGTAGGACGTTGTAGGAAATAGGAAATTTTTACATTTTGGCGCTTTTGGAGATTTCGTCCTACAGAATACCCCATTTTGTAGGATTGTAGGACGTGTAGGAAGCGAAAAAATGAGTGTGTAGGGCTAAAATATGTTTGATTAAATTTGCGTAACTCGCTGAAATTTAGTATCTTTGCATTCGTAAGCCTGCAATTTGTAGGATTGTAGGACGGTAGGAAGCTAAAATAAGCAAAAACGATATGGAAAGAAAAAAACGTCTCTCGAAACGAACAGCGTCTGTTAGAATTGAGCCCTATTTGGCAGAGTATATTCAAAAAAAGCTAGAAATTGAGCCAGAAACAGGCGGAGTAAAAATACCATACACCACAGATCTGTATCATGTGGTGTGGAATTGTATGGCCAAGCCAGACTCTCATCATGACGTCATGCAAGACTGTAATCTCAAGATATATCTGCCTTCACGGCGCTCAAAGATGGATGGACATCCTGGTAAGGATCCGGCTTACTTCAATTATCTATCCAGTAATGCGGCGAAAAAAATCGAAGAGCATATTCGACTTCTCTTCAATTTTGAGTTTCATCGACTCATGATTGAAAATGAAGAGTTGGGCAGGCCGTTACGGAACCAGGATGTGGTAGACAATTTCATCAGGAGATACTCTCTGAGGTCTATATCGCCCGATGCGCTCCTGAAGAACTTTTATCGCTACCGCCAGCGGCTTTTTCCGAAAACACCTCGAAAATACCAAAAAAAACGGGGGATTTAATTATTTTTAATACATACTGAGTGCAAATTTCTGTCACTCAAAAATTAGTAATAATCGCTCTAAAATTTAACATTATGAAAGAGTTTTCCTGTCTTTTAATGATTTCCTCTCTCGGAGGCACAGAAAGAAACATAGTCCTCAGCGCCGATCCGTTCACATTCGAGCCTTCAATGACAGAGGAAAATGGAGGTGTGTACTGGGATTGTAGTAAGACATTTATTGTCGATATAGCGGACGAGAGCATTTTTAACGAACTAAAGGTTCCTCGCAGCGCTATCGTCACGCTCGCAAGTGTTGGACTTCCTGATGCACGTACCTATGATATAGGTACGGAAACAATCCCGGCGAAGGTTCAGCTCGTCAGACATCTGAATAAGGCGAAGCTTATCGTTAAGTGCAAAATGCTTGCGAACCCATTGCTTTAAGGTCTTTTATATACCTATTATATATATGTACCTTTGTAGAAAACTTAATTAAGATGGACGAAATACAGACCCTTCTGCTATCCACTCTACCTCTATGGATTACTGAGGATGCCTACCGTCAGCTGATGGTAGCTGCATTCCCATTGAATGGTACGGTGGTAAGCTTCGAACAGAAAAAAGCCGAACAGGCGATGAGTATTCCTGAGATTCGGGAATATCTCAAGACTCATACATATTATCAGTACGAGACGCATGAAGCGCTGTTAGCGATATCTGCCAAGGTATCGCAGAGAGATGAAACGAAAAGTGTACAGCTCACGGATGAATACAATTCGCCATCTCTGGATGATGGTACAATCGCATATCATCGTGTATTCGGAGTTGTGACAGCAAACAGCTACTGGTATTTCTCTTCCAAACAGCTGGAACAGGATATTATTGCCGCTGAGAACAACCCGCAGATATCCGCTCATCTCCTTCATATCAATTCTCCAGGAGGAGAGGCATGGTACATGGATCGATTGAGCGAGACTCTGCGAAGCACCAAGAAACCTATCATTGCCATCTATGAAGAATACTGCGCATCGGCAGCCTATTACATCGGCTGTCATGGTCAGAAACTTTACGCAACAACGAATCATGACTTCGTTGGATGCATCGGTACTATGTGTTCCTTCTGGAACTTTGAGCCATACTTCGAGAAGTTAGGGCTGAAGAAGATTGTAGCGAAGGCTACCAATTCTAGCCGGAAGAATAAGATTTTCGAGGACCTGAAGGACGGTAAGTCTGAAGACTATATTAAGAATGTTCTTGATCCGATGAATGAACAGTTCCTGGCAGAAGTGAAATCTCAGCGTTCCAAACTGGCAGAACTGGATGATGACGCCCCGGTACTTCAGGGAGAGAGCCTGTATACCGCTCCAGCCGAAGAAGTCGGTCTCATCGACGGTAAGCGCACCTTACTGGAGGCGATTGCAGAGGTGGCAGAACTGGGAGAGGCCTATATGGGGACGCAGAGCCTTTACGGATTTAGCTAATATATTATTTTTGTTTGATCTAAGTTGTTTTAATATTTAAATGATTGATTTATGAATTTCAAAGCAAAGTTAAACAAGGTTCTCGAGAGTCTTGGTTTTACTAAGAAGTTTGAGAATAAGAGCCTTACCGCAGATGAGTATAAGGCTCTTTGCGAGGCGTACCAGAAAGAGTACCAGAGTACTCTCATGGATGACCTCGCTGCGGAGAATAGTGCAGCCGAGCAGGCTGAGCATCAGAAGCAGATCAATGAGCTCTATGCCATTGTCTCAAAGGCTAACAAGTCAAAGGATGATGATCCTGACGGCGATGGAAGTGGCGACGACGATGATGATGCAGGAAAGAAGAACGAGAACAGCCAGAATGTATCGTTCGAGAAACTCTCTACAGCTGTCAACACTCTCGCTGAGAATATGAAGAAGATGGCTAATAGTACAGCAGATGACAAACCTGCTGCTCATGTTACTGCTCCTTCTATTCCTATTAACGGTTTCGAAACTAACGCTAACTACCTTTTCGGTATCGAGCATTCTATGTTCGATATGAAAAAGCGCTGGAACCGTATTGTCGCTAATCCTGAGATAGCCTTAGCATCTGCGCCAAACGAGGAGACAGACGGCAAGGCATTCCGTACCGAAGCGATGGCGTTCGCGAGATCACTCCAGGAACGCTACAAGTATCACCAGGTACGCAACGAGCTCGGTAACGTCAAAGCTCTCGCTTCCGGCCAGTTTGCCACAAATTACTCAGGCGTGGATAATGCAGGACTGGGTGACCAGTTCGTTATCCTTCGCCAGGATGCGCTTATTGCCCGAATCCTTGAACTTCGTAATCTTACAGAGTTTTTCCCTGTTCGCTATGGTGTTCAGGATCGTGACATTCTCTTCAACGCATTCTTCGATGAGGTATCTCAGGGCTACCAGGAAGGTGAGATCTACAAGGGTGGCATGCAGCTCGAAAACGAGATGGGTTATGTTGATGACGCCATGATTAAGGTTAAGTTTGGTCCAATGAAGGAACTTGAGCGTAAGTATATCGCTTATCTCAATAAGGAGGGCTCCGATCCTATCAAGTGGTCTATGGTTGAATTCTGCCTTCTCAACCTCTTGAAGAAGGCTCAGGACGAGCAGAACCAGCGTCGTATGCGTGGTATTTACGTCAAGCCAGAGGTAGGACAGGCGTCAAGCTACCTCAATGCAGGTACAGGTATCTGGTACACCTTGCTCCGTTACATCCACGATTACAGCATTAAGCCATTTACCAATAAGAGCTACAATACTTATACTTCAGCTAATATGCTGGATGCGGTTAAGGAGTTCATTACCGACGTTAAGACTCACCTCTCTGAGGGCATGACCATCGATAACCATGTTCTCTATCTCAATGAGAACCATATTGACTGGTGGCTTGCTAACTGCCGTGAGACTTATGGTAAGGACCAGGACTTTACCGGTCCTAACGGCTACAAGAACCGTGTCCCAGACTCTACCATTCAGATTAAGTGGCTCCCATACGAGGGCAAGTCTTGCTGGATGTTCATGGACGTCCCTGGCAATATTCAGTTCGTAGAGAACCTCCCTGGCGAAATGTTCGCCGTGAAGATGGAGGAGCAGATGGAGATGGTTCGTGCCTGGAGTACCTGGAAGGAAGGTTGTGGCGCAGCCTTTACCGGTCGCAAGTTCGACAATAAGGCTGACATGGATGCCAACGATTACGAATTCCAGCAGATCTTTACCAACCTCCCTGCAACTGTTATTGGTGCAGAGATCAACGGTGCAAACGGCTTCTGGCAGATTACAGATGATGCTACTACAGCAACCGCTATCGAGAATATCACGAATGCAAAGGCTGGCGTAGCTTACTGTATCGAGATTGGTGAGGATGATACCAAGCATCAGCTTACCATTGCCAAGAGTGGCAAGTTTGCAAATATTACCGCAGCATGGACTCCTAGCCAGGCTGGCGACTATATCATGGTTATTCTCGGCAAGGACGAGAAGTTCCGTGAGCTCGAACGTCGCGTAGGTGGCAAGCGAACCATTAACAAGGCTGTTCAGCCTAATGTTCCTGGTGGCCGTTAGTCCTTATTATATATATTGTTAACTCGTAGGTGAGGTACGGCGTACCTCGCCTACATTTTCAGAAAAAATTATGAAGAAAAACAATATTCCAGTACGTTCTCGTACTTATAACCCTAACAAGGGTTATCATTATGCCCAGCATAAGGGCCGTCTTCTCTTCATGACGCTCATTATGCTGCTCGGCATCGTTTCACTTCTGCAGATGTTAGCTGATCCTACATCTACCTTCGGTATAGGTGGCACAGGAGTCTCTATGGCTTCGTTCGTTGCGCTGACATCTATCGAAGATGTGACAGACCGAGATACCCATGGTTCTGCAATTGCTTACCAGGTGGTATTGGTTCCTACGACTTTAATTGATTTATCGAAGGCCTTCCCTCAGCCGGATAAAGACCGCATGGTCAAGGCGATGCCGTTTAAGACGGCTGGCGCCGAAACCCTGAAGGCTTATCTCTTCGATGCGCATGATATTCCTACATTTACGGCTACGACAGAGAAGGGAGATATCACGACATCTGGCGAGAATAACCTGGTAATCATCATGGGTGGCACTCGCGTGGATCTCTATAACTTCATTGAGCAGTATGCTGGTGGTAAGTTTATTATTCTTTATAAGCATGTAAAGGATACCCAATGGTATATCGTCGGCGAACCTGAGCGCCCTATGATTCTCAATAATACAGAGACTAAGGACGATAAGGACGGCCGATACACCACCTTCACATTTAAGCGCACATCTGTAGACCTTCCTTGCCTGTATGCTGAGGATCCTCTTGGTGTGACAGCTGCCGCTGCTGTCGTTCATTCAGACACGGCTCCTGGCACAAGGCAGAATACGGCTTCAGGTTCTTCAACTGGTAAGACAACAATTTCTTAGCGTTTCTCATTTTATTTAGTTTATTAGTTAATTTTAAGGTGTGTCGCCACAAGAGGTGGCGCACCTTTAATAATATATAAGGTATGATTAGTAGAAGAGAAAAATTACAGTTATTCAACAAGCTTCGAGGTGCTGTACACGCTGAAGCCGACCTTGCTCTCCTGGAGGATGTAAACCCTCGACATCCTAAACTTACTCGTTTCGCCCGTGATCCGAAACGGTATGCAGACGAAATACTCTACGCTCTTTTGGATGAGTGCGATGAAGGGGATATCGTAGATCATCGAATCTATTTCGAGAAATTAAACGATACTTCAGCTGGGGAAGAACAGGGACCTGTAGATGGTTCGAGTGATGTTTCAACTGAAGGAGAGCAGATACCTGATGATGATTCAAGTAACACTTCAACCGAAGAAGAGACTCCTGAAGGTGAAAATCAACAGGAATCAGAACAGCCTGATGCTGCCGACCATGCCGAGGACTCAAAAAAAAAGTAGTTCAAAAGGAAGAGGAATATCCTAACATCGACTGGGATAACCTCTATAACGAGGACGTGCAGATGGCAACCGTCATCTATAACGACCGCATCAATACATGGCGCAAGATGAAGAAACTCGACGAACTCCTGGACAAGAAACCGAAGGCGAATGATGTGGCTGCCATGGCGGAACTCCGCATCCGTAATCTTCAGGCATTCGACGAACTGAAGGCGTACAACGATACCGGCAAGTTTCTGTATAAGCATCCATTGCTGAAGGGTAAGTCCGAATTCGATGAACTCGTAAAACTGTTCAAGAAGGATCCTGCCGAGTTTCTTCATAAGCATAAGAACGTGCTCGACAATATCAAGCGCTATAAGAGCTACATTAAAAGAGATGATCGCAAGGACAAACGTGCCAGCGACCGTGAGAACCTCCAGCGGCATCAGGAACGTGAACGCATGTTCAAGATGGTAATGGAACAGTATAGTGACAAATCAGATAAATCAGATGGATAAGACGGAATTAAAGAAGATTGCAGAAACCTGCGTTTCGATGATGAAGAACGGAGGTGTACTAGAGCAGGCTCAACTCAAGGCAGACGAGAAGATAGCCGAGTTGGCAGCAAACGGCGACCTCGATGCCATCAAACTGTTGAATGAGCGGATGCAGGATCGCGAAGAACTGAAACTTAGAAAGAAGTTGTTTGGCGTATGAAAAGCGAGATAGAAAAGCTGGAGAGCGTTCATCCAGACCTCATTACCACCTTTCTGACTACAGGTGAGGGTAAAGGCATTCCAGAGGATGTACAGACCTTTCTGAAGCAGCTGCAATGGGCAGCCGAAATCTACGAGTATGAACGTAATATTACCCGTGGCGCCCGTCAGCTCAAGCAGCGAATTGCCGCGCAGCAGAAAATAACCCTCGATGTTCGTACCTGCATGACCCGCATTAACCAGGCGATATCTTACTTCAATGTGGATTGTAACGTAAGCATCAAGGTCTGGGAAAATGATTTTGCCAACAAGTACGAGGACCTTGCCAAGCTCTGTTCTGCCAAGCGCGACTATAAAATGCAGAAAGCCTGTATGGATCAAGCCCTGGAATGCCGCAGACGTGCGTCCGAACAGGCAGAGGCGGATAGAGATCTCGGAGTTGTGTTCCTCATTACTCCAGAGGTTACCCCGGAAGAATTAGGTTTTCAGAAAAAGAACCTCAAGGAAATTGCCGGCAAGTACAACCGCGGTTTTTACATATCTCTCATCGATGGTTTACCTATCGAGAGTTCAGAAAAGAAACGATTGCTTCGTGATGCTGATATTCAGGAAGCGGAAATAGTGGAGGATTTGAGCGATGAGCCAACTGATTTTGAATAATAATACTCTCGGTGAATTCGAGCATTACTACATGAACAACATGCAGCTGCTTGCCAATATCATCGACCCCAACATGCTTTTTGCCGAGGTTGCCCGTGCCGGAGGAAAGACTGAAGGTGTGACGGGTCCTCGCCTGATACGTGTTGCCAATGATATGCCGGGAGAGCTTTCTTTCCTGGTACACAAGACGTATGTGGCGCTGATGACCAACGTCTGGCCAAACATACAGGCATACTTCTCGCGTCAGGTAGTAGTGAACGGGCAACAGAGATCCATGCTGGAATATGGTATTGATTACGTAGTAGGAGAGAGCACGCTGCCTTCCCACTTCCGGAAACCCCGATATCCGATAGCCTATGCTAAGCATAGCGTGATATTCCGAAATGGCGCCCACCTTCAGCTAGTATCGAGCGACCAGCCGGAATCTGTTGCCGGTAGAAATGCCGTGCACGCTTTCGTTGAAGAAATGAAGCATAATAGTGGAGAAAAACTCAAAACCCGCCTGTTCCCGTCTTTACGTGGAGGTCCAGCCAATGTGCGCTGCTCTGCTTATTATGAGGGTGTTACGGGTGTGAGTGATACGGCTCGCGTCGACCTCGGCGAAGATGACTGGTTTGAGGATTATGAAAAGAAGGTGAACCCGAAACTTATCGAGGAGATTGCAACCGTTGCCCTGGAAGTTAACAGAAGTCTCTACCGCCTGTTCGTGCTCAAGCAGCAGGAACGAGACTCGAAAGATCCTGTTCTCCTTGAGAAGATGCGACTGGAGTCTGTAAAGCTTAATGCCTTCGTGGCGAGATGGAAACCTCGTCTGGCAGATATGAGGCGCAATGCCATCTACTATATCCGTGCATCCTCTTTCTGTAATAAGGATATCCTGGGGCCGAAGTTCTTCAAAACTCAGTTGGATACACTTGATACGGACGAGTTTCTCACGGCTATCTGCGCCATCCGACACAAGGAGGTAACCAACAAGTTCTTCATCAACTACGACCACGCAAAGCATCAGTTCAAGGATAGCTATAAGTATGAGTCCATTCTTCGCCTGAATCTGAAGGATAGGTTTATCCTTACGGCAGAGTATCTTCTACATTACGACCCCAACGAACCGCTCTACATGGGATATGACCCTGGCAACTTCCAGTCGCTCATCGTTGCCCAGAAGAAAGACTACGGCAGGCGTCTCGACATCATTAAGGAGTTCTTTGCCTTCCTGCCAAAGGATTACAACGACCTCGTGGCAGAGGTGCACCAGTTCTTCGGATCTGCAGCCGCCAATAAGACTATCTATCTCTATCCAGACCGTGCCGGTAACAAGCGCAGGGAGGAACGGGAACAGATAACTACCGACTCACTCAATCTGAAGGCTGCCCTGGAGTCGTATGGCTTCATGGTGATACTCTATAACGAAGATGCGCCGACGATATACCATTGGCAGCAGTTCAAGCTCTGTCAGATGCTCTTCGGCGAACGCAGTCCGCTCCTGCCTGTCATCCGTATCGACGAGAATGAGTGCAAGAACCTCTGCTCTGCCATCATGATATCCCCTCTGAAGAAAACGGACGGGAAGATAGAACTTGATAAGAGTTCGGAGAAGAAACAGCAACTGAAGAATCAGGCAGGACTCACCACGCAGCTGCCTTCTGCGATGATTTACCTGCTTTACGGCCTTTATTCTGATGCCGTGAAGGCGGAATTAAGTACATATCCTACCGATTTACCGGACAATTTCGAGATATAAATGCAGAATAATGCTGCATTTCTGCAGTAATAATTTTCGCGGGCATATCAATAATTTACGGAAAATGAAAGGGTATAAATGCTAAAATGCTGATAATCAGCCCAAGCGGACCGGCTGGGAGAAAAACTCCCAAAATCACCTCGCCCAAACGAGCACGCACCGCTGGGAAGGG
>ULLA01023644.1_pt1 | contig 10965 bp, 6 predicted proteins | sample 1951291 | NCBI WGS metagenome assembly ULLA01 (sample SAMEA4835514, study PRJEB28245) | human gut metagenome | biome: gut microbiome; material: fecal sample | place: Denmark | collected 2008 | reverse complement strand
GGCACATCAGAAACAGCAGCCATATCACATTTTTTTTTGTAATTATCCTTGATTAAGGAGTATAATCCGCACATAGACCCTAGAGTGTCTCCATCAGGATTTATGTGGGATACAAGCAATATATTTTTAGAATTTTTTATGCTAAAATCTAATTGTTCAATGGTCATACCAAAACTTTAGCACAAAAAATTGCAGATACCAAATATGAAGAAAATTCTATACACCAGATTTAAAAATATAGACGATATCATAGCGGATTTAATGAAAAATGCTGCGATAAGAAAAGCTTTGACTCGTGCGAATTTATGCAAATTTTGGAGCAAAGTTGCAGGTGAAAAATTTGCAGCTCACTCAAAACCATATTCAATGATTAAAGGTTCAATAATGGTTATTGCTTGTGAAACCCCAATTGTTGCGCAAGAATTGATGCTTAGAAAAACTCAATTGCTTGTAAAATTCAAACCATACGTGGAATCACTGAATATGAAATTGACTGACCTTCGTTTTGATGCAAAAAAATGGGTCAATTTAAGCGAATAAAATTTTGGACTTTACAATAGTTTACACTATGCGCAATTAATATTTTTAGTGCATTTTATGATTATGCAAGTGAAAAATTAGGAGTTACTATGAACATAAATTCTGCAAATAACGTAAGTTTTCAAGGGCGATGCAGCCTTAGCAATTATAAAGCTTGTTTGAAAGGTGGTGCAATCGGAGATGCAATGGGATGGCCTATTGAATTTCATCATTTAGATTCTATCAAAAGCAGGTTCGGCAAAGATGGTATTCAAGACCTTGTCATAAATTCTAGGGGACAAGCAGAAATAACAGATGATACTCAAATGACTATGTTTACGGCAGATGGGTTGATAAAAGCGGCGCGCAAAAGTCTTAATCTTGAGAAGATGCCGGATATGAATACAGTTTTTGATTCATATAAACTATGGTTAAAAACACAATTTAGTGACATCCAACAAAAAGGTAAAGGTTGGATTGCAGAGATAAAAGATTTGTATGCAAGAAGAGCACCTGGAAACACTTGTATCTCCGCAATAAGCGGAAATAATCCGGGAAGTATTGAAAAGGCAATCAATAACAGCGCAGGTTGTGGTGGTGTTATGAGGGTTGCACCTGCTGGGCTTATGTACAAAGATAATCCTGAATTAGCGTTCAGGGTAGGTGCAGAATGTGCCGCATTAACCCACAGTCATCCGCGCGGATATCTCCCTGCTGGGGTGTTAAGTGAAATGATTGCACATATTATAAACGGAAAAGATGTAAATCAAGCAGTAAATGAAACGCTTAAAACTTTGCAAAAATATGACAATCACGAACCAGTAACTGCGTTGATGAAAAAAGCTCAACAACTTGCAAAATCAGATATCAATCCATCTGATGCGATAAAAGAACTTGGCGAAGGTTGGGTTGGAGATGAAGCAATTGCAATATCTACATATTGTGCGCTAAAAGAGCCTAAAGACTTTGCAAAAGCTGTAAAAATGGCAGTAAATCACAATGGTGATAGTGATTCCACAGGTGCGATTTTAGGCAATATATTAGGTGCGCATTTGGGCATTGAAGAAATTCCGTCAAAATGGCTCAAGAAAATTGAATTGACAGACGAACTTGGACAACTTGCAAAGGACTTGTATGTCAAACCGCAAGATATTGAAGATGTGGCAAAGAGGTATCCTATTTAATAACCGTATATTTGCCTTGTTCGCGTAATTTTATGGCATAATTTATTTTTTCTTCTACTGACATTGATTTCATTTTTTCAATGTCTTCAGGATAAAACATTATTTTTTGAGTTTTAAATTTCATTGTACCCATATCATCTGCATTTTTTGCGTGTTCAAATGTATCAGGTTTGACATCAGAAAGTTTTGCTCTTTGAGTTGCTATTTTTTTATTATCACCAAGTGTTTTTCTTACAATTGGTTTAATTTTATTTATTCTAAATTTATCGCCCATATAATGAACTCCTTATTCATAAACAATTGTATATCGTCCTTCTTCGCGCAATTTCATTGCATAATCAATTTGTGCATCAACGGACATTGATTTCATTTTTTCAACATCGTCAGGGAAAAATTGAATTTTTTGAGTTTTAAATTCCATTGTTTCCATTTCATCATTATCTTTTTTTTCTTCTTTTGGCATTTTATCTCCTTATTAGTTTACAACTTTAGCTTTTACTCGCCATTTGTTGATAGATGGATCCCATTTTATACCTGTGATTTCAAATTTACTATCTTTCTGCAACAAAACTTCACATTCGCTGCTTAAACTTCCATCAAAGTTGTTTCCATCAAGAAATACTCCTTTAGAACCTTTTTGTACAGAAAGTTCCCAAACAACTTTACCTGAGCCCTTGTTACCATTGCTGCTATCTGGTAAAATCCTTCCTGAAGTGAAACGTTCATTTGTAGCAACATATCTTGCACCGCCAACGTTTATTGAGTATTCCATATTTTTTATTGCAGAATCACCAGCAAGTCTAGCTTTTTCTAAAGCTTGGTCTAGTGGCGTTCCATCTGCCAATTTTGCAGTATGCAAGCAGCCGTATGGATTACCTGGTCCCCAGTATCCTTCAACTCTATAACAAACAATAGTATCTGGAATAGTTTGGGTATTTATATATGATTGAATATCATCAATTTGTTTTTGAGTTTTTGGTGAAATTGTTCCACCTTCTTTCAAGGTTGTTAAGCCTCCATTTATAGGGCCTGAATCACCTTTATAATCATTAAATGCTCTTAATTGAGTGGCTGTAATAGGTTGAGCTTGTGCAATATTCATAATCATTGCCCATTTAGCAGGTGTCATACCACCATTAAACACTCCGCTGCTTCCTTGTATAATACTTTGATATAATAATACAAGTCTTGTTTGGTCTATTTGATTTAAATTAATGAAACTAGATGATTCATTAATCATTGTTTGAAGATTTTTAATATCATTAGCATTTAATGGTTTTTCTAATTTAGCAATAACTTGGCTTGCTTGAGCTGTACCGTATTGAGATACAATGTTAGCTTTTTCTGTACTGCTTAATAATCTTGTATAATTGCCGTTGTAGTCTTTAACAAATCCGTGTTTTGCTAAGAAATTACCAACTTGAACTTCTGACAAGAATTTTGGTGCAGGAGCTGATGCTGCAATAGCTTTTTCTTTTATTGCAATATTATCAAGCAAGTGTTGTTTTGTTTTTGGGTTATTTACGTAAGTCAAAGCTTGTTTGATATCTTGCAATTCTGTAGCTGATTTAGCTGAAGAAATTGCATTATCTAATGATTTGTTCATCATTTTGTGCATATATTCAAGGGTAGATTCACTGCCTTGCGGATTTGCTTTGATTTCTTCAAGCAAAGATTTCAAGAATTTCTTTCTGTTTAGCAAAGGTTCTTTGTAGTGAGACAAACCCATACTATCAAGAAGATTTGTAATCTCTGTTGTTTTTAGATTTGCAACTTTGTTTAATGAATTAATCAAATCATCACGAGTCATTTTTGCAAAAATTTGCGCAGATTTTGAGTTGATGTTTGAGTCCATCAATGTTACAAATTCCATTGGAATAGATGTATAAGGTTTGTTTTTGCCTTGTGCACGATAATCAAATGTACCGCCTGCGTCAAGTCTGATGATTTTGCCGTCAGCTGTTTTTAGCATATTGTCGTTGTTCATACCGACAACATCCCAGTTTGCTAACAATACGTCCATACCAAAGCCATCGTTAGCTTTAGATGTAGCTTGGGTTACACTAGTCAAATCAGGCATGTATTTGCTCAAAGTTCCAACTGTGCCATCAGGAGCATTGAAAGAACTCATTTCTGGAGTACCTAAACCAGCCATTTCGTACAATTTGTTAGCCAAAAGCTCGGTTTTGCCTTGAGCTCCGCCAAATTTCGCATAGAACAATTCACCGGTTTGTTTGTTGATTACGTAGTAACCTTTGTTTGAACCGCCTTGTGTCCCGTGAAGAATTTCGAACGGTACATTTTTACCGTTAATATTAAATGTCTCAGATGTAATATGAGTTGCCTTTTTCTTAATTTGTTCAATTTTTTTAGCTATTACAGGGTCTGAGTTGTGAGCTGTTGGAATATCTTTCATAACGGCAGCATCTTTGTGTACTTCAATTACAAATTCACCGTGTTTTTTAGTAATAATTACGTGGTGAGAGCCAACGCCATCAGCATATTTGCCGATTTGATATTTTACATCAGGATAATTCCCATGTGGATCTGTACAACCAATAGCAAAGCTTTCACCCTCTTTTAAATCATTCATCAATTGTTTTAGCTTAGGGTCATTCATATCAAGTTCAACACCTTGACCTAAAATCAATTTGTCGATTTTATTTTTGTCCAAATAGTATTGTTGATATTTTTTCATTTGACCGATTGGTAATTCTTCGCCCAAAACATCAGGTGTAATTTTACCTGAGATTTTGTCCATTTTTTCTTGGAATTTAGCATTAAACTCTGCTTGAGAAAGCTTTTTACCAGGTTCTAATATTTCTAAGTGGAATGTATCGCTAACACTTTCCAAATCCGCTTTAGCCATAATTTGAGCAAGAGTCAAATCATCGCCAAACATTTTTACGACTTGGTCAGCATTTATGTTACCTTTGTTAAAATCTTTGAACCAGTGGTGATTTTCTATTAAGTTTAAGATTTTATTTTTTGTTTCAGATGAATAGTTGAATCTATCCAAAATGCTTGCGGCATACTGTTTACTAAGTGCGGCATGACCGGTATCTGATACAGAAACACCTTTGTATTGTTTCCCCATGTCGTGGAGTAAGATACTCATTTTTAAGATTTCTTTTTGTTCATCTGAAATATTTGCATCAGCTGCGTATTTTAAAGCTTTTTGCAAGTTTTGAATAGTATGAGAATCTAAGCTGTATGCATGAACACCATTTTGCTTTTTGCCAATCATAAATGTAAATTCAGGTACATCTTTGATAAAGTTTTCTAATTCTGCTTTCAATGCTGGGTCTGAAATTTGCAAAGAGTTTTGTTTTGCATATTTATTCAAAATATTCAAAATCTTTTCTTCATTAGGTGTGCTTGGAATTTGAGAAAGTTTTGGTATATCTGATAATTCATCCCCAATAGTATGAATATTGAATTTGTTCATAATAGCTGAACGTTCAGAATATGGAAGAGCCATTAGAGACTCTTTCAAATCTTTCAACATTTCATCATGAGAATATTTTAATGGCAAACCTTTTTTGCCATATTTTTTCATGTTCAAATTTTCTAATGCATTGTCTAGTGCTGTGCTTGTTACAAGATTAGATAAAGGTTTATGCGGAGTTGGTTTTGCTGTTCCTTTTAATGCAGATGCTTTATCTTGCAAAGCTTGGAACAATGAACCATCAGCAGAACCGTATTGAGAGTTGTACATGTTGTATTCATCTTTCAATTTGTTTAATTTATTGATATCTGTACACTCTTCAATTTGAGCTTTTAAGTTTTCTGAAAATTTTGCTGCATCAGGAATTTTAGCATTAGCCGGATATTCAGAAAGTGACATATACCTTTCTGTGATCACAGAACCGTCTTTTGCAGAAGTGATAGTTTCTATACCTGTTTCATAGTTTTTAGTTACGTTAGTATCAACTTTTGATTCAACTTGTCTGATAATTTGTTGTTTTTTGTTTACCAAAGTGTATCCAGATGGAACATCACCTGCGTTGTGGTAATCGAAAGCTTTGATTGTACCTGCATTGTAATCTTTTATAGATATGATTTTGCCATCAGCATCTACAAAAATCTTTTTATCATCTTTTGTCAAATATGACTTTTTACCTTTTGGGAAATCGGTTTCGCTGACAACTTCAAATTTTAAATCTTCTCCATTTAATCCGTTGAAATTTTTTTCTTGCGGATGTTGGAGTGAAGGTTTGCCATCAGATACCGGAGGTTTTGTGCTTGTTCCAGCTTCTTTAAATTTGTCAGCTTCTTCTGTAGTTATTGTTTTACCCTTGTTTTTTAAATCATTATCATCAATAGGTTTGTCACTTGGCTTTTTCAAATCATCAGGAACTTTTTTAGAACCATCTTCTACTGATGGTTTGGTATCTGTCTCTGGTTTAATTGCACCTTGGTGTTCGGTTTCTATTTCAGGTTTTGGAGATGATGGGTCTATTTCCGGTTTGGGGGTTGGAGTATCAACTTTAGTGCCTTTGTGCATTTTTACGTGAGAAATTCTTGACATTAACAAGCCACTTGCAAAGTCTATAAATGCATCATTTTTGCCATAATCGTCTCCTGCAAGTTTTGTTACACCATAAGAACCTGCACAATTGATAATCTCTTCTGCAACTTCTGTTGCCAAAGCTTTATTAGTTATACCAAAGGCTTGCATTAATTTTGGCGCTAGGATACTTGAAGATGCACCAACACCTGCAAATGACATATTCATCAAAGTTTTTCTCATTGTTTCTTTGACGTCTTTTTTGTTTGACAAATTAACCGTTGCTGTTGCAATACCTGCTGTTGCCATTTGAGTGATGATTTTTGCTTTTTTAGTTGCATTCATTGCTGTGGATACTGTTTTCAATGCTTTTGAAGCTTTTGCTGCGTAAGTCGCGATTTTTACACCACGAGCACCCCATTTAGCAGCACTAACCGCAAGTTTCGCAGCTGCCATTTGACCAAGTCCAGGAACAAATTGCAATGCTATAGTACCAGCGATTTCAAATGCTGCGGATGTAACCATCTCGGTCATTTGTTGGTTTTCGTTGAATTTAATAACATCTTTTACGATATCGTTTGTTCCGTAAGCACTTTTGGTCAACAAATCAACACCTTTGCCCATTTGTTCTAAAGTTTTACCTTTAGATAATTTTTGAAATTCTTTTAAATACTGTTGTTTGGATTCTTGAATAAATGAATCTAAAATATATTTGAGAGTTCGAATCCATACCTCTGCTTTGTGCGTAAGATTTAATTAATGTATCAATATCAGAATCAGAGTATTTGAAAGATTTTTTTAATTCGTTACGCAAAGATTGGTAACCCATATTCTTAGCTTTTGATTCTAACCCTGCAAATGCTTTGTATGAAGCATTAAATGCAGCTGCAGATTCATAATTTGCTCGAGCAGTTTGGCGAGCTTGAATCATTTTTGGATTAAAATCAATTCCGAAAGTTTGTTTGTATAATTTTTTGAAAGTTGCTTCATCATTTTTATTTGCGGCTGCTACGAGTTTTTTTACATCAGCTGCGTGTTTGCCAAGTTTTTTGTCCATGTCGGCAATGGTTGTGCATCCAAACAATCCACATACCCAATCACCTGTTTTAGCAACCCAGCCTTCTTTATCTCTGGCGTCTTTATATTGTTTTTGAACATCTTTATCTAGTGCAACCAAACCATCTTCACCGTTCAAGAAAGATTTCATTGCTGCTCTTGTAGAAATAGAACTTTGACCTTTTGTAACTTTAGCTGCTGCTGTTGCGCCACGCAAAAAGTCTACGACTTTGTCCATTTCTTTTGTATCAATACGACCAATTTTGTCAAATTCGTGCTGCATACTGGTTGAAAATTTCTTTCTTGCATTTTTCAAATCAGCTTGAGAAACACCTGCTTCTTTTGCAGCTTGTTCTAGTGAATTATAAATGTGATTTAAGGCTTTTTGTCTGTTCGTAGCAGATGCTCCAACTTCTGAACAAATTGTATCAAGTAAAGATGAATCACCGGAGTGTTTTTCTATGACTTTGTCATAGTTATCAAGGACAGCCACAACATTATTTTTATTAACCTTTTTCATTTCATTCCAAAATTCAGGTTTGTTAATCGCAGCAGCATTGTCATCACAAATTTTATATAAATTATTTGCGATACCTTTTGCAGTTTTGTTGTTGCGCATATTTCTGTTGATTTCGGTTACTTCTTTTTCTCTTCTGACAACTCTGTTATATGTTTCTTCAGAACAAGGAACTGTAATTCTTTTACCTTGAATTTGACCGTCTTTTAAGTTTGGATTTAATTTCTTTATTTGCGCAATCTTATCTTCTAATTGCTTTTTAGTAGGATTTTTAACTCCTTGGCTTGCTAGATTTTGCTTAGCAACTTCTGTGAAATTCTTTTGTTTGCAGGTGAAACTGATAGCTCTAGGTGTTGAGGCTTTTCTCTTTTGTTCAGCCTCATGTGCTTTTGCTTCTTGAGCTTTTTCTTTGGCTCTTGCCGCACGTTCTTGTTGCTTTTTGCGAATTTCTGCCATGGCTTCTTTGTAGTCAGCAATTGCATCTGCACTGCTTTTGCGGTTGGTTAAGTTTTTATCATCGGCTTCTAATTCTTTAGGAATCAAAACTGTATCGCCTACTCGGAAGAATTTTGTAGTCCCTTTTCTGTGAACTTTGCCGTTAGGTTCATTCACTTCAATGATGTCACCCTGTTTAATTTTAAAGATTTTAGCAAGATGTGCGATACTTTCACCATTTTGTACAATTACTTTTGTATTGCCATTACCATCGTATTCGGCAACATAAGTTTTACCATCTATTGTCTTTTCTTGTTTAATACGTTTGCCGGCAGAATTTACTGTTGTTTTAGTAACATTGCCGTTAGCATCTGTAACTGTTTCTACTGTAGAATCTTCCAATTTTTCTACTGAGGTTTGGGTTTCAACTTTGCCGTTGCGTCTTACTCTTTTTGTAGTTACATTGCCATTTTGTTCTGTTTCATTAACGGTACCTTCTTTTTCATCATATTCATAATCTGTTGTAGCTTTGTTTTGAGTATTTTCACGTTTTACAAGCTTTTCGCCTTTATCAGAAATTTCATAGTACAAAGTCTCAGTTTGAGTTTTAATGGTCTTTTTCTGAGGTTTGCCGTCTGTAAAAGTTGTAGTAACAGCATTACCGTTTTGGTCAAAATATTCTTCTTTTTGGATGGTATTATCCATTGAATAAGTAGAAGTTTTGTTATCTTTGATTATTATTTTTTTATTTGTATCAGGATATATTTTTTCAACAGAACCGTCTTTATATTCTGTAGTAATTACTTGTTGACCGTTCTCTTTTGTAGCTGTAGAGTTTTGTATGTTTTTGCTGTTATTACTTAGTGCATTGATAAATTTGAACAAATCGTCGTTAGTGACATTTTTATCTTTTTTATCGCCAAATAATTTTTTTAAGAATTTTTCAGCTTCATTTTTAGAAAGGTTACTGTTTTTTGCTGCCTCTTGTAATGAGGTTTTCAATTTTGAAATCTCTTTTTCATCTAGAACATGGTTCCCATCATCTAACGCATCAAAAATTGCAAGTAAAGCTTTATCTTTAATTTGTTCGCGTTTTAGTCCGCCTTTGATTTTGTTCAAATCAGCTTGACCAAGTTTACCTTTGTTCAAATTCAAATTGACATTATCTGCGCACATTGTAACTTTTCCTTTACTTTCTTCTTTTACACTTACATGTCAATACGGATAATTTTCAAATTCCTTTAATAATACGAGTCTTTTTGTTACATTAGTTTACAACGGTTGATTTAAGGATATAATTAAATTATGGCTAGAGTAAAATCAAAATGGATATGTCAACAATGCGGTTATGAAACAGCAGGGTATTTGGGAAAATGTCCTGAATGTGGTTCGTGGGGAAGTTTTACGGAAGAGGTTCAAAGTAATTTAAAACCTCAAAATATCTCACCGCAAGGAATTGCAAATGATACAAAACCTTCTTTAATTAATGATATACATATTGGAGAAGAGGTTAGAATAAGTACAAATATTTCTGAATTTGACAGAATACTAGGAGGTGGACTTGTTCAAGGTTCGCTAGTGTTGATTGCAGGTGATCCTGGTATAGGTAAATCAACGATTCTGCTCCAAACAAGTGGAGAATTGTGCAAAAACGGTCAAAAAATTCTTTATGTTTCCGCAGAAGAATCCGCAAGCCAATTGAAACTTCGTGCCAACAGATTAGGAATAAAAGCTGAAAATCTTTATATTTATCCGCAAACAAATTTGGAAAGTATAAGAGCGCAAATTGATGAACTTCAACCTGATATGGTTGTGATAGATAGTATTCAGGCGATTTACTCTCAAACTATTTCAAGTTCTGCTGGAAGTGTGTCGCAAATTCGAGAATGTTGTAATATTTTGATGCAAATTGCCAAAAATCGTGGAATTACAACTATTGTAATCGGTCATGTCACAAAAGATGGAAATATAGCAGGACCAAAGATTTTAGAACACATGGTTGATACTGTTATTTCATTTGAAGGTGACAAATATAAGTCTTACAGGATGTTACGCTCAATGAAAAATCGTTTTGGCAACACTTCAGAAGTTGGAATTTTTGAAATGCAAACTCAAGGACTTGTGGAAGTGAAAAATCCAAACGAATTATTTTTAAATGAACGTTCACAAGATGCTATTCCAGGGAGTGCAATCATTGTAACAAACGAAGGTACGCGACCTCTTTTGGTTGAGATTCAGGCACTTGTTGGTACAACTCCGTATCCTACTCCGCGTCGAGTGACAAATGGTGTTGATAACAGCAGATTATTACAAATTTTGGCTGTTTTGGAAAAAAGAGTTGGGTTAAATCTTTCAAAGCAAGATGTTTATGTAAATGTTATGGGTGGAATTGAGATTGATGAGCCGAGTGCCGATTTAGGTATTGCAATTGCAATTGCAACATGTGCACGAGATGTTGTGGTTGACCCACAAACTGTAATTATTGGCGAAATTGGCTTATCAGGAGAAATTCATCCGGTAAGTAATATTGAAAAACGTTTAAATGAAGCTGTTACATCAGGATTCAAAAAAGCGATTATTCCTTATGCGAATAGAAATATTATCAATGACAAGATTAATATTGTCCCTGTTAAACGATTAATTGATGCAATTACAGCGTGCATTTCTCCGAATTAAATTGGTGTAGCAAGATTTGTGTCTGTTTCCTAGATTTTTAGTCATTATGAAAGGATTTCGAACTAAAT
>ULLA01022455.1_pt1 | contig 11461 bp, 11 predicted proteins | sample 1951291 | NCBI WGS metagenome assembly ULLA01 (sample SAMEA4835514, study PRJEB28245) | human gut metagenome | biome: gut microbiome; material: fecal sample | place: Denmark | collected 2008 | reverse complement strand
TTGGTTCAAATCCAGCTCCCGCAACCAATTTCAGAGGATTTAGTTAAGTACCGTGTCCATTATGTGTCCACTAACTAAATCCTTTTATTATACATCAAATCCTAATCATATAAATTAAGCTCACTCAATGCATACATACATTTTCGCATCTGTGTAGAGTAGACATTTACTTTATGAAAATTTGAGTATCTTTGAAATTGTTACGTATTAAAGAAGTAAATAGCATCCTATTAATTAAATTGTTTTAATTTCCATTTTAATTGGTTTCTCTAGTTGCTTTTCACATAAAATATCTTTATTAGCATGATTTGGTGTAACCCAATATTGACATATAACTTTGAATATTGAACCATTTTGCAAGATATCTTTATTTGTTGTTGCAGTTTTAGCAATTTTATTATATATGTTGTCTGTTAAGGTTACCCCCTCTTGTCCTTGCTTTTGATAAACAAGATGAATTTGATTATCAATATAATTTTGTATTGCTAAGGCAATATTATAACTTTTGGCTTTATCAATCTTGATTGCCAATTGTGATAATTGTGTTGTTATCTCAAATGTAATTTGAGATAGATTAATTGCTCCATATTGATTTCGGAGTTGTCGAAACTCAAATTTAGAAAAATCTAGTATTGCCGTGGCTTTAATTTCTTGTATGCAGTCATTACCATTATTTAATACAAAAATGTCTTTTGTCATTTCAGATATTAATTTGTCACGTGCAGATAATATAAACTGAATTAGATTATCTCCCTTATTTCCATTCTTTATTGAATATAGTTGATATTCTTTAGGTAACTCCATATCTTTAGATAATTCAATGTTTAAATTTAAAGATTTAGGATATTCTTCTACAACAGGGACACAAACTGTATTTATAAACTTTAAATTATCTATCTGAGCAGTTGCTAAATGTAAATAAAATTGTATAATTTGTCCTGGCAAACCCCATTCCTCTGGGGTTAAATCTCTTACTACAAAAATATCTATATTTTTAGACTTAGCATATTCTATTGCCCCTTTTTCATACCCTGTCGTTGTAAATATTACGCCTTTTTCAATATTAAGGTCTTCCAAACCCGCAAATACTATGTCTACAGTATTACGCTCAACCTTTTTATTCCAATACTTGCACTCAACCATTGTTTGATAACTATGTAACTTTGATTTTCTTGTTATTAATACATCAATCTGCCTATTTGCTCCTGATTTACCCTTTAAGGTAACATCATGCTCTACAGTAACATCTCCATCATCTTCATATAAATCTGTAACGAATTGTTCAAAACCTTGCCAATCAATTATTTGATTAAGAAACATACTATACCTCAACTATTTCATCAATTTGTTGCATAATAACATTAGTCAATACAAGTGCTTTAATGATTTTCTGATAGTGCAGAATTTCATCATAACTTAGTATTCTGCCTCTTCTGTCTTTAAGCCACTTTTGTGCAGGCTGATAACCACCTATATAAAAATTCCATGCGACATCTGGGACATTATCAAAGTATTGAGTGTTATTAATATAAACTTTATTGTTTTTATATTCTGGTTTGATTACTTCATTATCTCCAGATATGGAGTAAGACGTTATATATTCCTCAATCTCTGGTGATTCCATAAGGTGTATTTCTCTCAGATGTTTACCTAGGCTTGCAACATTAAAGAAATATTCTTTGTTTGTAGGGTATGGAATACGTGGAAAATCTATTTTCAAGAACTCTTTATACTTAGTTCTATACTTGTTAGAGTGTAGAACACCATAAATGTAATCTAATATGTCAATTGGTGCAAATGTACCTTCTGTATTCTCTTTCTCTGGTGTAAATGAAAGTCCTAGCCTTGTTTCTAGTTCCTGTACTATATTCATATTCAAATTAGGTTTACGGTTCTGAGTAAAGAAAGACTTTTGTTTTGAGTTATCAATTGATAAGTAAAGAGGAAAGGTATAGGTTATTTCACTTGTCTTATTTGAAACTAGGCAACTTTCAACAATATTCTGTGCTATATAACAATGCTGATAAACGTCAAAAGCTTTTACGTGTTTACAACAAGCTAATGCTACATTATTTGGGGATAATAAATGTTTCATTACTTCTCCACGTGGCATACAATGAAAGCCTTTTGATTTTCCAGTATAATAAGTCCATTTATAATCAAATGGTCTATATGCAATTTTTACAATGTTACTATCAGATAAGTTTGAACTTATTAAATCTTTTTGAGCAAATTCAATTTTCCAGTCTCTAGAGTCTTTGCCTAAGGAATAATGTTGTCTTGCTTCTTCGATTGTCATTGCACTGAAATTATGTATAGTATTTTTAACACTGTCTATATTGTCTTTTATACATAAGTTATCTCGTGCAGTTACTATTCCAACAGAATTAAGATTAAATAGGTTATCAATTTTAACCCCATTCTCATAATCAGATTGTGCATTAAAATCTTTAGGAACAAAGAAATAATAAGGTTTAACTGGTTGTAATTCTGCAAATTCCACATTATCAATTTCATGGTTATTCAAGTATTCAAACTTGGTTGTTCTTAAACCTAATAAGTCTGTATAGTACACCTTTGCTAATTCATTAGGTTGTTTTAGACCAGTTTTAACAAAAATATTAATACTTACACCCTGTTGAATATCAAACACATTTTCATCTTTAGAACCATCTTTAGCTGTTTCTTTACGTTTAGCATTTCCATGCAAATCTATAATATATATCTTATCAAATGATTTTAATAAACTATATCTCATACCCCTAAATGTAGGGTTATCAAGATATGCATGATTATTAATAAATGCTAAAATACCCTCTTTATTCTTATCGATGAACTCCTGTGATAAACGTATAAATTTAACATAGTCATCATTCAACCATTTAGGGTTCTTTTCCTGTAGCTTCTCCCCTGTTGGTTCTTTCTTGTACACATCAAGATTATCATTAAATAAACTCCCATTAGCGGATTCACCACTGTATGGAGGGTTTCCTATTACAACCATTATGGGTTTGTTATTCTTAACTAGATTTGCTTGACGTGCTTCATCTGAAAGCCAATCAAATAAAGGATATTTCGTTACTTCATCTTTTTCAAGTGCATTTGTTAAATATACGTTAAATCTGTTTGTCTGACTTGTAGTCTTATATCCTGTATCTTGAAGCAATAAATCCAATTTCAAATGGCACATTACATAAGGTGTCATCATAATCTCAAAGCCGTTAAGACGAGGAATAAGGGCCTTATCAACATATTGAGACCATATTCCTTGCTGATTTACAAAGTATGAATAAATCTTTCTGATTGTTTCAGCAAGAAATGTTCCCGTCCCAGTAGCAGGGTCAAGTATTTGCACTTTATATATATCTTCCTCGGTCGTTACAGGTACATCAACGACTTTACCTCTTACTTTCTTACTTCGATAATAAAGAGTCCTAGTATGCTTGATAGTTGTATCATCAGCGAGCCCATGAGATAAGTTAAAATCATTCTTTAATATTCTGTCAACTGCAGAAACAATAAATCTTACGACTGGTTGAGGGGTGTAATATACTCCTCTTTTTTCCTTATTAACCTTGTCATAGCTTTCCAAAAATGTCTCATAGAAGTGTAGAAAAGGGTCTGACATCTGGGTCGTTCTACCGAAATTCTTTAATAGTTTGTTGAGGTCAACCGCCCTAAATATCTCTACAAGGTCATCAACTATCCAAACAAGGCTGTCATCAAGGTTTGCACCTGAGATATAGTCAAATAATTGACGTAAGAACGGGTTATTCTTTGAAATAAGCTCTCTTGCTTCTTGTCTTGAAAAGTCTTCTAGTGTAGTATCATTCAGTCTTGCAACAAATAGACCGTATGCAATAGTCTGAGCATACATATCCGCAAAAGTATGATTAGTTAAATCGTGTAATAATATCTGTTTAAATGCGTCTCTTTGGCTTATTAACGAACTTTCCGCACATTTGTCTAGAGCATTTATAATAACGTCTCTAATCATTACAGCCTTTTGTGCCATTAAATTAGCTAGTTGTTTAGGTGATTTAATTGTTTGTCCTTGATAATCGCAGAAGTTCCGTATAGCATTTAAAAGTCGTTGATTTTCTTTGGCAAAGGTTTTAATCTTACCATTTTGAAGTTCAGCTATCTTAATTGTGTCAACATGTTCACCGTTCACATAAAACCAGAACTCTAAATAATTAGTTAATATAAGATTGTCCAAACTTGCTTTATATCTTGCAAGTTGTTCGGATTTATCAACAGTATCAAGGTTCTTATCAATGTCTTTTGCTTCAATATACCCGATTGGTATATTCTTCTTTTGTATGATGTAATCTGGAGCCCCACATTGTTGTCGTCTTGGTTCATTTATTGCCTGAACACCATGCACAGCTCTTTCTATATACTCTTGTAAATCTCCCCTAAAACTATGCTCAGTAGTTTTTCCAGTTTTATATTTCTGTATAACGCTGTTAATATACTTCTCAGTCATAAGTCAAGTATAGCACGAATACATTAAGTTAGTTGTTATTTTAAAATGTATTTATTTATATAAAGCCTGTTGTTTATCTTTGTTGCTAATATACTACATTCATTTCAATTTCTTTATCTTGCTTGTATAACAAAAATGTCAGCCGAAGTTGTCTGTCTTACCTTGCTTTCATTATTCATTAAATCTTATACAAATTAAGTTTACTCAATGCATCTATCTTTGCTCCTTTTGTAGAGTGAACATATCTCATTGTAGTTTTAACATCTGAGTGTGCTAATATTTCTTTAATGACATTCACTGGAACATTTGCTTTTGCTAATCTAGTACCTACGGTGTGTCTTAGATCGTGAAATCTAAAGTTTTCAATTTTAGTTTCTTTCAGTGCTGTATGCCATGCTTTTTTAATATCAGTATATGGTTTACCTGTGTTAGGATTTACAAATAAATAACCAACTCTTTCTGATTCAGGAGTTTTATTGAACAAATCCATTAAATTTTGATTTATAGGAAGCATTATGTGTTTATTCCCTTTATTTTCTAATACTTCAATAAAGTTAAAATCAAAGTTAATCTGTTCCCATCTCAACTCTAATACGTTTGTTTTTCTCAAACCCGTATTCAATGCTACAATAACTATATCTTTTAAATAATCTGGCAATACCGCCATTAATCTTTTTTCTTCATCTTCCGTCAGATATCTAACACTATGATTCTGAAGGGGAAACTTCCTTACCAACTTGCAAGGGTTTTTCAGTAGATAGTTATTATTTACAGCCATATTAAATGTAGTAGATAATTGTTCTAAATATCTGTTTACCGTTGCTTTAGATCTTCCTTCCTCTAATAAAAATTTCTTAAAATCTTCAATCATTTTGGGGGTTATATCTTTTATCAAAGTAGAATCTCCAAAATATTTTTTTATAACTTTTGCTCTACATTTATCTGTAGCATAACTTTTCTTGTTAGTTTCAGAATATTCTAAAAATATTTTTGTAAGTCTAGATAGTGTCACTTTTTCAAGTTCTTTTGGGATAACTCCATTTTGTTGTTGTTGAATTTTATACCTAAAACCATCTTCAATAAGCTTTGCTTCTTTCTTAGATTTGGCACCATTACATAAAAAATGGTGCCGTTCACCATTGATTTGGAAGCGACAGTAATACTTTTCATTTTTCTTCCTTACACTCATCTAAGCTAAACTCTCCCTTTATACCTGACTAGCTACCCATTCATTAAACTTGTTTACTAGAACAAATACCGAACCACCAATTTTGAAAAAGCAACCTGCTGGAATAAGTCCATTACGTTTCCAAGTTCTGACCGTGCTTTCTGGTTTTCCTAAACTTTTTGCTAGTTCTTTGATTGTAATCAAGTTGTCCATCTTTACCTCTTTCTTATTTTTTGTCTAATATGTAGAAAGAATTTATCCCTCTACTATATTCTACTGGGAATTTTTGTTGAACTTCCTTTTTGATAAAATTTAGCCAGTTTATAAAAACTTGTTGGTTTCAAATTGAGTTGTTTCATTGCTTCTCTAGCTGTAATTGCACCAGATTTCCATACCTTATAAACATTATCCCAATTCTCTGGGTACTCAATGGGAGGTTTACCTAAACGTTTTCCTTTTTCTTTAGCTAGTTTGATGCCTTCGGCTTGTCTTTGTTTTATAAAAGCACGTTCCTGTTCGGCGACATAGCTTAATAGTTGTAAAACAATATCTGAAATAACTTCTCCGATTAAACCTTCTGTTCTTGTAGTATCTAAAACAGGCATATCTAAAACCTTGATATTAGCTTTTATTTCTCTTGTAATCTCACGCCATTCTTTACAAATCTGTTTGTAATTACGTCCTAATCGGTCTATGGATTTGATTACAAGAATGTCACCCTCTCTTAATTGGACTTTTAGTGCTTGGTATTGTGGTCGGTCAAAATTTTTACCGGAACATTTATCCACAAAAATATCTCGTTCATTTATTTCAAGTTCCAACATTGCTTCTAATTGTCTATCTTCTTTTTGATCTGTTGAAGATACACTACAATAACCAAATGTTTTAGAATTAATGCTCGCCATATTCATCTCCCTGCCTGAGTTTTAGCATCTACAGTCTAACGCGCTATTCGTAAAAGTCAAGATTTTATGTGAACATTCATAAAGTGTAAATTGGAAGATTTACGAACAGAATTTTGAGCAGAAATGGGGTATTCGTTTAAGTACACTCTTACGAACACCAATAAACAACTCCGAACATTATTAGTGAATTTTTTAATTAAAATATACAAACAAGATTTGAGGTACAAAATGAACGATAAAATTATTTCATTAGAAATCAAACTGGAAGAAAAACGACACGAAATAGAGTTACAAAAAATTGAGTATCTAAAACTTGTTGAAGAAATCCAAAATCAAAAAAGACTTGACGATTTATATAAACAGAAAAAAGCTTTGTTACTTGATAATTTTGCTTAATACGTTACTGTGCAAATATCATGAAATGGCACCGGGAGAGATTTACTAGGGAGGCTCTCCTGTTTTTTTATTCTAAATATATTTCCTGTAAAAATACACCATTTAAATGTTATAAGGCTAGGTTTCATAAGTATAATTAATCTATTATGGCAGAAAAATCAAAAATTGAATGGACAGAATCAACTTGGAATCCAATTACTGGTTGTACAAAAATTAGTGAAGGTTGTCAACATTGTTATGCAGAAAGAATGACAAGGCGATTACATGCAATGGGACAACCCAAATATAAAAACTGTTTTAAGGTTACAATGCATGAGGAATGTTTAGAAGAACCATTAAAATGGAAAAGACCTCAAACAATTTTTGTTTGTTCAATGAGTGATTTGTTTCATAAAGATGTGCCCGATGACTTTATTATAAAAGTTTTTAACACTATGAACCGTGCATCTTGGCATACTTTTCAGGTTTTAACAAAACGTGCAGAAAGATTAGAAGAATTAGCCCCGAAATTAAATTGGACTAAAAATATTTGGCTTGGAGTTACTGTGGAATCTGAAGAACAAAAACAAAGAATCCCATATTTAGTTAATACACCTGCACATATTAAATATTTATCAATAGAACCAATGATTACAGAAATTAAAGATCTATCTTTAAATAATATTAATTGGGTAATTGTTGGTGGTGAAAGTGGTCCTGGTGCAAGGCCGATAAAAGAAGACTGGGTTACTGAAATTAGAGATAACTGCATAGAAAACAATGTACCATTCTTTTTTAAACAATGGGGTGGCGTGAATAAAAAGATTGCAGGTTGTACTCTGCAAGGTCGGATGTGGAAAGAGTTGCCTGTTTAAAATAAGGTTGTTTGAATTGGTTGCATATGAGGTTCTTTAAAAAATTTAACAGTATCCCCAAAATCAACAGTTCTTGTACTTGTTTTTTTATGCTCTATAACTAAGTATTCTTCTTGCATAGAGACAATTGCTTTTTTAATATGACGTTGTAAAAAAGTTGATGAATCTATATATTTATCTACGATTTCGTCATACAATACAGATTTTCCTTGATATTCTGCCCAGATTAATAATTTTAATTGTTCAATTTTGTCTTGAGTTTGATCCCATAATGCTAATTGTTCTGGGTTTGGTTGGTTTGGTCCAAGAAATTCAACTTTACCAAAATTAATTTTAGCAAAAGCATCTTTCATTATAGAGCATCCTTCCCTATTATTCGTTGCATGAAATAAATAATAGTATGTTCTTTTATCATTAGGGAAAGACATTCTATATTGATAGACATATTTTGCACAATTTTTTAATTGTAGACGATATAAATCTCTAAGTGCAGTTTCTTTTAAGTCACCATTTAAAGATTTAAATTGCAGCCAATTTTCTGTTCCAAATAACTTTGTTATAATTTCTTCTGAATTTTTATAGCCAGTAAAACGGCGCGTAAAATTATACATGAAATTAAAGAAAACTTCAGTCTTTGGAATTTTCATTATTCGTTCAATAGTTGAAAAATGAGCATTAATACCAAATGGATCAATCATAAAAAAGGTAGGTTTTGGATTCTTTTCCAAAAAATCTAAAAATTTCCCAATATTATCTTCAAATTCTCCAATTGTATAAACGATGTTATTTGTTGGAAGCCCAGAATTAACAAAAACTTTTTTAAGATTTTCAATGTTTTCTTTATACTTGTCGTTAAAATAAAAAGAACTTCGACTCGCTTGTTTTGCGTTAAGAAATTGTTGTTTTGCTATAATTGGAGAACCAAAACATAATTCTTTTTCATTTGAATCATAATATGCACCACAACCACTAAATCCATCATAATAATTTATATCATTTGCAGAACCTAATTTGATAGCCCAAACGCGTAAATATTCTTCTAAAACTTTATGTTTTACCATTGTTTGTGCTTCGTATGGCCACATATAAAAATCAAAATCGTCATATGTGTATTTTTCTATTTTGACTCTTTTATTTGATTTTGATTTTTTGAAATTAACATGTAGCTTGCTTGGATCTAACACTTATAAAACTCCTTTATTGTCTTTTTTGTAATCAAAAGCTGCTCTTATAATATTCCAGTATTTGGGTAAACTATCTTTTAAATATCCATTCTTTAAAGCTATAGTATCAAATAATTCAACTAATTTTCTATCATTCGATAATACATAGTCATCATATTCAGCAATTCTTTTAATTATCTGTTTTATGCTTGGACGGTTAATATTAAATTGATAAACCCCTACGAGTGGGTTATTGACTTCAACATTATTAATTAATGAAGATTTTTTAGGGGCTGATTCAGCAGCTTTAATGTGGTGATTTTTTTATAATTGTAAATTGCTCTACAAATAGACCAATAACGTGGTAATTCAAAATTCTTGTAGCCATTCCTTAAAGCTATTTGATCGAAGAAATAACAAAATTGTCTATCATTATCCATTAAACTAGGATTAAATGCAGCAAGTTTCTCTACAATTTGCCTTGTTGTAGGCTTTGTTTTAAACAAATTATCAAATAATTGATTGCTAATATTATTCATTTGACGATTATAGCATAATATCTGATAAGCATTACTTTTGTAAATATTTTCTTAATTTTTCTAGGTTATAGATACAACATTAGTAACAACGTTCTGAATTTTCTCATGTTTATTTCGTAATTGTAGTTCATAAGAGTTCGTATTGTTCCATATTCCTGTTTTTCATAGATTTTATGATAAGCTTCAACTTCTCTTAGCCATGCAAGTTCACTTTGTATTAATTGCTTGAAGTCTTCTTGTGGAATTTTTGCTCTTACAGCTTGATATGTTTCATTTAACAATTTATCAACTGCGTCATAATGCCTTTGAGCAAAATAGTTTACTTCCTGAGTCGTTTCACCATCGTTGTTTGCATATTCTTGTTCAATGTTTAAATATTCCTGATAGTAAGGATTCTTGCGATCAATGTTATTTTTCACCCTATCAAATAAAGCATCCAGTTCCTCTCGGTCTTCTTCAAATTCATGTCCTTGTGGAACAAGTAACACGTCATTGCGTTTGATTAACGCAAAATACTCTGCCTGTAATTCATCAATCTTGGTTAATACTTGACTCGGCGTTGATAAATCATAGTTTACTGGTTTTGATAAGTTTCCACCAAACAGGTAAAACAATCCACTACCAATAAATAAAACTAAAAATAATACAGAAAATATAAGTCCTAAGTTCTTTAAAATTTTAGCTTTCTTTACTTGCATAGTGTTATTAGTACTCAAAGAGTATCCACAATTGGTACAAAACTTTTGATAATCATTAATTTCTTTTCCACAGTTTGGACAATACATTTTATCAATCCTCATTTTTAATAATTTATAGCTTTTATCATACCGACAATGTCTTCTATAGTCTTATCTTCATCACAAATAGCAATTGTTATATCTTTAATACTAGAAAGCAACATATAATCTCTTCTCCATAGTTTATCCTTCAATGCATTGAGTTCTTCGCTCGTTGTTTGACTTCCAATAGTTTTATTGTCAGTTGCATACTCGCATAAACCTAAGAAAAATAAAGTTTTATGCATTTCAATCTCAGTTGCAGCATCTCTACATTTACTTAAGTAAAATTCAAAACCTTCTAAAACTTCCTGTTTTGCTCTATATCTTAAACTTCCATCAGGAGCATACATTTTAGTTCTATACCAAAGATTGTATTTTTTATACCTTATTGCGATTTTAAGTGTATAGAGTTGAGATTTCGTTAGATTAGTAGTATTTGGCAGATTCCTAATATCTTCACAAGCCTTCACTCTATCAGCTACTGGCAGATCCGTATTTAAGGCTTTAATTAAAAGTTGAACATAATTTTCATTTTTATCAACAACTATTGGTGGTGTTAGCCTTGGTATTCCATTTTTAGGATTATAATTGCTTGGAGAGTAACCATAAGCCCCAGTGCCAGAACTTAATCTTCTATCATTAGAATTGGAATTGGTAGTTTCCATTGCATTTATAGGCTGCGATACAAACAAAAACATATATAAAATCAATATACACAACAATATTTTCTTCATACTTATACCTCTTAACTTAATTAAATTCCATCATATAAACCATTATGCAAATGCATTGAATATGGATTGAACCGTTTTATGGTGACTATTTCGTGAGCGGTTATGTCGACATCGGACATAAAAGATTCTTTACTTAATTCTTTTAAGTTTTTTGCATTTCCGGCAGCATATACGGGATGTTCATTTTCTACACTATTTTGTATGATTTGTTCATATCTATCGTTTGAAAATGTTTCTACAATTCCAACTTTTCCATTTTTACTTTGTAGAATTGCAACGACACCACCATTAGTCATTGTATAATATTTTATTGCATAATAAACACTATCATTGTGTATATTTACACTATCGGCATCTATAAGAACTTGATTAATTCCTTCTTTGCAAGCTTTTGTATCAGAACCGTAATATTGAGGTCCACAAACTTCAATCCA
>ULLA01018819.1_pt1 | contig 12556 bp, 11 predicted proteins | sample 1951291 | NCBI WGS metagenome assembly ULLA01 (sample SAMEA4835514, study PRJEB28245) | human gut metagenome | biome: gut microbiome; material: fecal sample | place: Denmark | collected 2008 | reverse complement strand
AGAAAATAATTCTAGCAAGTCGCTTTACTTCTTTTTCTAAATCCTTAATTTTGGATAACTGAACTTCATGGTAAATAAGAAAAATCCAAAATATCACAATTAAAAAATATGCGATACCTAAAATTAACATTGCAATTTGCACTTCCATTAAATAATAAGGATCTCCTTCAGTCGCATTTTCTTTTGGATTAAATATAAAATTATATGCAAAAGGAGCTAAATATAATGGACCGATTACAAACAATGCAAATTTCAAAACAGCGAAAAAAGAGCTTCCTCCGTCACCTTCATCATCAACTAGATTGAATGATTGTGATTTTGTGGTTGTTTGTTTTTTGTCTTGTTCCTTAATTTCATAACCACAATTTTCACAAAATTTTGTATCGTCTTGTAAACCAATTTGAGTGCCACATTGGGGACAATAAAATGTTTTGCCTGCCATTAATAATCTCCTTTTATTTTGTAATAGAAGTTTGTTCTATTTTTATAGAACACATTTACTCACATTGACCACCTTTGGGCTAAATCGTCTTACAATATCTATATAATGTAAGACGATTTTTAAAGGCTAATAAAATCAATAGTTTTAGGCATATAAATCAAAATAAAATGAGCAATCCTTTACATTTTTTAATCATTATTTAATTTAATTTTATTTGTGGTACCATAGTCATAAGTTAGATTTCGGCTAAAATGCTTTACAATTTATAGAAAATGTAAGACGATTAAAATGTAAAGGGAACCCCAGTATAACAGGGATTAGAGGATAAAATTGCTATATGAATAATCAATTTCATCTTGTTCTATTCCGATATATCTAAGAGTAACTGTCGGAGTTGAATGATTAAAGATTTTCTGTAAAAGCACAACATCCTTGAACTTCTGGTAATGGTGATAACCAAAAGTTTTTCTCATAGAATGTGTGCCAATTTTCTCTTGTAAACCAGCTTTTTTACAAGCATTTCTTATTAAATAATATGCAGTAACTCTATCTAATCTCCGCCCCCAGTGAGATAAAAATAGTGGTTCTTTCCCATTTCTACCTTTAATAAACTCTCTCAACATCGGTTGCAACTTTGAATTAATCGGAAACTTTTTAAACTTTCCTGTTTTTTGTTCAGTTATCTGTATGTGTGTTTTGTTCCTAACGTTTTCGACATTTAACCTCAATATATCTGAAATCCTTAATCCACAATTTGTTCCGATAGTAAATAAAAGTAATTCTCGCTGTCCCATTTCTGCTAACACTTTTTCAACTTTTACAATATCTTCTTTATTCCTTATAGGTTCTACGGTTGCCATATCTTCTCCTTTTTTTCTACTGTTCCCCTTTGTTTTAATTAAAAAATACATTTGAAGTACAAATGTATAGGAATAAAGGAACTAGAAAAATTGCGTCGCTTTGTAACAAAATCCCTTCATAGGCCCTGACAAATTTCCCAGATGCGTTAATCTGTAGATGCAATAGAGGTAATTTGTTATGAATAATTTTGAAAAACGTTTGTTATTGGACTACTTAGACAAGCTTTGCTGTCAGATTGATTACAACTCCTACAACTTTGACAGTTTCTTTGATTCTTTCTTGGAAAAATTTAGGGTTAAGAAAAGCAATTTTAACTTTGATTCCGATGGCTGTTTGGAAATCGAAACAATCAAGGAAAAGAAAGCTTTCGTAAAAGATTTGAAAGTTGTAATTAAAAAACTGAAAGCCGAGATTAAACCTATTCAAACTCCTGTTGAAAAACGCCTTTGTTTAATTCAGAAAATCTTTAATATGAACGATAAAGAAATGGCTATTTTTACTTATGCTCTTGTTAAAGAATTGAACAAAGTTTTTACACAATTTGACAGTTGTCTGTATGGTTACGGGATAGATAATTTTTGTAGATTTTATCTTGGAATCAGATACGGTGAAAAAGATAGATTGCTAGATAGTCTTTATTTCAAAAATCTAATCCCGAAACGAAATAATGTTTCTATTAATTCAAATATGTTGAAAATCTTTGATTCTCCGAATTGCAATACGGTTGAAAAGATAACCTCTATACTTTTAGGAGAACCAGAAAAATCTACTCTTACATTAAACGATTTTTCACATATTAAGGACAAACAAGAAAAAGTTTTAAAAATTCTAAAATCAGCCGTTAAAACAAATGCTAAAGGCGTGAATATTCTTCTACACGGACACGTTGGAACAGGTAAAAGTGAGTTTTCAAGACTTATTGCAAATGTTTCTAATGTTCCACTTTACGCAGTCAAAACAGAGGATTCTTATGGTGAAGAAGCTAAAAGAACAGAAAGATTGGCAGATTTGTATGCCAAACAACAAATATTATCCCGAATTGGTAACGCTTGTATTCTTTTTGATGAAGCTGAAGATGTGCTAAATCGTGGATTTGGTTCTGATGGCACTGCTTCAAAAGGTTATTTGAACAAGATTCTTGAAACAACACCAGTTCCCGTAATTTGGACAACAAATAACATCTATGACGTTGATCCGGCATTTTTAAGACGTATGACTTACTGCATTGAGTTTGAAAAACTTTCAGAAGATTCAAGATTGAATATTTGGAACAGAGTGCTAAAAAAGAATGAATTAAATGTTTCTAAGGAAAAAGTTGAAGAATTAAACAAGAATTATGATATCCCACCTGCACTAATCAACAATGCCGTAAAAACCACTAAAATGATTAACGGTTCTGTTGACGATTTTGAGGAACTTATTGAAAATGTTGCTAAAGTTGTGGATAAGAAAAAGGTTGTGAAACAAGAGCCGAAGAAAAGTATGGGAGATTACAATGTTGATTTAATCAATGCCAATATGGATATTAACGCTCTAACTGAAAAGATTAAATCTTCAAACAAACTCAACTTTTCAATGTGTCTTTATGGAGAACCCGGAACGTCAAAAAGTTCTTATGCAAGATATTTAGCAGAACAACTTGGAATAGAAGTTTTGCTAAAACGTGCAAGTGATTTAATTTCTCCGTACGTTGGAGAAACTGAACAGAATATTGCAGCAGCTTTTAGTGAAGCTAAGTCTAAAAAGGCTATGCTAATCTTTGATGAAGCTGATACTTTCTTGCAAGACCGAAATAATGCCATAAGAAGTTGGGAAGTTGCACAAGTCAATGAAATGCTAACTCAAATGGAAGCTGCCGAGTATCCGTTCATTTGCACAACTAATCTTTTAGATACCTTAGACGAAGCAAGTTTAAGAAGATTTACTTTCAAGATTAGATTTGATTTTTTAACTCAAAAACAAGCTAATATTGCTATGGACTACTTTTTCGGAATTAAAAATTCTAACTTACAACTAAAAGGTCTAACTTCCGGTGATTTTGCAACCGTTAAAAAGAAAGTAGATTTCTTGGGTACCACAGATATTGACGAAATAACTAAAATGCTTTCTGAAGAAGTTAAGGTTAAAAAATCATCTGAACTCAAAAACTCAATTGGATTTTAAACAAAACCCACCCACATTCCATCACCTCTATTGCAATGTGGAGTGTGGTGTTGGGTGGGGTTTTCTTTTCTAAAAGTTTAAACAAAGAATTTTGCTCGATTAGCCAAAACAAGTACGTTTTAACATTTCTAACCAAAATAATTTTCCGGTAGTTTTCTTTGAAAATTTAACTTATTTATCTCTTTTAAAGTCTAAAAACAAACTATTTCAAAACAGAACTACGGCATTTTCTTTTCATCTTTTGATAATAAAAAATTACCGGAGGGAAAACTAGACTAACGAAATTTAATCTAACTTTCTGGCAATATTGTGGCAAAATACGGGTATTAATGTGAACATTACAAAAAGCTCTGAATCTTGTTTTAATAAAATCTTTATCTTACTAGTACAACAAAATATCCGCAGATAGGCCACTGACGCGAGCTTGCAGGTGTGTTTAAGTACATTAGCATATTTCCTACAATTAGAACTCTAATTCTCTTAAAACTCGCGTGAATAGTGACAAAACGAGGTTATCTTTGTGGTACTTGGAAACTCACAGAAATCAAACTTTAAACTTCGCGATTCTAGTAATAGAAATGTTGCAAAAATGCAAGTTGCAAGTTGATAATTGTAAATCTGAGAAAATTATTAATATATAATCAAACGATTTAAAGGTCAGAATTAGTACGAGTTTTATAACGTTGGTAATGATAATTTTTCTCTGGGTCTATAGGAAAACTTTTATCTTCAATAATACTAATAGTTCGTTTTTCTTGTGTTTTATTTTCCGGTATTTTATATAATATCATTCCCTTATCAGTTTCGCATATTAATAATTTGGGATTATTACACTTAATACTAACATTACCTTCTGCTTTATTACATGACGTGCTAAAATATATAGCATCCAAATTTTTAGTGGGTTTCTGTATAGCAATATCAAAAATACTATTGAGGTCAAATCTTTTATAAAAATCTTCGCTAATAATATTTAAAAGAAGAGAAAGAAGTCTTTTTCCTTTCCTCCCACTTGTAAAATGTTTCATCTCGGTAAAAACAGCACCACAAACCTTACAACGAAACTTCTGTCTCCCATCTTTTGTTTTTCCGAAAAGAATCGTTTCTCCTCCACATTCACATTTTATTTCTGATTTAGTTTTCCTCATAATAATAGTTTATCATAAACAACTTATTGGTAAATATAGTTGCTTAAAGAAAAGCACATTTTTATTTTTCTTGTTATTAGTGCATTTCAGAGCTTTTGATGGAGTAGAAAAAATCTCGAGTAGAACTTAATAGGAGGAAATAATATATGCAGAAAAATATTTTAGCAAAAATTGATACAAAAAGTTACTCTTATAAACCAACAGGAAGTGAAATAGGGGCTATAAGAAACAGGTTGGGGAAAATCGCTGCAACTGAAGCACGTTTTCGAGATTTTGTGACAGCTGTTGAGTTGGGAAAATCATATCAACCATCACAATCAACCGGTAATAGTGCAAAAGACTGGACTGCACAGAATCTGTTTTGTGTTGATATTGATAACACTGAAAAAGGAGAACATTTGTCGCTTGAAAATATACAGGCAATTTGCCATAGCTATAATGTTTCGCCTGCTGGTATATATGAATCATTTAGTAGCACAGTATCGCATCCAAAATTTCAAGTGATATTTATTACAGATGAAGTTATAACAGAGGAAAGCAAAAGACACGATATCATGACAACTTTAATTGATATTTTTCCACAAGCAGATAAAAGCTGTAAAGATGGAATCCGAATCTTTTTTGGCACTAATAAAAAGTTTTGTTATGTTAATGACGCTGCAATAATATCTTATGAACATATTTTGCAAATAAAAAAGAAGTTACAGTCTTTAGAAGAGAAGAATAGTAGCATTTCTCAGTATATTTCAGGTTATAATAATGATTTATCATCAAAATTTGAACAGTTCGATTTTCTAGGGTTCCTTAAGAAAAATTGTGGAGAAATTAATAGCAATAACAACGAATATATTCAATTTCACAACTGTCCTATTTGCGGTGGTCATGACGATTTTACTTATTACTATAATTCAAAACTTTTCACTTGCTTTGGCCGAAATGGAAAGATTACAGGTAATATAATTACGTTCTTGTGTTTAACCAAAAATATATCCAAACCTGAAGCGGTAAAATATTTCTTGAAAGAAATCTGTGGCGAACAAAATAACAATACACAATCTTTTTTAGTAGAACAAACATATTGTTCTCAAGAAGTTAAAATGTTTTTAGAAAAATTCAAAAATTATAAACCTGAAAACTACTCACTTGATGATAAAGGGATAAGTCGTTTATTCGCAACAACAGTAAAAGCCTTGTATCGCTACAATGTGGATACTAAATGCTGGATGTTTTATAACGGCAAATACTGGGAACTTGATAAAGAAGCAACAAAAGTTAGTGTAACTTTGAAGTTCTTTACTGATGCTCTTTCTCAATATTCAAGTATGAATACTATTGAACAAAACCATTATAATGAAGCTTTAAGTAAAAGTATCAAAAAACTCGGTGGGAAAAATAAGCGTGATCTTATATTGAAAGATTCGATGAGTGAATTGCCTATTAGCAATGCTGAATTAGATAGCAAGAAGAACTTAATAAATCTGGCTAATGGAACTTTTGACTTGAATACTTACACTTTGCAGCCGCATTGCTCAGATGACTTAATTAGCATGGTTGCGAATGTTGAATTTAACCAAAATACTTCAACTGAACCATTTACTAAATTTCTAAATGAAATTTTTGAAAATAATACTGATAAAATAAATTATCTTCAAAGGGTATTGGGTTATTCATTAACCTCTTCTACAAAAGAAGATACAATGTTCATTCTCTATGGCGAATCAACAAGAAATGGAAAAACTACTTTGATTGAAACTTTATTAAAGATGCTAGGTGATTATGGAAAGCAAGCAACACCTGAAACATTTGCTGTAAAAAAAATTGTGGATAGTAGAGCTGCTAGTGGAGATTTGGCAAGGTTAAGATGTGCAAGAATTGTAAACTCTTCAGAGTTACCAAAAGAGATGGTACTTGATTCAGCAAAACTAAAAACATTAACCGGTGGTGATACAATCACAGTAAGAAATTTGTATACAAATGAATTTGAATATAAGCCAGAATTTAAGATATTTCTGACGACAAATCATCTTCCACAAATAACCGATGATACAATATGGCAAAGTCATAGGGTAAATGTAATAAGTTTCAACAGGCACTTTAGTCAAGAAGAACAAGATAAAAATCTCAAGACAAAACTATGCCAAAAAGATGTTTTGAGTGGAATTTTCAACTGGTGTATCGAAGGGTTAAAAGCCTACCGTGCAGAAGGTCTGAATCCTCCGGTTTGCATATTGACTGATAATGAAAAATACCAAAAGGGGTGTGATTATATTAGTCTCTTTTTATCTGAATGTTTCGAAAAAACTGGTAACAGTACAAAATTGAATGATGTATATAGCATATACTTAAAATGGTGTAACAAAATGAACTATGTTTTAGAGGGGAAATCTAAATTAAATGAAAAGCTACAACGAGGACATTTAACTGGAACGATTGGAGGAATAAGAAATATGCTTATTGGGTACGAAATTAAAGACTGCTGGATTGGCTAAAATGCAAAAGATGTAAAAATTCTGGGAAGTATTTTAAATTATTTTTCATGTAACTTCCCAGAAAATTTGCATTCTTTGCATCTTTATTCTAAAAACTAAATTACTTCTTTCCAAAAATAACAAACTGGAACTGCCCAGATTTTTTCAGCCAATGGTACAATATCATTACCGGCATACAGAATAATACCTTTTTTAAACTTGTCTCCACATAGTTCTTTTAGTTCAAGTAAACCGGAATAAGCTTTTTTATCAATATCTTTTGCCGATTTTACTTCTATTCCAACAACATCGCCTTGAGCATTTTCTAAAACGAAATCAGCTTCTTTGCCAGATTGTGTTCTATAATGTGAGAGTTCTAAGTTGTTTAATTTTGCAGACTTCAAAAGTTCGGTAGCTACAAAGTTTTCAAACACATGACCAAACGCTTTTTTATCGTTCTCATACATTTCATCAATATCACGCTTCATAATATATGATAAGAAGTTACAATCAGTAAAATACAACTTTGGAGATTTAACAAAGCGTTTACTTAGTTTATTAGGTCTAGCCCAAGGTTTTACATTGAATACCAAGAAACTGTTAAGAGCAAATGCAAACATTTTTTCATAAGTTCGATAATCAACACCAAGTTCTTTAGCAACTTCTGTATTGTTTAACAATCCCCCTGTTCTTGTTGATAGCAATGATAACAATGCTACCATTATTTCAGGATTTTTTAAGTCCGATAATGATTTAATATCTCTATTTAAAATTGTAGTAAGATAACTATCAAACCACTTTATACGGTCAATTTTAGCATCAGTTGCGATTTCTGGATATGTACTATTTTTAAGAACCTCTACTATATTAAAATCTTCAAATGACGATAGCCTTAATTCCTCATCAAATAACCTTTCGGTAAGAGATTTATTAAGGTTGTAATATTCACTTGCAGAAAACGGATACAAAGTCAAAACTGACATTCTGCCTACAAGTGCTTCTGATAATTTAGGCATCGCCATTAGATTTGCAGATCCTGTAAGCAAGAATTTTTGTTTGTCATTGCCATTTAACCTATTAGAATCTATTTTCATTTTCAAGTAAGGAAAGATTTCCGGAGCAAACTGAACCTCATCTATAATGTTGAGGATATCATTTGGTAAACTATCAACAAAAGCTGCCGGTTGTGATTTTGCAGTTGCTAAAACAAGTGGAGAATCAAAAGTAATATGATTTCTTTTGATATTATCCGGTAAATGTGAACACAACGTTGATTTTCCAACTTGTCGTCCTCCATTTAAGTATGTTAAAGGACGTGTTTCAATGCTTTGCTCAAGCTCTTGTGTTATATTTCTATTAAGATAGTTCACCGTTTACCTCTTTTGTTTCTTAATCCAATACTTTCTTGTATTATAATCCAATAAAAACAAAAATCAAGCTCTTAATCCTTTGTTTTAAGATTCTGCGATATATTATAAATATGATTAAAATGTTGAAAAATTATAAAAAGTGTTTATCTTGGAAACAAACAAATGAATTTATAGCTCTGCATAACAATGGTAAATATGCGTTATTTTCATTAAAACAAGAGAAATTGATCACAGATTTTATCTTTGACAAGATAACCTACATTCCTATCGAGAATTGTTTTGTGGTTAAAAAAGCTGGAGTTGTTTATTTAATAGATACGGAAGGTAATAAACTAGATACAAAAGTAACATACCCCTAATAACTTTAATATGGAAGGTCTGTTGCATTATAGAAGAAATAGGTGTAATATGTAATAGGTAATGATGAGGTTAGAATGCTATTAATACCTCACTTTCAAAGAAAATTTTTCATGTCCATTCTGTGTCCATTTTATATGCAAATTTATACTATTTTGATTTGATTGATAGGGCTAAAAGTGTTGATTTTTCGTTGAAAACACTTTATTTACCTTCACTCATAACCCGAAGGTCGTTGGTTCAAATCCAGCTCCCGCAACCATTTTGTTGGAAGTATCAAATGCAGATACTTCCAATTTTTTAGCTTTATTTTGGTTTTTCAAAGACGTCCAGAACGGATTTATATTAAACTTTGCATTAACCGTTTTTCTAATAGGGTCAAGGGTTACAGACTCTATGCATGTTTCAATAAATGCTCTTTTTTCAGCTAAAGAACTATGGGTTAATACATTTGAACCATTGTGGCATAACTGTTTGAAGTAATCATAAGTTAAAATTCTATGTTTTTGTGGTTTGTTTTGATTTGATAAAAGTTCTTCAAGAGTTTGTATTTCTTCTGATATTAAATTGTATTTGTCGGATATTGCTTTTAATGCTTCACCAGTAATGTTACCACTTGTCATAAGTTGAAAAACGTTTGTTTTTTCAGATTGCTTCTGTTTTAAAGATTTTGATATAGCACCTATGTCAATTTTGTTATTAGTATTAACATTAACTTTGATATTATTTGTTTTAACTATATATTGTTCATATAACGTTTTAATAGTACTTTCATCAAGAATTAACTTTATAATTTCTTTTTCAATTTTATTGTCAAGCCATTCACTATTTACATAAAAACAAGAAGCACCACATGACATTTTTCTATGACTATTGTAATTTGAGCATACATAGGATTTACCAGAAGAAATAATTTTACCGCCACAATTTGAACAATAAAATTTACTTTGCATATTAACTAATAATTTTGTATTTCTAGTATTAGCAGATGTATTTCCAACTTTTCTAGCTCTCTTTTTTGACATCTCTTGTAATAAATCGTATTGTTCTTTTGTTATCAATGCCGGCATAGCACATTCTTCTATTATCCACTCACTTTCAGATTTTAAAGAACCTTTTTTGTAGTTATTATTATAATGATGTCTATTGTATATTGATACACCATACAAACATTCATTTTTAGCTTGTAGCGAAAGAGTATTTTTTCTTACAAATGGAGTTTTGCGAGAGATAGGCAAATGTATTTCATTTGCAAAATCAGCAATTTCTCCATAAGAGTAGTTTTGTTTTAAACGAAGTTCAATAAATAAATATTTACCCCATTCCCACATTGTTTTAGTTACTTCTTTGCCCTTAACATTTGCTGTATGAATATTTGTATTTTCTACCCATATTGTTTTTTCTATATTTTCGCCATATCTATTTACATTTAAAATAATTTTTTTAGGCATTAACCAAAATGGAGCAGAACCGCCATTTTGATATACATATCCAGTTTCGCTATCACGAGTTCTTGCATTCTCTTTGCAACCTCTCAAAGTATCGGCACTAACTTTCCTTGAATACATTTCAGCTACCATTTCATTTGTATGTTCAAGGACAAATCCCTCTATTGAATTAGGGTCTTTAACATCAGCAGAAACAAACCTAATTTGAATATTGTGTTTTCTTAATTTATCTTTATATGCTTTTGAAAATGATGAATTTCTGCAAAAACGTTCTTGTGAATATGAAATAAAATAACGAATATTTGAGTTGTTACAAGCTTCATCAATTTTATTATTAAATAACGTCCAATTTGCATTATCTTGATATGATGAGCGAGCTTCTTCTTCAATAAGCCAGTCAATTTGATTTTCTTCTACATCTAATGTTTGTTTTGCAAAAGCAATAATTTCAGATTTTTGACTACGTAATGAGTTGGAAATTTCTTCTTTATCTCCTTTAGATACCCTGCATTGACCTATTGCTATTTTTTCTACAACTTTACTATTCATGGTACAATTATAGCATGAATAGTAAAGAACCCGATTTTAATATTGATACCAGTAATATAGTAGAACATAACAGTCTAAATAATGTTTTTGCAAATTCCTTTGTAAACTCTATCACTTCAACATTTGGCAATGTTTATAACTGGTTAGAAGCAAATAGATTTCTTAACTTTAAAAATGCTCCAAAAGAAATAAAGATAGTTACGCATGATGAGAAAGAACCTCATAAATATAGCAAAATGAAATTTTGGAAATAATTTTGTAGTAGATTACAACTATGGCATATAAGTTTCCTTTAGCAATTATCATAGTTACAATTATTGTAGGTACTAATAACATACCAGAAAACTGGAGTAAATTTGTTAGTTATACTCTTGCATTTCTTTTTATTGCTTGGATAATTGCAGAAATAAAAGAATTCTTTAGTATGGATAAATAGGAATTTAAGCATAGTTCGTAAAACGAACGTTAAACGAACTTAAATATTAGTACTCTTTTACCGTTCGCAAACCGTCAACATAAAACTTTACAGACGTTCGTAAAAGCGTTGACATTATACGGACTATCTATTATCATATGTATATATAGAAATGAACAGTGAAAGAGGTACAAAATGAGAAATCAAGAAATCAGAAACACAGTAGCAGAACTTCAAAATCTTTATGCAAAAGCAGATGAATTAAAAGCTCGAATTACAGAAAAAGAAGCTATGATTAAGAATGAGATGGAGGAAAGAGAAATAGAAGTACTAGATTTAGGTAATGTAATAGTAAGATTTACTTCAATCCTTTCTAACAGATTTGATACAGCAAACTTTAAAAAATTACACGCAGATTTATATAATACTTTTATCAAACAAGTAACGAGCAGAAGATTTATAATAGCATAAGGGATAATCTCCTTTATGCTATTACAAAGAGAGGTTTATTATGGCTGAAAACCGAATTTATGCATATTGCAGAGTGTCAAAGAATGATGGCACTATGACTATTGATAACCAGATACATGCGATTGAACTATATGCAAAAGAGCATGGTATAACTATTTCAAACTTTTATAAAGATGAATGCAAGGGTGATACACCTATTGATAAAAGAAAACAGTTGCCTGTTTTGCTAGAAAATTTACGTTCTGGCGACACTGTTATTTGTGTAGAGGTCTTTCGTTTATATAGGTCTTTTCGTGGTCTTGAAGAAGTATATCGAACAATAGTAGAAGACAAGAAGTGTGAATTTATAACTCTTAATCCACAAGAACAAATATTGTGCACTTCAAATCAAGATAAAGAAGACATAATACAACAGTCTGTAAAATCCTTAATACTTGTATGTATGGCTTTGTTTAGTTCTTTAGAAAAAAAGAATATATCTGAACGCACGAAACGTTCATTAAAACAGCGAAAAGATTCTGGTAAAAAACTAGGTAGACCTACTGTTAAGATACCAGACAAATATGCTGATTTTTTTAGGCTCGCAGTTAATGGAGAAAGAACTCATACCCAAAATATGCGAGATTTTAATTTAAAGAAAACCAGTTATTATAAGATAGCAAAAGAATTAGGGCTTAAATCGCATAAAAGAAGTCAAAATTTTAAATGATATAAAATATTAAGATTTTCAAAAATTTTGTATCTTAACAAGACCGAACCTTTGAATATTGAAATTTCAAAATAAATTCTATAGCGAGAGCTGAAAACGAAGCCGAAGCGATAGCGTAGGCGTAGAGTGAAGCGTTGAGGTCATCAAAAGACCGA
>ULLA01010455.1_pt1 | contig 14198 bp, 15 predicted proteins | sample 1951291 | NCBI WGS metagenome assembly ULLA01 (sample SAMEA4835514, study PRJEB28245) | human gut metagenome | biome: gut microbiome; material: fecal sample | place: Denmark | collected 2008 | reverse complement strand
TCTCCCATGCCCTCATTGCCATGGCTCTGATTTCCATTGTAACAACCTGCTAAAAACAGGATTGAGATTCCAGCTATAAACAACAATAACTTCTTCATAATCTTCAAACATATAATTAAAAAAACATAGACATTTCTATTCCCAATATGATCAATAACTTCTTCATAATAATGCAAAAGTAGAAAAAAATAAGCAAGTAATGATGCTATCCATACGTGGATTGTATCAAATACTCGCTTATGTGTATGAAATCATCAATGCCTATAGCATCAAATCCTTGATGGTTGTACCATTCATGAATCTGCTTAAATCTACCCTTTCTCCAATACCATGCAAATGTCCGGTTTCGGAATACTGCCAGATATTGCACTTTCCTCTGCCGCCGATAGAGGGTTGTCGGGAGTTATAATTGGCGATGAAGAGATAATAACGATTGAACTTCGCCCCCATCTCCTTATTATAGAAGCTCTCGTTGCTATAGATGATAGGATACTTGCCATAGTGTTTCTTCACCAAGTCAGCAAACACCTGTATGCTATCCTGCAGCTGTCGTCCCTTCCATCTTCCCTGGATGCCTTTCTCCTCCACATCCAATACAGGAATCAAGTCCTGTTCACTCTTCTTCACCATCTTTTGGAAATCCCGGAACTGAACAGTTGCTGAAGAGCCGGCAGACATCAAATGATAAGATCCTACCTTCAACCCATATTTACGAGCCAGTCTGATATTTCGGCGATAATGTCGATCCACATATCCTTTACCATGTGTAGCTCTGATATAAACGAACTTGATTCGCTTATTCTTCGCTATTTCCTTCCACTTGATAACTCCATTGTGTTTCGAAACATCAATGCCGTCATATCCGCCATGGGTATAAGGTTGCCCTTTCAATCTATCAACGAACACATCAGAATAAGATGAAGCGATGCCCACCCATCGCTTCACCTTATATGGCGACACCACATACATGATTCCCAGACCAATACCAGCCAAAACGACCAGGCAGCCTAAGGAAACCAAAGTATATTTTAATCCTTTCTTCATTACATTTTATTTTTTAGTTGTTTTCAGGGGACAAAGATAGTGAATTTATCCGAAACGGCATGGAAAACAAGGGGATAAATGTATGAAATGGGGAGCTGGAAGTACGAAATGACAAAACGGCTACCTGACATTACTCATCAAGTATCCGTTTTAAAGATTCTATCATTTCCTGAATTGCCTTTTTCAAAGGTTGCAACTCATTTTCTATAATCCACCAAATCTGATCGGCATCAACCTCAAAATAATGATGAGCTATGATATCACGTAAACCTTTCACATTTTTCCAATCAATTTCAGGATGAGTTGTAAGAAGTTCTCCTTTAGTAACCTTATCAAGTCCCTTTAAACTTTCTCCTATAGCAATAAATTGCATACATATGGAATCAAGAATTGCTACCCCAGTAGAAGACATCAGAAAATCATCGCCACAATGATAAGGTTGTGAACGCTCTTCTATATGCTCAATAGAAATATGTACTCTATTAAGTATATCCAATGCTACATATTTATCGTATTGCATAGATTCCATCCCGTTCTATTCTTGATTTAAAAAAAGGATTCATGTTTTTGTGAATACGCACTACATCAACTGAGCACTTGAACAAGCTCTCTAAAAACTCTTTCAAGTCGGCCAATAAAAATGGATTAGGAGTTTCTGTTTCTACACAAATATCCAAATCGCTTTGCTCTGTTTGCTCATTTCGTGATACGGAACCAAAAATGCGCAAGGTCTTGATTCCAAAATCTTTAGTAATCTTGGAACTATTTTGCCTTATTATTGCTATATAATCTTGAACTGTTCTCATAACACTTATCTTTTAAGACAGTGCAAATATAAGAAATTATCTGGTATCTTCCAAACTTTTTGCCATGTTTTTGCAATTCATCCCACAAAATATCATTTTAAAACTTTGGTACTTTCAAATATTAATCGTAATTTTGCAACATATTAGAGTAACCAAAATTAAGGAGGATTACAATATGACTAAAATAATGTCAAACTCAAAAGAACCTGCAGTTACCTATCGTCACGATTATGCAACAGAGGCTCATAACGAATCCGAAGAATATCCTTTTATGACATCATGCAATAATGACGAGTTGGCGAATCATGTCTTAGCCCGTGAAGAAGAATATGCAAGAACAGGCTACGCCGTTGATTTTCTAGAAATGATGGCCAATTTCAAAAACGAATTCGAATGGTAAAGATACGAGTATTTAATCTCTCACCATTTCATTACCACCATATTCCCATCAAATTTACCCCACATTACGGGATGTTGACGATTCCCTGACACTTCTACTACTCCCTCATGTACGAAGTTATAGATTTCCTTAGACGTGATTACTCTGATTCTAGAATTTTTATAATCTGCAGGAATTTCTAATGCTAGGCAGAAAAAGACAGATGATACCTTGCATTATCTTAAGAAATATCAGAAAAGAGGGTCAGTCATAAGTTCATGACGCCTCCTCTTTGTCTTTTGATGAAACATAATCATCTTTAAAGAATTCTTGACTACTTACAAGTTTTCATTATCTGTTCTGCAATCTTTCTAAATGTTTGTCCTGCCATACCTCCTCCGGAAACCGGAATCTCCGATCTTTTATAGCTGACAAATACCGTGTATTTCGGTTTCTCTACGGGGAAGTAACCACAGAAGTCAGCATAGATGCCATCATCCGTATGGATAGTTCCAGAGGTACCAGCCACATTGACCATTTTTGATTCTGCCTTCTTGCCCAAGCCATTTGTAACATAGAACCTAAAAGCCTTCTTCATGGATTCGATATTCTTCTTTTCTGCAATCATAGAGTCAACCACGATAGCAGAACTATCCTGCGATTTCAGACTAACCATTTTACCTCCATTGGCGATGGCATTGAAGAAGCTCACAAAATTGACTGGCTTTATATGGTGGAAACCCAAAGCATACAAGGGCCAGGAACCTTTGAAAGTAGAATCCTTCTCTAATCCCATTTGCTCCAGCTTTTGCAAGAAGACATCTTTATCTTGATAAGCTACATCTACAGCCTTGTCAATGGCAATACTGGAATTGTATGCTAATCCTTGCAGAAGAGTCAATTCCCCATATCCACCCTTTCTCCAATTATGGTCATAGATGGTATCCTGCCCAACAACATCAATACCGGCATAAGTATCAAACATATCGTCCAGCGATACATTTCCTGTTTCAAGAGCAGCAAGAAGGGATGCACTTCTGAAAAGAAATGTTTCGCGAGCCTTGGAAAATAAGGTGGTATCTGAAACAAGTTTCCCACTATTCTCCTTCAACCCTACCATCGCCCTGAGATTACCAGTCGATGTCTCCACCACAATTGCCATACCTTCCGTAGCGCCATACTCTCCCATTCCCTGTTTGAGCAAACTGTCAACAGAGTTCTGTAACTGAAGATTGACTGTACTTACAGGAACCTGTTTATTAGAACAAGCTGCAAATCCCATCACGATAAGCAACACGAATGCTGCAAAAAATACTTTCTTCATCATATCACCTTTATATTATTGTCACTACTATTTCCTTTATTTGTTACAACTTCAGATGTCCTGATCATATTATTAAGGGAAACCTATGTTCTCTTATTAAGACTATTCTGAATGGTTTAAAAAGAATGCATCCAATACTTCCTCAAACACATCATTAGGACTCACTTTATTGAAGAGACGCATAGAAGTTTTGAGTTTCAGCACGTCAATTCCGCTTCCCATGATATATTTGATGTCTTTACCCTTGTGGAGCAAGAGCACCTTGCAGCATTGACGGAGTCTATCACCCAGAATTTCATGTTCAACATAGGCTCTGGCTTCACCCTCGCCATCCAAGCCATAGAATTTAGAATTGTAACTATGTCCGAGTCCCTTCTGTTGCGGGAAGATATACCATATCCAATGGCTTTGTTTTCTACCTTCTTTTAGTTCTTTCAAAACCTGGGTATAGTCAAACTCCTGTGCATCCAGGAAACGCGAGAGATCATAGTGTGGCTGCTGAGCCTTTGGATATCCGATACTGTCCGAAGGTGTAGAATCGGACGCCAAGCTTTCACCAGCAACAAATTTCTCATTATCAATTTGTTTTTGGCATTTACCGGGAACGAATAAAGCACTCAAAGACTTCACAAAAGTGACACTTAATTTCAAAAAATTCATCCTCGTTTTAACGTTTTATTAAATTATATGAAACGGCACATACTATATTGCTTACTTCTTAAATACTATCCAATTCGTTTGATATTTAGACCATGGCTTTATTGGATGTATTTCATGGACAGTTCCTACAGAATCACGATACCACGAATAATTCCATCCTGATCCCATATCCAAGTACAGAGCATATTTGACCTTCAAGTTTGCCAACTTTTCCACAAATTCGCTATAAGCCAACGCTTGCTTAGCCTCAACAATGCACAGCTTGCCATCCAGCTCGCATAATGCCCGATAAATATTCAATGGCTTATCCTTTCTAAATCTAGGCATAACTCGCCCATTATAAATAATCATATTCTGTCCAAAGCCCATACCTCTATGCTTTTCCGCTTTCCTAAGTTCACCAGCGTAACTATCATACAGGAACTTCCATTTGCCTTGATACCAAACAAAAGACCCCGTATTCGTTTTAGCCACGTAGCCTCTATAAAAAATACCACCAGACACATGATTCCCTGCTACATTGCGATGCGCAAAAGAATCCAAGCATTCCCCTGTAAATGCAGCCTCAGCACAATAGCTCACAGACATATCCGTGTCTTTGCTTGGTCGCTTACCGCAAACCAAATCTACAGTGTTATAAATCGGTGTGAAGACAACCAAATCCCCAGAGTCTTTCCGATTGACAAAAGTTCTAGCATTGGAACTTGGCGCTGTATTCATTATTGTTTCAGATAGGCTGTCAGCATTTACCTCTACCACAGAAGGTTTAGGCTTATGGTTACAAGATAGCATAACCATAAGCACAAAACACATTGATAGAAGATTCAACTTTCTCATATCAAATCATTTTCTTTTTCCGAAGATGGCATTCAACACCATCTTACCCACTTTTCTTTCTAATCCAGCCTTAGAGGTTGGAATCCCCGTCTCACGTGCAAACTTCTGTTTAGCCTGCGTGATACCGAGTGCCCGATTTAAAGAGAATGATACTCCTGGAATTTTAAACTTTGACATAAGCTAATCATAAAATTTATTGCCGCAATTAAGACAAGTAAAACTATGAACATAACTACCATCTTGATGTTGCAAACCAGTACTCCATCGACTCGCATGACATAATGTTCCACACTTCGGACAACGCCTAGTTATCTTACGTCGTTTGTCACCTGCCTTTTTACACAGAAAAAAAAGAAAAGCTACTCCCAAAAGTGTCATTATTAAATGTTCCATATCATTTTGTTTTAAAATTAATATCCATAAATATTTTCACTTATTAGCAATTTTTTATACCTTTATCGATATAGTTTATCTCAAATTTTAGTGTATATATATATTCACGCTAGGTAGAGAGTTTACTCTTTCAAGTTCTTACTAAACCATTGCAAAACCTTTGTGCTAAAGTTTGAAGCGTCATTAGTTTTTTACAACAATAACGTCTGCTAATCGAAGTAATCTTCCATTTCTTCTAAAACCTGCCTTTTCTATTGATATAATCGTATCGTTCTCTTTTGTTGCATCAGGCTCTGTTTCTACAATTTGGCAATCATCCATCTTTGCATATCCATCAGGAAATTGAATTTCACTTACTCCATTTTTTCTCAAAATTTCCATTAGTTTCTTCTTTGATGTTGAAAAACGTTTTTTAGCTTTTATCACAGCCTCATTGTCGGAATATTGCTCATCTAAACGAGCCTCAGCCTTTTCATAAGCATCAACAACAGACAACAAATCCTTGAACAATGTATCAAGCTCTCTTTCTTTTGAATTCTTAAGCTCTTCTATTTTATGCTCTTGCTCTAGAATTTGACGCTGAAATCCTTGAATCATTGTTTCAACTTCAGAACGGTACTCATTAATCTTTTCAGATATACAATTATTACTTTTCATACATAAATCATTGTCGCCCAACATTCTTGTAGGACATATGTTATACACTTAGTTTATATTTACGTGAGTATTAAACACAAGAAAGAATAGCACTAATCAGTGTTGTCCATTTCAATATGAGTAACACCAATAGCTAACAGCCTTTCTTTCATTTCTGCCAAATAACTCGTGAAGATGGTAAAAGAACGTCTCCTTTCGGATACCCACACCGTCAATTGTTTTACCATCACCACCACCATCAAATGGACGCTGATACCACTGTCTCGCAGAATCAACTGAGAAAATGTAACGTCAATCATAATTACTCAATGTTGGTTAGATACAACAAAAATAGCATTTAATTTCCAATTTACATTCGCTTTGGCGAGTTTTTTAGCTTATGGATGTTTCATAATGAATCATATTTATTAGGGTTCAATTTTTCTACAGTTAACCCAGACACTTGCACAGTAGGCTCTATTGGAGTAATCTTTTTACGTGCAGGAAATATGGGCAACGTGAAATCTGCAGCCAATCTTGTTGCAGGCTTTGACAAAATTGTTCGCGCTTCTGCAATTTCACGTGTTGAATATTCTCGTTTACGCATTGCCATAGCAACAGCTCGTATGATATCTTGGTTAGTGGCATCTTGTGACACGCCCAATATTGTATAAGGATTTTTCATTTTATCGTAATGCTTTTAAATAATCTAAACCTTTTTTCAATTTTTCTCCTTGCTCATTTAATGTCCAAGGAGAATTTGTGATTGCGCTTTTTGCACTATATGGAAGCTGATTCCATAACATATCATATGCTTTTCCTATCTCTGAATTATTTGCACGAAATGTCATACTCATATCACGCTTTAAAGCATTTAAAAGTGTTTCAACCGTCAACTTTCCTCTTTTATCTGCTATTATATATTCCATAACACACATAGGTACTAAAGTTGCTAAGTTTTGACAAACCCGAACATTATTGTTGTCCTGCTTATATAAATTATAAACCTTTTGAAGCGCATTACATTTCGTTATCGTATCATTATTTACTCCTGCAACAATTTCGCTCAATTCTAATTGTATTTTCATATCAGAGATCTTTGCATACGTATCAGAGAATTGTCTTTGTATCACAAATGACTTGCCTTCTATTCGATACTTCAATTGAGAAAATCTTTGTTCATTTGATGAAAAAAGCAAGATCATCATGTCTTCTGACATATCATCACTTCCTTTAAGAGCTTTTACAACCAATGAGTCAAATTCACGAGTTGAAGATAAAATTCTGTCTAATTCCGTAAGATTTTCACTATCCCCATCTGTTATATAATTATGAATAAGAGCCTCAACAATATTTTCAACATTTCGTTTCAAATGAGGATTACACTTACAAAAATCATACAGTTGAAACAATAAAGGAGAAACTTTAGCCAAAGTTTCCGTCTTTTCGTTCAGAACCTTAACTGCTTGTAGATTTATATAGTTAGAAAACGTAAATGACAATACATCATCATTTATTGTCTGAACAGGTTTCTTATAATACAAATAAAAAGTTCGAAAATTTGTCTCTTTAGCTATATCGTTGTTCATACAATCCGCAACAGTTGAAACAATATCATTATATAATCCAGCAAATTTTTTTAAATGTACAATCTGATCAAATGCCCCCACTAAATTACACTTACTTTTGATGGCCAAAGTTGCTTCTTTCAAGATTTCCAAAGCTGAAGAGTAGCTATTAAAATCACCATCATTTAATCCATAGCGAACACCTATTTTAAGTATATTCTCCCAATTCTCGTTATATAGACTCGCTTCATGAAATAGAGCTTTTTCTATATTCTTCTTATAAGCCCTTGAAATAGAAGCCAAATATGGCGCTACTAACACACAATTATGCTCAAGTTCTTGTGATGCCAACATATCCATTGCTTCTAATTGCGATGAAAAAAACAAAAGATACTCCGAATTATCACATATTGCAGTTTCCATTCTCGAAATCAATGCCTTTTGCACATCCAAAATTGATACATTTTTTTATCATCAAAATTTGTGTCATAGTTAACATTATCAGGCAACTCTTCATCAGACATCATACCAAGACATCCCAAAGCAGAATTCAAACTGAATGTATACTGATCATCCCAAGAAGTAAAATCTAAAGATTTTACAAAGATACTTTGCTGATAAATAGCAGTAGCCCACATAGCCAACAGTTCTTTGTAATTTGAATTCGACAGTTGTCCATTTTCTGCAGCGACAAGACTCATTATAGCCATATTACGCAAAGCTATAGGGTTTGAAAGATAGATGGAATCTTGTACTTTTAATCCATTCAAACTTTTAAGTGCATCTCCTCTATTATAAAACTCTTCAATGGCATATAATCTTATAGACTCTTTTATTGCATTAGCATTTTGTGCAGAAACCTTAGTTACCAACTCTATTTCTCCTATTTTTTCAGACAAGTTCTGTCCGAAAGCAACAGCTTCTTCTGGCAACAGTTCTGAGTTGTTGAGTTTGAGGATTTGTTTGTTGAGAATATTCAGTTTTTCCAGACATGACGCAATTTTCATATCTTGACAAATCTGGCTAATTTCTGAATCAGAATTTAAAATATTGATATTTATTCTTTCTACCTCTTCCATATTCCCTTCCGAAATAAGATAAAGACACCATCTGAATGCCAAATCACGTTGATAAGGTTTGTCTTTATTCGAAGATAATAAATTTGAAATTTGTTCTTTGTCTTCTGAAAGAATGTCTTTTCCTTTTTTTAACTTACAAATAAACAATCTTTCCTTTGCATCATTATAACAACTTGATAATTCAAGTATATATTTGTAATCCTCCATAGCCTCATCATACAATTGTTTTACCTCTTCAGCTTTTGCAATTACTATTAGATGGCTACAAAGTTTTTCGACAATATCCTTCTTACATTCAAGCTTATTTTTAGACATACATTGAGAATCGACCAACTCCAATAAAGCCTTCAATTCTTCAATAGCAACATCATCCACTTTACTGCATATAGAAATCTTCACGCAAATGAACTTTGCCCATAATTCATCTTGCACAGAAGCCTTTAGCCCATGTCCTTCTGTAAGAATAGAGTATATTTGGGTTGCAAGTTTTTCTGTCTCTTTTTCTTTTTGAATAGATTCCAAGTAAAGTTTTCCGTAAACATCAAACCACGACAAACCGTTATCACGTAATAAATATAACAGTTCAATTGCACGAGACATATCAGAATTATAAATCTTTTTAGCGAGTTTTATAATGCCCCTTTCTATTCTTGGCAATAGGGTTGCATAAGCATTATTATCAAAAATAGGATCATGTACTTTATTAAAAGAAAGTGCATTACGCAACTTCTCTTCCTTAACAACGTCATTTCTCGATTTCAAAGACTCATCTATCAATATCTTTGCTATTAAAACTTGCGCCATTCCTTGCTTTCCAACCAACATTTCGGCTATTGGCAATGCAAATTTCCAATCATAATGATTCGTACCAATATAATCATTAAGATAAGCTATCGCAACAGAATACAATCTATTTGTTCTGACACGTTTAAATGCCCTTTTGACTATTTCAACACGATCACGACTATTAGCAACAGCATGTCGCGCCATTATTAATATTTGCTGTTCATATTGATAACAAACATCTTTACCTTTATCCAGCAATTGTTCCAATGACGATACAATAAACTCAGAGAAATCCATTTTAATCAATTCCTCCACAAAAATTGCCAAGTTTTCTTTAGAAGAAAGCATGCCATCTGAATCTATAATCATTTTAACAAACTCTCTTTTACTTGCTTCTGTACCGACACTAAAGACTGCTTTTAAGAATTTTTCACTTTGCACAAAGCCCCATGCTCGCCCCAACAACTGCTTTGCCAATGAACAATCAGTTTTTACCAATGCTACCAATTCCTTCTCAACTGTAACTATATATTTTTCACGATACGTAGAATAAGGTATAAATGGCTCTAATGCGCTAATAAATTCAAGCCCTTCACCAAGGCAACTATAGAATACCGGAACATTTATCAGTGAAATGCTCTTTGACGAGGATTCGTACAATCTCAATGCAGATTTAGAGTAAATTTCCTTTGCCTCAAAATACAAATCAACGAAACGTTGACTGATTAACAACGAAAGAACATAATTCTTATCGTCATACATTTTTTTTGCTAATTCTATTCCCTTAACAAATAATGTTGACTTAGCTTTAAGTGATATTCTTTTTTGAGAATAATCCAACACAGTGTCTAATTCGAATAGGGATTCTTTTGTAACTTCCTTACCTATAATTATATCGAAACGAACCTTTACATACAACTCAAAGAATTGAGGGTTAAATAAATAAGGTGCAATAAGCACGCACAAACGCTTACTTTTCTCTAAACTTTTTTGCTCGTAATAAAGTTCTGCTTTAACAAATAAAGCAGAAGACAAAGCTGTTAACAACACTGTGTTAGCAGACAGACTTGAAAGACTATTTAATTGAATAAATGTTTCAACATACTCAACAGATGCATTTAAAAAATATGATTGAAATTCAGAAGCGCCTTTACAATATAAAGATTGGCAATAATATATATATAAAGAAGTATTCAATATTTTAGAGTGTTTAACAAAGTTGAGACAATCGTCTTTAAGTTCCTCATGCATTCCATATAATCTCACAACTTGAGAAACATAACTTTTATTTCCTCTTAATATCATTGAATGATAGACTTCAAGTAAGGTCTGTGGAGCATTAGGATGCTTTTCGAGAATACTCTCTAAAACTCTTATCGCTTCATCTGTATCACCTTCGGCTATCAATGTTTTAGCTTTTTGAAAGCTAATATCGTAATATTTATCTTTTATCCAAGAAATTATTCCCATTATTTTATTGGCATTTTTAAAGTATCCCCTACATATAAAATTGATGTTTCCTGTAATTTATTCAATTCAGCTATTCTAAAATAATATTTCTCCGATCCTAGTATTTTTTTGCTTATTTTACAAAAACTATCACCTTTCTTTACCACGTATATATTATCTTTTATACATATAGTATCTGGCCTTAAACTCTCAATTTTCTTATTCAGTTTTACAATACTATCATTCAATAGCTTTATCTGTTTATTTACATATTCTGTTGGTTCCTGTTTAAATACTTGTTTTTTTACTATCAAGAGTTTTAAAACAACACACACACTACAAACTACAAGCAGAACTACAAGCCCCCAATACATTGTACTTTTTCCTCTTGGCTTGCAAACTTTGTCGCTTATAGTTATTAATCCATCAAGCTTTCGGTACACAGACAAATCCGAGCCACAACAAGGACATACCACGTCTTCCTTACGGAAGTCGGGTATTCCTTCTTTGCCACATACTGGACACATAATTGTTTTTTCCATTCTACGCTATATCTTTTTAAGCAATTCCTACACCCATACCAATATTAATAGAGCCTTTCTGAATTTCCTCCAATAAGTCTTGGTTGGTTCTAATCAGTTCATTAACCTCACTTACATTGTTATTGTCCAATGCACTTACCATTTCATCATAAACACAAACGGCACGTCCTGCAACCTGAGGATTATTTGAACTGTCACCAATCAACTTAAATAAGAATACATGAATCAACAGAGAGTATTTTTCTGCCGTTATTTCAAGCTTTTGGCGTAACGAATCCTTTTCAAAATTATCAGATGAATTCTTGATTTTGAAAAGAGCATCTCTCATCTCTGCCACATCTACATCATTTAAGAAACGGCTGAAATTAGCCAATAGTATTGTTGCATATATTTCCCCAATATTATTCTCTTGTTTATCCCCCATAAACACTCTCGTATTGGCTGTTCGTATTTCATTTTCATGGTCAGCCCATCTACTATCAGTTGGAGAATAATTGTTTTTATTTATCGTGTCTATCACCTGTTGCATTTCCCCTACAAAATTAGCTTTCTTCGCATCAGCGACCTGAGGGTTCCCCAATACTTCCTCTATCTTTTGAGAAAGTTCAGACAAACAGCTACTGTCATTCTGCCCACGCCCCAACCTGATTTCTGTAACCTTTCCGGACTTTACGACTTTGACTTTTGCTGTCATCGTCTCATCCTCATCAAGATTAAATGTGAAATTCAAGTCACTCATTGCAGGAAGATTTTCTGATATTGTGAAAAAGCCAGAGGCTATTTTTGTATAGCATCCATTCTCGGCATCAGTAAAAAGTTTAAGTTCTACAATTTTTTGATTATTTGTGACTGTTCTGAATTTTTTATTTGCTTCAAAAGGAAGAACCTCTTGGCTATCTATTATCTTCTCCATTCGATGTGAACCATCAGGATTTTCAAGTTGGATAAATATCTGGTGCTTTGTTGTTAATACCACACCTATGCTACCATCCGTATCATCAGCAGATTGCTCTAAGATTGCGACATCATCAGAAGGTAAAGATTGCGCTAAGATTGCGGCACCTTCTGCAATAGCCAACATAGGCTTTTCCGAAGACAACACCTTGTCTGCTCCATATTTTTCAGAAAGCATACTTTTCACCAAAGGGATACAGGAAGAACCACCAACCAATAGAATATTATCTATTGTATCCATCGGTATAGAAGTTTTTGCCAATAAATCTTCTATTAAATCTATTGTACGTTTTATCAATGGAGCAATCAAAGAATCAAATGTTGTTCTTGACACAACAAGGTCATCAACAGGATCCCCATCTTCGTTTTCGAGAAAATCACTGAAAAATATAGTTGCGCTCTCTACTTGGCTTAAAGTTTTCTTACATTCTTCCACACCAGATTTTAAGCCACCTATAAATTCTGCCTTTTCTTTTTCCGTTTTATCATCCAACAAATCTGTAAGTTTAAAATTATCTCGTCTTTCAATTTCTTTACAAACATAATCAGACAACAAGCGGTCTATATCATCACCACCAAGCCAACGATCGCCACCACTTCCTGATTCTATAAACTGTCCATCAACAGCCATAAGAATAGATAAGTCAAACGTTCCACCACCAAAATCATATACCAAGACTTGCTTACTTTCACCTGGAACCATTTTATCAAACCCATAAGAGATAGCTGCCGCCGTCGGCTCAGCAAGTAAACGCTGGACGCGGAGACCAGCCAATTCTGCAGCTTTTTTAGTTGCAGTCTTTTGTTTTTCTGTAAAATATGCAGGAACCGTAATGACTGCATGAGTAACATCACCTAGTTTTGTTGCAGCATCTCTTTTTAGACTTTTCAAAATCTCTCCACTAATAAACTCAGGACTATACTCTTTACCACGAAGTACGATAGAGACTGCTTCACTTGTTCCTCCCAACGGTTTCTTTATACCAAAAGGATAAGCCTTACTATCAGCTCGCATTTTTTGCACTTGAGAGTCGGAAAAGGCCGTACCCATCAAACGCTTCACCGAAACGACAATATTCGGAGAATATCTTTTCCAGTTCTTATACACAGAATTACCTACCAAGAACTGTCCACTTTTGTCTAATGCGACACATGACCGACACAAATCCTCATTATTTGCACCCGTCTGAATCACTTTAACAGCCGTGTCTTTAAATGCCACAACCGAATTGGTTGTTCCTAAATCAATTCCTATTGCTTTTCCCATTTTATTTCTTTTTATTTAAAAGTTCTTTTATTTGTACTTCTGATTCCTTCTCCATTCTTGCAATCCCTTCTTGCGACATCATTGCCTCATTAGCTTTTACATAAACCTCATTTGGACTATCCTCACCTGCAATATTCTCTTTTTTATCTCCAGAAACTGTTATATTGCTAGTACATACAGGGTCTGACTTTTCTTCATGTCCCTTTTCCACTAAAACGCTTACTGATTTTAAAGTGCGGCTAACTGTTTTTGTGATTTTACAAGCTTCTTCTTTCAATTCTGAAACGTGTTCTCTATTTAATTCTATCCAAGCAGAAAAAGATTCTTCTTTTTTTGCTATAATTTGATTTAATTCTGCCAATTTAGATTGACTATTCTTGACTTCATCAACCGACGACTTATAAGATTCACGTTTTTTAAAAAGCTCGTCTAATTGAGCACGCTCGCGAATTCAACAAGCAAGTGCAAAATTAC
>ULLA01006712.1_pt1 | contig 14974 bp, 9 predicted proteins | sample 1951291 | NCBI WGS metagenome assembly ULLA01 (sample SAMEA4835514, study PRJEB28245) | human gut metagenome | biome: gut microbiome; material: fecal sample | place: Denmark | collected 2008 | reverse complement strand
GATTAAATATTAATTTAACGCAGTATTGATGAATGACAGTTTAATTAATTAAAAATAATCAAACATGAACAAAAAACTTTACTTATTAGTTCTAGGAGCTGCTTCGCTAGCCTTACAACCAGTAAATGCTAGAAGCCAATTTACTAAAAAGCAAGTAGCGAAGGTGGTTAATACTGATGTCGCAATTAGTCTTGCGACTTCAAGTGACTCTGATCATACAGTAATTATTGTGCCTAATATCATCTCAGTTGTCAAGCCTGCTGATATGCCAGTAGTTTCTTTTGGCAGTAAGAAGGAAGACCAATTGCTTGGATGTGATGTTATTTATAACTCAGATTCGTTGAATGTTTTACCAACCCGAACATTCGATGAGAAGGGACGATTGGCTTATGTGAAATCACCTGATGGAAGTTATGAACGCTATGTTTATACTGAGGATCAGCAAGGCAGAACAGTTAGCGAGGATAAGTATGAGCATAAAGCTTCAGATGAGGCTGGCAAGGAAACACTTCTTTGCAGCAAGACTTATGGCTACGACCATCTTGTAGGCGATGATACCGATGGTAAGGCTTATCTGATGAAAGAGATAACTTATGGTGTAGATTATTTTTTTCAGATTCATTATATTTCTAAAATCAAAGAATACAACTGGTATGAGGCTGGAAACTGCTTCGTTCTTACCGGTCAAAAGAATAATATTAAGGTAACTGTTGAAATCAATGGTGACGTTTGTGAGGCAACAGCCTGGAAAAGAGAAGAACTCAAAGACGGATGGGGAAATTGGAGTAAAATCATAGAACAGGTGTGGAATGTGACAGACAATTCTACCATTCATAAAGACTATAGATATGGTAGTTCTTCGGTGAGCGGAAACAAAAAAGAGGTGACTTCCGCAAACGGATATACTACTATCATCAATTATAACTATTCTGCAGACAAAGGAGGTTCATGGATTCTTACTGATAAAACGGTTAAGACAGATAATTATGATGATCCATGGATTTACGATGGTAAACATCGTGAATGTATCACCTATACCTATGATCGTGAAAAGAAGGAATTCATACAGAATCGTTATGATGCTTATGACTGGATACGTCAAAATCCGAACATCTTGCAATGGACTTATAAGTATGGTGGAGATATGACTCGTAGATTCTTGGAGTATGATGATGCAGGAAATCTCGTTAACTATGATGGTGTATATCCTTTTAAGGATGGAAGATATTGTTCTGAAATATATAAACATATAGGTAGCAGTTCTCAAGAATTGGATGAAATCACCTGGGTTTACTATGCTACCGATGGAAAAGAAGAAGCAAGATATAGATTATGTGATGTGGATGCTTCTAATAGACCAACCAAACCTCTCGAAATTTTCAAGAATGGTAAATGGGAGAAGTTTGCGATTCCTGATGAGACCTTTAAACTGGAATTGGGAGACTATGAACTCTGTCCTTACTATGAATTCAATAAGGACGGATATGTGACAAAAAATCAAAAATATGATAGTGATGGCGGTTATCTCTTGACTTATACTTATACAGAGAATGGGTATACAAGAAAGAGGAAAGATAGCTATAAAGGGCCTGATTCTTACGACATGAAAGAATGTTATATTGATGATAAAGGAACTTATCATGAAGTTGAGTTGGAATATGAGGATGGCGAAAAGAATTATGGACATAAGCGCTCTTTAACCTCTGATGGTATAGAATTTACTTATTCTTGGTCTTATGAAAATAATGACTTTGACCCAGAGCCACGTACGAGTGTTTTTCCTATCACAGTCGAAAATAATGGCGTCAGTACCACTATCTATCGTGATTTGCAAGATGGTAAGATTGTAGAAACCAGTAAACGTGAGGAGACAAATAATGAGAATGGAAGTACAACCATTACTTATGATAAGGTAGGCGACGAGTGGCAGCCAAGCAGTAAGGAAGAAAGCAGCTATGTTGCTAAGCCTCAGTTTGCATTGATAATGCCAAGTTCTCCGGTAAAGGCATATAACAGTTCTGCTTATATCAGCGATATTGATTCTACATTCTTTGCAGATAAATCTGATTTATCTTCTCATGCCAACTATACATGGGATGCATCTTCGGATTCCTGGAAAGCCGATTATGTAAATGAATCGACATGTAACGTAGAGGGTAATACACTTACTTATACTGTTAAGAACAGTTATATAGAAAGCATCATATCCTATACCCGTGATAACGACAACCGACTGATACAGTATACAGAGAATAGCTCTACTGCAACAAGAGCAGCTGCAAATACTTCCTTAATCAAGGATTTCGAATACGATAAGAAAGGAAGATTGGTCTCTGTAACCATCACAACCGATCATGTAGAAAAGTATGTAATGAAATATGGTGATGAGGCAACTGGTATCAATCCTGTGGTAGCAGCTCCTGTATCTGCTATCCATATTTCGGTATCAGGTAAAATGATTACAGCTGAGGGATGCAAGCAGCTTGCTCTCTATTCTCTTGATGGAAAAAAACTGGCTGCCAGTCAAAACGCAACCATAATGGCTCCTACTACTGGTGTGTTCATCATAGTAGCTGATGGCAAAAAGATAAAGATGGTTATCCGATAATCATCCTTTTCTAAATATAAAACAAAATCCTCCCGAATTTATTTATTGCCAGTAAATAAATTCGGGAGGATTTGTCTTTATGACCTTCACGCCGATAAAGGTGGGGAAGAAAAGAGCGTTCTTATTGGTTGTTATAATCAATCATTACTATTCTCTTTAAAAATCTTGCAAGCCTTGTTGCCTGCTATATAAGCTACGTATGCTTTTATTTGATAGTGAGGATAGGCTTTCTGCATATCTGCTGCATAAGCCTTCACCTGTTGGGCATCTTCTAGGTGTGCCTCTTCCAATTGATCAACAATGCCTGCGTCTCTTGACTTGAAATACTTAAACTCAATGATGCGGCAGTCGTTGTGGAATGATGTGCCAGGAATGCCGGTCAGCACTAAGTCTGCACGACCTGATGGCAAGTTCTGTTCGATGGCGAATGTATAGCAATTGCTCAAGTAGCGGCTCAGTAACTCGAAAAATGAACAGCGAATGAAATTCTCGTTCATCTTGTCAAAGGCTTGGGCTGGAAGCTGACCTAAGTATTCCTTCACATAGTTATGGAATAATGGCTCCAGTTCTCTGTCTCTGGCAAATGCCTCGTATGCAGGAACAAACTTACGGGCATTGTCACTGATACTATTCAATTCGTTGTAGTAACTCATATATACACTCTTGGTCGTCAAGTTTGGCAAAGCCATTTTGTAATTGTCCTTCAGGGTGGTCATACCCAAGTAGTAGAGGCTGATAGGGTAGAACTCTGGGGAGAAGAACTTTTGCTTGTTGAACTTGCTGCGTAAATCGGCTTGTGAATAGTACAATTCTCCATCCATCAACAGGCTGTCGAGCATTTCTTTGGCATTGTCAAGCGTGATGGTCAATCTTCTTATCCAACTAGTGTCAGTACGTAGGTTCTCATCTACCATTTCCGTAGGGATGCCGCCTTTCAGTTCTGCAAAGTTCTTGAGGAAGTAAGTCAGAATGGTAGAGTTAAATAATGGTTCTGCATTTGGTAAAAAGTGGTAACCATCATAATTGTTGAGTATTAGAGTCCATAATTCCTCGAAAGAGGCTTGAGGGCCATATTTATTGATGACATATTTCAGATATTGGGCTGCTTCCTCATGGGTAAAGCCCAATAGATTGGTAAATTCAGGCTTCAGTGTCAACATCTCTGCGATGTTATAGCCACTGGTTAAGTCATCCATGGTGACAGGCAGTACTCCTGTGCAGAAGCAGGTGCGGATGGTACCTTCGCCAATGCCAGCCTTGATAACCTTGAAGAAAGTTCGTAGGAAACTTTCCCCTGTGGTCAGGTCCTGGTACAGCGAGTCCTTATAGACAACTAATAGCTGGTTGGTAAAGTTGTCGTATTCATCTATTAATATATAAAGAGGTGGAAGATTATGGGAAGAGATAAACTCGCATACTTCAACCAACATGTTGGAGGCATTGCCATCCTCTCTGAACCTGAAATCTCCAAAAAGGTCTCTGTTGCGTTCCACCAATGTACGGAGTGGACTGCAATTCACGGCGTTGAAGTTCTTTTCGATATCTTCCTTCTTGCTGGCAACGGAAGTTGTGGAAAAGTCATATCTTACAACGAGATATTGGTTGTGCTCGTTTGTTGGGTGTTCGCCAATCCAAGTTCCACCAAACAATTCTTTGAATTGTGTTGCCATGTTACGGTCGTAATAGTGAGCCAACATGGAAACGAGCAGACTCTTTCCAAATCTGCGAGGACGGAGAAAAACTGGTGCTTTGTAACGCTCAAGCAGTGGAATATAGTTGGTCTTGTCCACATAATAATATCCCTTGTGGCGAATCTCAGCAAAGTTCGCCACAGCGTATGGAACGGTAATATCTGCTTGTGAATATGTCATGGTCTATCTCCTTTTTGTTGCAAATGTACGACTTTTATTTATTACTGCCAAATAAAATAGAAAGATTTTGTTTAATATAGTAGTACCAATCCGGCAAAAGCCGAGTAGAGTATCATGCGGATAGGATTGATCTTCATCACCTTCACACCGATAAAGGTGGCAAAGAAGAGGGCGATGGAGATGTAGAAATGCCAGGGATTGGCTGGCGTAGAGAAGTTCTCGCCATTCATCAGGAGCAGGGCTGCGGCTCCTACCAGACCGACAATGGCTGGGCGAAGACCGATGAAGATGCTCTGGACGGCTGAGGTGTTCATATACTTGTACAGTATCTTGCTGATAAGAATCATCAAAACCAAGGATGGGAGTACCAGCGCAAAGGTCGCCATGGCACTTCCGAGTACAGCCATCATGCCACTCATGCCGGCATTATGGACAGCTGTATAGCCACAATAGGTGGCGGTGTTGATACCGATAGGTCCCGGTGTCATCTGAGAAATAGCAACCACATCGGTAAACTCTTGCATCGTCATCCAATGATACTGCGTAACAACCTGTCCCTGAATCAGGGATATCATGGAATAGCCACCTCCGAATCCGAAGATGCCTATCTGAATGAATACGATGAAAAGCTGAAAAAATATCATCATTATGTTTTAAGCTATTTACTTTTTTACCCTTTTACCTTTATTCCGTTGGCTGGATAAACTGTCCATAGATGTAGCCACCTACGGCAGCTGCGATAATCACCCAGATTGGGTTGACGCCCAAAAGCCAGATCAGAAGGGCGGATAGAATAGGAATCCAGCAGTTGACAAGCGAAATACCGGCACTCTTGGCAAGCGAGAATGTAGGTACGGCTATCAATGCTACGACGGCAGGACGGATGCCTGCAAACATGGCAGCAACAACCTTGTTGTCTTCAAACTGATGGAAAAACATGGCTATCGCTAAGATAATAAGGAACGATGGCAACGAAGCGCCGAGGGTGCAGACGATGGCTCCCGGTGTCTTTGCCAACTTATATCCGAGCAGGGAACTCATGTTGATGGCCAAGGCGCCCGGACAAACCTGGGTAGTAGCAATGGCATCCAAGAATTCCTCCTTCGTCATCCAATGATGCTTGTCGACGACTTCGGATTCTATAATAGGAATCATGGCATAGCCACCACCAAAGGTGACTATGCCAATCTTCATAAATGTCTTAAATAATGAAATATACTTCATTATAGTTTATAATTTATAGTTTATAGTTTACGGCAATCTTGCTTTCAACTATAAACTATTAACTTTTAACTATGATTTTACTCTTTCTTCAATCCACTGACGTGCATTGACAAATGCCTCAATCCAAGGAGTAACCTCGTCGTTGCGGCGATCAGCTGGATACCAGGCGTTCTGCCATGGGAAGATGGCACGCTCCAAGTGTGGCATCATAGCCAAGTGGCGGCCATCTGCAGAGCAGATACCTGCTACATTGTAGTCACTGCCGTTAGGATTACCTGGATACTCAGCGTAGTTGTACTTCGCAATGATGTTGTAGTGATCCTCTGGCTCAGGCAAGTAGAAACGGCCCTCGCCGTGAGCTACCCAGATACCGAGCTTATCACCGCTCAGGCTACCGAACATCACACTGTCGTTCTGAGGAATGGTCAAACCGAGGAATGTGCTCTCGAACTTCTTGGATGTGTTGTGGCAGAGGTGTGAACGATGCTTGTGCTCAGGATTGATGAGGTTCAACTCAACCATCAGCTGGCAACCGTTGCAGATACCGAGTGAAAGGGTATCCTCACGGGCATAGAACTTATCGAGTGCCTCTTTAGCCTTAGGATTGTAGAGGAATGCACCAGCCCAACCCTTGGCAGAACCGAGAACATCGGAGTTAGAGAAACCACCGCAGAATACGATGAAGTTCACATCCTCCAGAGTCTCACGACCAGAAATCAAGTCGGTCATCATCACATCCTTTACATCGAAGCCGGCGAGATACATAGAGTATGCCATCTCACGCTCACCATTGGTACCCTTCTCACGGATGATAGCTGCCTTGATGCCAGATGGCTTGCGACGGTTAGCGTCGAGGCTGTAGCTAGCGAGGGTTCCCTTGAAGCCATAACCGAAGTTCATCTCGATAGGCTGCTTCTTATAGTTGGTGTAACGCTTCTTAGCCATACCGTTCATGCTCTGCTTGCGGTCGAGGAGGTAAGATGTCTTATACCAGTCGTCGCGCAAAGCATCGATATCGAACTCGTGCTCGAAGCCTTCCTTCTTGATGATAATCTTGCGGAGCTCAGGAGCTGGATAACCAATCTTGGCATAACCGATACCGTTCTCATCGAAGAATGCTTTCAACTCGTCCTTGTGAGCATCGCTTACCTGGATGACAACACCTGGGTTCTCTGCGAAGAGAGTCTTGATGATGTCGGCATCTGCGATGTCGTGGAGGTTGATCTTCATACCGCCCTCTACGTTGGCGAATGTCATTTCGAGGAGAGTTGTAATCAAACCACCGGCGCTGATATCGTGACCAGCCATTACCCAACCACGGTTGATGAGTTCCTGTACGGCGTTGAAGCAGTCAACGAAGTACTCTGGGTTCTTGACGGTAGGAACATCGCTGCCCACCTTGCCCAGGCTCTGAGCGAAAGCAGAACCACCGAGACGCTGCTCGTCGAAACTGAAGTCGATATGGTAGAGGCTAGAGTTCTTGTCGTTAACGAGAACTGGACTAACCACCTTCTTGACATCTGAAACCTCACCACCAGCACTTACGATAACGGTACCCGGAGCGATGATCTTCTCGCCGTTAGGATACTGCTGGGTCAAAGAGAGAGAGTCCTTACCTGTTGGTACGTTTACGTGGATGGCGCAGCAGAAGTCTGACAATGCCTTCACACCCTCGTACAGACGGGCATCCTCACCCTTCTGACTGCGGCAAGGCCACATCCAGTTGGCTGAGAGGCTGATGCTGTCCATGCCATCTGCCAATGGAGCCCATACGATATTGGTCAATGACTCAGCTACAGAGAGTACTGAACCTGCCTTAGGATCGGCAAGACCAGCCTGAGGTGCATGACCCATTGCTGTTACGATACCCTTCTCGCCACGGTAGTCGAGTGCTACGACACCACAGTCTGAGAGTGGCAACTGAATCTGACCCTGACCCTGCTGACGGGCAATCTTACCTGTTACAGAACGGTCTACCTTGTTGGTCAACCAGTCCTTACAAGCCACAGCCTCCATCTGGAGAATACGCTGCAAGTACTCGTCGAGGTTATCTGCAGAATAAGTTACATCTTCATATTTACGCTCTACGGTCTCATCTACCATCACAGTCTTAGGAGTATGACCGAACATCTGAGCTACATCGAGGTCGAATGGCTTTACGCCGTCAGCCTGCTTGAAGCTGAAGTGAGCATCGCCTGTAGTCTCACCAACCACGTACATTGGAGCACGCTCACGGTCGGCAATCTTTTGAACCTCGCTGATATACTTCTCGTCGATGAGCAAGCCCATGCGCTCCTGGCTCTCGTTGGCGATGATTTCCTTGGCGCTCAAAGTCTTGTCGCCGATAGGCAACTTAGACATGTCGATTTCGCCACCGCACTCTTCTACCAACTCAGAGAGACAGTTCAAGTGACCGGCTGAACCGTGGTCGTGGATGCTGACTACTGGGTTCTCATCGTTCTCAACAAGTGCACGAACCAGGTTGTAGGCACGCTTCTGCATCTCAGGGTTGGCACGCTGAACAGCGTTCAACTCGATACCATTGCTGTAACGGCCTGTATCTACAGAAGAAACAGAACCACCACCAAGACCGATGCGATAGTTATCACCACCTACTACGACAACCTTGTTGCCCTTCTGTGGCTCACCCTTCTTATAGTCACGCTTCTTGCCGTAGCCTACACCACCAGCAAGCATGATTACCTTATCGTATGCATACTTCTCACCATTCTCCTCGTGCTCGAATGTAAGCACAGAACCGGTGATGAGAGGCTGACCGAACTTGTTACCGAAGTCAGATGCACCGTTGGAAGCCTTGATCAGAATCTGCTCTGGAGTCTGATAGAGCCACTTACGTACTGGCATGATGTCTTCCCAGTCGCGCTCAACATCGCTCTTGCCGTTGTCATCCTTCAGGCGAGGATAAGCAGTCATGTAGCAGGCTGTACCTGCGATAGGCCATGAACCTACACCACCACCCATACGGTCGCGGATTTCACCACCCGTACCGGTAGCAGCACCATTGAAAGGCTCTACGGTAGTAGGGAAGTTGTGGGTCTCAGCCTTCAGAGAGATAACACTCTCGATATCTTTCACCTGGAAGAAATCGCTGGTAGTCTGATCGGCTGGAGCAAACTGCTCGATAACAGGACCCTGAGAGAAAGCCACGTTGTCCTTGTAAGCAGAGAGGATCTTGTTAGGATTCTCGTTGGTGGTCTTCTTGATCATGTTGAAGAGAGAAGACTCCATCTCCTTACCGTCGATGATAAACTGGCCGCCGAAGATCTTGTGGCGGCAGTGCTCTGAGTTGATCTGTGCGAAACCGAAGATTTCGCTGTCGGTGAGAGGGCGTCCGTTCTCTTTCTCCAGCTTGTGGAGATAAGCTATTTCGTCCTCGCTGAGGGCAAGACCCTCTTCCTCGTTATACTTCTCGAGGTCATCGACGTACTTGATAGGTTCTGGCTGGTGGTTCACGGTGAACACATCCTGTCCGATACCGTTGTACATACGCTGGAGCATAGGGTCGTGCTCAGCGTTTTCGCTATCTACAGGGAAGTACTCCTCGATACGCGAAATGCCGTTAAGACTCATGTTCTGAGTAATCTCAACGGCATTCGTACTCCAAGGAGTAATCATTTCACGGCGTGGGCCGACATAGAAGCCCTGCAACTGCTGGGCGTCCTCTAAAGTCGCGTCACCATAAAGCCAACAAAGTTCATTGATTTCGTCCTGAGATGGTTTGTGGTCAATCTCGGTCGCAATCACACTCTTAGATGGAGTTCTAAAAAAAAGAATCATACTTGCTTTCTTTTATATTATTAATGTATTTATTTCTTTTCGAGTGCAAAGATAGTGCAATTTCAAGACACTACAAAATAAAACACTGTTTTTTATGTTTTTTTTGTTGAGATTTGGGCTATTCTTACCTTGAAAGGCTACATTTGGCGGTTTAGCTATAAGAAAAGTGCTTTCTGTTGCCTTTTTTGGTTAAAAAGGTGATAAATAAAGATTTAGAGGTTAAAAATGTCTAAATGCATTTGACAAATATTGTTTATTCGAGTCTTATCTGTAACTTTGCAAGTGAAAGAAGTGAATCAGTTTCTATAATGCCCTAAAATGTAGAAGCTTCCGGATAACGGATAAAAGCCGGGAGAACTCTAATATAATAGGAGGTAGAAAGCGACGTTAAGATATACTATAATCAATTAATAATAACAAGAAAATTTAAATTAGAAAGAATATGAAACAGACAAAGTTAATGGTAATGGCAATGATGGCTGTAGCTCTGATGGCTACAAGCTGTGCAAGTAAGAAGGATCTTCAGAATTGCCAGAATGAGAATAAGGAATTGTCAAGCAACTATCAGGCTACCAAGGAAAAACTGGCAGCTACAGAGGCTAGTCTGGCAGCAGCCCAGGAGCAGCTCGCTACTGCAAAGAGCGATTACGCTAAGTTGCAGAACTCGCTTGACAAGAGTTTGAACAATACAAGCCAGAACAACGTGAGCATTGAGAAACTCGTTGACCAGATCAACGAGAGTAACCAGTATATCCGCCACCTGGTTGAGGTAAAGAGCAAGAGCGATTCGCTCAACATGGTTCTTACCAACAACCTGACCCGCTCTTTGAGCAAGGAAGAGATGAAGGAGGTTGATGTTCAGGTTCTGAAGGGTGTAGTTTACATTTCTCTGGCTGACAATATGCTCTATCAGAGTGGTAGCTATGAGGTGAACAGCCGTGCTCAGGAAACATTGAGCAAGATTGCTAAGATCATCACAGACTACAAGGATTACGATGTGCTCGTAGAGGGTAATACCGATAACGTACCAGTAAGCACTACAAGTGCCAAGATGAAGAATATCCGTAACAACTGGGACCTCTCTGCTCTCCGTGCAGCTTCTGTTGTTCAGTACTTGCAGGATCACTTCGGTGTAAATCCTAAGCGCCTTACTGCTGGTGGCCGTGGTGAGTACAACCCTGTAACAACTAACGATACAGAGGTAGGCAAGCAGCGCAACCGCCGCACTCAGATTATCATCACTCCTAAGCTCGACCAGTTCATGGACTTGATCGACAAGGCTCCAGAGGAGAAGTAAAAAGACTATTTAAAGGTAAAAAGGTAAAAAGGTAAAAGGGTAAAAAAGTAAATAAGTAGAGGCATCAGTGAGTTTTCGGGCTCATTGATGCCTTTTTAGGTATAAATATACAGGTTTTATGTTTTAAGTACGTAAAAAAGTGCTTTTTGTTATCATTTTGCTAGAATTATTCTTAATTTCCTTTCTTTTCTTGATTATTTTTATTAATTTTGCAGGCAAAATATCAAGGGTACACTTGGCTGCCCTGATTATTGTACATTGTAAATTATTAATTATACATTATATTGTGTTATGGAAAAGATTAAGATGACAACTCCATTGGTAGAGATGGACGGTGATGAGATGACAAGAATTCTCTGGAAGATGATTAAGGACGAACTGATTCTTCCTTTCGTTGATTTGAAGTCTGAGTATTATGATCTCGGTCTGCCTTATCGCGACCAGACCAATGACCAGGTAACCATCGACTCTGCTGAGGCGGCTAAGAAATATGGCGTGGCTGTGAAGTGTGCTACTATCACTCCTAATGCACAGCGTATGGACGAGTATAAACTCCACAAAATGTGGAAGAGCCCTAATGGAACTATCCGTAGCATCATGGACGGTACCGTATTCCGTGCTCCTATCACCATCCCAAGCATCCACCCTTGTGTAAAGAACTGGGAGAAGCCTATTACCATCGCCCGTCATGCTTACGGCGATGTATACAAGAGCGTGGAACTTCGTGCTGATGAGCCAGGTACAGCCAAACTCGTGTTTGAGGGTAAGAGCGGCAAGAAGCAGGAGATAGAGATTCATTCTTTCGATGGTGCTGGCGTTATCCAGGGCATGCACAATACTGATAAGAGTATCCGCAGCTTTGCTCACAGCTGCTTCAAGTTTGCCATTGATACCAAGCAGGATCTCTGGTTTGCTACCAAGGATACCATCTCTAAGACTTATGATGCCCAGTTCCGTAAAATCTTTGAGGAAGTATATGAGAGCGACTATAAAGAGAAGTTTGCAGAACTCGGTATCGAGTATTTCTATACATTGATTGATGATGCAGTGGCTCGTGTTATCCGCAGCAAGGGCGGCTTTATCTGGGCTTGCAAGAACTATGACGGTGATGTGATGAGCGATATGCTCAGTACAGCCTTCGGTTCTCTGGCGATGATGACTTCTGTATTGGTTTCTCCTGACGGCAAGTATGAGTATGAGGCAGCACACGGTACCGTGACCCGTCACTACTATCGCTACCTGAAGGGTGAAGATACATCTACCAACCCGATGGCTACCATCTTTGCATGGAGCGGTGCGTTGAGAAAGCGTGGCGAACTGGATGGCATCAAGGAACTTCAGAACTTTGGCGACCAGTTGGAGGCTGCATGTTTCGATACTTTGAATGATGGTATCGCTACCAAGGATCTCGTAAACCTGATGGAAGGTGTTGAGGCTAAGGCTGTAAACTCTGCCGGCTTTATCGCTGCCATCCGCGAGCGTCTGGAAAAGCGATTGGCATAAAAACAATAAGACCTGGGGTGATTAACCTCAGGTCTTATTGTTTTAGTTATTTTTAGTTTAAATCTTGATTCTTTTTCTTGCGTTTACGCAAAGCGTCTGAATAAACCTTAAACAAATCAATGTTCAGCAACTGACAGATATGGTAAAGCATACCCGTATCTATAGTGGCTCTGCCGTATACCTTATATATATTAGTACGATGGCAGCCTAATTGCTCAGCAAGCCATACTGTGGTCTTGCCTTGCTTGTTTAATTCCTCTTTGATGATTTCACCGATTAAGGGAATTGCATTTACTTTATCTTTCATACTCTTTCAGTTGTGTTATATGCTCACTTATAGTTATATCGGGTGCAAAAGTAGTATTTCTGTTTCTAACTAGCAAAGAAACATGTAGCGAATTTGGAACACTAAGTTAAAATGTGTAACAAAATACTCGTTTTTTTATATTTTTTTCTCTAAAGAACTAAATGTCACGAAATTGTAACTGAATGTAACGCTTATTACGAAAGAAAAGTCGTAATTTTGCAGCGGTATTTTAAATAACATGAAATATGGAAGAGAATATGAAAAGAATACTTGTTGTTGATGATGAGCAAGACTTGTGTGAGATTCTGAAATTCAATCTCGAAACAGAAGGATATGAGGTAGAAACAGCCAATTCGGCAGAAGAGGCTTTGGAGATGGACATCGCTTCGTTCGATCTGCTGCTACTGGACGTCATGATGGGAGGAATGAGCGGTTTCCAGCTGGCTAAGCAGTTGAAGGGCAATCCGATGACAGCCAATGTTCCGATTATCTTCCTTACAGCCCGAGATACGGAAAATGATACGGTGACAGGATTCAATATCGGTGCCGATGATTATATCTCGAAACCTTTCTCTATCCGAGAGGTGATGGTCAGAGTGCGTGCCGTCTTGCGCCGTACGGCTGAACAGGCTGGTGATGCTGATGAATCGAAGATCATCAACTATCAGGGACTGCAGTTGAATCTGGACAAGAAGACGGTGAGCATCGATGGTGAGGCAATCCCTTTCACCAAGACCGAGTTCGAACTCCTGCGTCTTTTCCTCGAAGAGCGCGGCAAGGTCTTCTCACGTCAGGAACTTATCGACCGGGTATGGCCTAAGGATGTGATGGTACTCGACCGCACGGTGGATGTCAACATCACCCGTATGAGAAAGAAGATTGGTAAATTTGCCAAGTGCATCGTTACCCGTCTGGGATTCGGTTATTATTTTGATGCGTAATTAAAATGTTTAAGTTAAATAGTGTAGGTAGGAAGTTGTACTTCAGTGTACTGGCGGTGTTCCTTGTGTTCGCCGTCAGTTTTATCGTGTTCCAGCAGGCACGAGAGAAGCAGTATAAAATAGGTACGCTTACTATCAAGCTGGAAAATTATAATGAACTGTTGGCAGAAGATCTGGCGCTCTCTCCTGGTGAAGGAATTATTCTGCAGGATAGCATTCACAATAGGGATGTGATTGTGGCTCATGAGAAGTTGAAGGCTTTTGTACGCGAACATGAAAGCAAGGACCTTCGTGTTACGCTGGTGCGCCCGAACGGTAAGGTGATTTATGACAACATGAGTTCCGACTATGATCAGTTTGCCAACCATGCTAAACGTGAGGAAATAGCAGAGGCCTTGAAAAACAGGGTAGGCTCAAGCGTGGAGCGACAGTCTAAAACCCTGAAGCATGATTATTTCTATGTGGCTTCTTATTTTCCGGAAAGCAAGCTCATCATCCGTACGGCACTACCTTACAATAATGATTTGGCAAAATCGCTGCAGGCTGACCAGCATTTCATCTGGTTTGCCATCGTAGCCGTCATTCTGCTTACCCTCGTGCTCTACCGTTTTACGGACCGTCTGGGTAAGAATGTCTCCAAACTGAGCATCTTTGCTTATAAGGCAGATCACAACGAGAGTCTTGAGGTGGAAGATCTCGCCAAGTTCCCTAACGATGAGTTGGGCGAGATAGCCGAGCGTATCATCAAGATGTATAAGCGCATACAGACCACCCGATGTGAACAGGATGTACTGAAGCGGCAGCTTACCCAGAATATAGCTCACGAGCTGAAGACTCCTGTGGCAAGTATCCAGGGTTATCTGGAAACGATACTCGACAATCCGCATATCAACGAAGAGATGAAGTCGCAGTTTCTGCAGCGCTGTTATGCCCAGAGCGAGCGTCTCACCTCTCTGCTCCGCGACATCTCTACCCTGAACCGGTTGGATGACGGTTCGGATATGATAGATTTCGAGGCGGTAGACATTACGCAGATGGTGAGTGAAATAGCCCGTGAGACGGCGCTGGAAAGAGAGTCGCACAAGATGACTTTCGAGAATCTTCTTCCCGACCAGCATATTATCGTGAAGGGTAACCGCAGTCTGCTCTATAGTGTGTTCCGCAATCTTACCGACAATGCCATAGCCTATGCCGGTGAAGGGCGTAAGATAACGTTGAGTGCCAAGGAGCAGGGCAATAAGTGGCATTTCATCTTCAGTGATAACGGTCAGGGTGTTCCTGCCGAGCATCTCTCCCGTCTATTTGAGCGTTTCTATCGGGTAGATAAGGGACGCAGCCGCAAGATGGGTGGCACCGGTTTGGGTCTTGCTATCGTCAAGAATGCCGTTCTCCTGCATGGCGGAACCATCCGTGTGAGCAATCAGC
>ULLA01001442.1_pt1 | contig 15500 bp, 8 predicted proteins | sample 1951291 | NCBI WGS metagenome assembly ULLA01 (sample SAMEA4835514, study PRJEB28245) | human gut metagenome | biome: gut microbiome; material: fecal sample | place: Denmark | collected 2008 | reverse complement strand
GTGCGCCATAGACTTATGACACACCCTCATTATCATATTTTCCTACTTCTCAAACCTGCAATTATCTGTTACCAGGTAACGCTCATACCCAATGCGATGCTGGCATTGGAACTGAGAGGAATGAACTCTTTGCTGGTCTTGCCCAAGATGTGATCCATACCGATGAAGAAGTTGTAACCCTTAGGATGGATATTCAGAACATAACCCATACTTGTAGCAAAACTGCTGACTGCAAAGTTGACACCACCATCCAACCACTTCAATGGTTTCCAGTTGGCACTGAGTCTACCCTCGCTCCAGGTATAATCACCATTGATGCGGGTGCTGCTCAGCAAACCGAAGGACAACTTGTCGTATGCTGGCAAACTGTACTCTGCGCCAAAGTTGAGCGTAGCTGCCAGAGCGGTAGTACGGCTACCCTGGTCGCCCAAATCCTTCAGGTTGATGAAGTCGGTAATCTGGTCGCCGTAATCATCCAACTTGTCATCGATGGTAGAACCGCTGTTTTCTCTTACCGCAGTATCATGGAAGCCATTGAACTCGAAGCTCTCAGCTCTGTTCACAGCCTTCATATTGTTGCTCCAGTTGATGAAGCCCAAATCGAGAACAGAAGCACTCAGGGTCAGGTTATCGTTCAACTTATAGACACCACCGAGGTCGAGTGCCATACCGAAGCCACCCAATCCTGCGCCATCAACATCTACATCATCTATCTTTTCGTACTCCCCCTTCTCCGGGTTGTTATATTTATCTCTTGAAGTCTTATAAGTAAAGCCCTTCATAGAAACCTGGGCATTCGCCTTGCCGGAAACAATCCACTTGTCTGTACCAGAGAGGTCAGCACGCAGGTTTTCCAGACGAACATCACCATCAGCCACACCGAAGAGGAACTTCAATTTAGCACCGATGCGGAGTTTCTTGTTAATCTGATGAGAGTGACCCAATGCCAATTCAGCATAAGAGCGAGCCATCATGCTCACATCACCAATCTCATAATTCTGATTGCCCGTATTCTTGGCAAATTCAAACAACTCATAAGGCAGGGAAGCGCCGAAAGATGCCTTGGCATTCACCTCGATGGTATTATAACCGCCAAAGCCCTTGAAACCGGCAGAAAGAATGGCGATGCCTACATCTCCCTGTATGCGGTTGTTGCTCTTGCTGAAGCCTTTCAGCGCCTCATCGACAGAAATATAAGGATTCATGAAGGAAGTCATCTTCTTGGCACCCGCCTCCTGTCCGTACATCGGATTGTTCAGTACAATATCCTGGTAGCCGAAGTTGCCCTGCAGGTTGACATTGATATTACCCAAAGCTGGGATGGTGATATAGTTCTGCTTGTTCTCAAAAGCCGGGTTCATATCGTGACGGAACTTGTAGTCGTCAGTAAAGTAAGCGGAATTGAGTGTCTGAGCCATTGCGGTACCACCCATCATCAACAGAGAGGCAGCCAAGAGATGCTTATATATTTTATTCATCATTTTCTTTGTCTTTTATGTGTGTTATTATTCTGTTACTACTCTCTGTCATTAATTGAAGTTACCAATCACCTTACCCACGAGTTTCACCTTGATGTTTTCCAACTTCAGGGTATGCTTCTCAGAGTTGAGGTTGATACCGGTCACGGTAGTTCCATCATGACTTGCCTTACCTTTTACCTTATAAGAGAGTCCGTCGAGCTTCTGCAATCCGCCCTTTACCTTTTCACGGAGTTCTATTTCCAGCGGAGAGTTCACGGCTGTCACGCCATCAGCAGATGCTTTCACAGTACCCTTCTTGACATTCACTTCAATCAGGTTACTGATATCAGTACCATCCACTCCGAGTGGAGTTGCCTCTACGATGAGGGTAGCAGGAACCAGGTTCTGCGCATCGGCTGTCAGTCGAACATAAGTTCCTTCAGACAATTCCAGATCATCCAGATCATCATTCCAACCGTCGAAATCATCAGCATATTCGATGACTGCATCCTCGGCAAATGCCAACGGTGCATAAATCTCGTAGCTTGGCTCGATACGATAATTGCGTCCGAACTCGATGGTCATTTCCTGACTGAGATCAGCCTTCGTCTCTACATCAGTAATCTGTACGTGGTCTGGAATATGCTGGTTGATAAGTGTAGCCAGGTTGCTCACCTCATATACATTGGCAGCACCATACTGAGCAGTCAGTTCTGCAGTCTTATGGCGGCAGATACAGATCTTGGTTACTGGCGCAACAGTAGTCTTGCAGATATTCATCTCAGGGAGTTGCACGGTAGCCAAGTTCTGACCGTTCTTGGTAGAAATCACCTTTGCACTCACATTTGCCGCTGCATCCATATCATTTTGGATAGAAAGAATAATCTGAGGATTATCCAAGTCTGCTCTTACGCCATCTTCTGAAAGGAAGTCAGGAACGCCAGTCACAGATACATCACCCAAGCTTGAGATATTGATTTCTGGGTCGAAGATACCGGTAGCAGACTTCAAGGTAATATCATTGACATTCACGTTGGCACCGATGGTCAGTGCAGATGTAGGAACCCTCGTTACATTAGCCTCAATACCGAGGGCGAAATAACCATCCATCCTGATTGAGCCATTATTGCCGATAACGACCTTACCATAGGCATCCTGTTTTTCAAAATCCAGTTTTTTAGCCTTGATGGTGAGTTGCAGGTTGCTGCTTGTAGAAACATCCTTCACCGTAATCTTCGAACCATCAACCATAGGAACGCCATTGCCATTACCAGAGACATGTGAAATCTCCAGATAGCCAGGAAGGGTGAGGGTTGCCTTATCAATATTGGTGATGGCAGAAGAAAGACCACCAAGAGTGAGATTAATCTTCAGTTCGATTTCGCCAGCCACCTCAGCACTTTTCAGGATCTTCACAGCAGCATCCGTACCATTATATTTAAACATCAACTCCTTAGGAGAGACAAAACTGAGATGACTACCAGCTGCACGGGTACACTTGGCAGCAGAATTGGCATTTAAGGTTAGCGTATTAGAATAAGAATTACCCCTCAGAACAATAGGAGAAATCATTGGTGAAGCAGATGATGCACCAGAACCTGTCAATTGGAACAGATAATCACCATTTGCGGCAATCTTCACACTACCATTCTCTTCGAGTTCCAGAATATCAGACAAAGGAATGTTCATGGTAGAACTGGCAGGTATTTCCAATTCGCCACTACCAAATCCCATCGTAGCATCAATCTGGTCAAAATCATAATCGTCATTTGTACACCCAGTTACCGAGAAACCCAACGTCAATAAAGACGCAAGTAATAGACTTGCTTTCATTTGCTTTTTCTTCATAGTTTATGAATATTTGATAATTATAGAACTTTACACTTTTAAAGAGAACTTACATAAATTGAATAATTAATTAAACTGTCATTCATATTTTATAATAGAAATTAGAATCTCATTTATGGATGCAAAGTTACACAATCTAATTATAAACCGCCTTGTTCAAATTGGTTCAAGTTTTAGATTTTGGTTTGTTTAACGAATTCTGTTCCAAACTTCCGCAGGAAGTCTACCAACACTTTCTATTCTTTCGCAAAGCCTAATATACACAAAGTTAATCGACAAAAAGGTGGATTTTCATCAGAAAATCCACCTTTTACACTATAATTCGCTTTTTGTCCACCTCTTCTTTGTGTTTTTTGTGTACTTTTGCAACTGTGTATTAATAGCGGATGAATTCAGACTTAGCTTGATTTCATGCCAACCAACAAGTAAACAAACAAACCTAAGAATAAGAAATGAATAAGAAAAGACAGATTTTACTTTCAGCAGTATTGGCCTCTGCTTTGGCATCCAACGCACAGGTTTCCATCAATGTAGATGCCTCTAACCCAGGTATCAAGGTATCTCCTAACCTCTATGGTATCTTCTTCGAGGATATCAACCATGCTGCAGATGGCGGTCTCTATGCCGAACTCATCAGCAACCGTTCTTTCGAAGACGATGACAAGAATATTCCTACCTGGAAAACTGCCGCTCAAGAAGGTGCAAAGATCAATGCACAACTCATCAATAAGGGTTTGCTCAACAATGCACAGGGCAAGGCACTCCAGCTTACCATCGCTGCCAAGCCTGCAGCTACAGTCTCTCTCATCAATGAGGGTTTCTGGGGAATCAACGCCGTGCAGGGCAGAACCTATAAACTCTCTTTCTGGGCTAAGGGTAGCTACAAGGGCGGATTGAAGGCTCGCCTCACCAACGCCAAGGGCGATAAGGTTTACGCAGAAACCACCCTCAATGCCAAGGTTGGCAAGAAGTGGACCAAATATACGGCAGAGTTGACTGCCAACGGAAACGATGCCAAGGCTCAGTTCGAACTCGTAGCCGACGGAAAGGGTACCATCGTTCTCGATGTAGTAAGCCTCTTCCCTCCTACTTTCAAGAATCGCGAGAATGGCTTGCGCCCTGACCTGGCTCAGCTTCTCTATAACATCCATCCTAAGTTCGTCCGCTTCCCTGGCGGTTGCTACGTTGAAGGACAGGAATCTCCTGAGAATGCTTTCCACTGGGAGAAGACTATCGGTCCTATCGAGGAACGTCCGGGTCATAAGAACGTAAACTGGCGCTACCGTACCAGCGATGGTATGGGATTCGATGAGTATCTGCAGCTTGCCGAGGATCTGAACGCCAAGCCTCTCTATGTTGTAAACGTAGGTTTGTGGCACGGCGGTATGACTCCTGTAGACAGCATCCAGCCTTGGATTGATGAGTGCATGAATGCCCTGGAGTATGCCAACGGTCCTGTTACCTCTAAATATGGTGCGCTCCGTGCTAAGAACGGTCATCCGGAACCATACAATATCGAGTATCTGGAGATTGGTAATGAGAACAACCAGCCGGATCCTGCGGCTCAGAGCGACCATTACTACGAGCGCTTCAAGAAGTTCAAGGATGCGGTTCTGGCAAAATATCCTAAGATGCACCTCATCGGTAACGTGGTGGCTTGGGGCGATGACAATCCTAAGTGGGAAAGCAACGAAAGCGTAGAGCTGCTCGATGAGCACTACTACCGCAACCCAGCCTGGTTTGCAGAGAACTTCAACAAGTATGATAACTACGACCGCAAGGGCAGCGAGATTTATGTAGGTGAATATGCCGTAACCCAGGGCTTCGGCAATATGGGTTCGCTCGATGCAGCACTCGGTGAGGCTGTCTATATGATGGGCATCGAGAACAACTCTGACATCGTGACCATGGCATCCTACGCTCCTATCTTCGCCAACCTCAACAACCGTATGTGGGCACCGGATATGATTCAGTATACATCAGACAAGGTATTCGGAACTCCATCTTACTACGTTCAGAACGTGATGGCAAACAACATCGGTACCCGTGTACTGAAGGTGAACCAGGAGAATCCATACAAATATGAGCAGACCCAGGTGAAGCCAGCTATCTGCCGCGTAGGTATGGGAACATGGGGCACTCAGGTTTCTTTCGAGGACAAGGGCTACAGCGATGAGAACGGAAAGGCGCTGCCGATGACCTTGCAGGAGTTGCCTACCGATATCCGTGGACAGTGGAAGACAGAGGGTAGCCTCATCAAGCAGACCAGCAACGAAGAAAGCTGCATCCGTCTGAACCCAGGCGAGATTACCAGCAACGGCTATATATATAAGGTACGCGCGAAGAAGGATGCCGGAAACGAAGGCTTCCTTATCATCTTTAACTACGTGGATAAGAACAACTACTGCTGGTTGAACCTCGGTGGCTGGAACAATACCCAGCACGGTGTGGAGTCTATCGTGAATGGTGCCAAGAGTCAGATAGCTACTACCCCAGGCAGCATCGAGACCGGCAAGTGGTATGACATCGAGCTGAAAGTAGTAGGCGACAGCATCTTCGCCAAGTTGGATGGCAAGGAAATATTCTCTACCAAGTTGAAGGCAAACACCCTTCCTGGCATCTTCTCTACAGCCACACTTGATGAACAGACGGGCGAGGTAATCCTGAAGATTGCCAACACCAGCACCGAGCACACCACAGCGAAGATTAATCTTCAAGGCAAGGAAATCAAGAATGGCAAGCTCATCCGCCTTTCTGCCAAGAATGGTCTGGAGGAGAACACCATCGACAATCCTACCAATATCTATCCTGTAGAAAACTACGTAACTACAGAGAAGAACGGTGCTACGGTAGAGATTCCAGCCAGCTCGCTGAATATCATCCGTTTGAAATAACAGACTACACAGGGCAGAATGCCCTGGGATCCATATATAGGTAATAACATTTTGAATAGTTGATAAGAAAGTTAGTTAGAAAAGAGAAGGCGGCAACCTGCGTGATGCAGATTGCCGCCTCGTTTTTTATCTGTCGTTTAATTAACCGAAAACATAATTGAAGAGCAGGAAGATGCTCAGGATATACAGCGTAGGATTCAGATCCTTGAACTTGCCCACCATCATCTTGATCAATACATAGCTCAGAATACCAAGACAGATGCCATCGGCAATACTGTAGCAGAGTACCATCGTAATCATCGTGATAAAGGCAGGGAATGACTCGGAGATATCCTCCAACTCAATCTTCTTGAACGAATCAATCATCAATACACCCACCATTACCAGGGCACCACTGGTGGCTGCGCTCGGAATCAGCAGGAAGATTGGAGCCAGGAAGATGCTCAGGATAAACATCAAACCCACAAAGAAAGATGTCAAGCCCGACTTACCACCCTCGGCAACGCCCGAAGCACTCTCCACATAAGTGGTAATGGTAGAGCTACCCAGCAATGCACCGGCTGTAGTACCGATGGCATCACTCATCATCGCCTCCTTCACACCCGGAATCTCGCCCTTCTCATTCTCCTTGATACCCAACTTGGAAACCAATCCCAGAACTGTTCCGATGGTATCGAAGATGTTGACAAGCAACAGCGAGAAAACCACCATGAACATCTTAGGAGTAAAGAAGCCGGTGAAATCGAACTGGCAGAAGATAGGAGCAATGCTGTGAGGGGTAGATACCGGCATCCAGTTGTCAGAGAACTGGGTTACGCCCATCGGAATACCTATCAATGTAGAGATGATGATGGCGATAAACAAAGAGCCCTTCACTCTTCTCGCCATCAGACAGCCGCAGAGCAGGATGCTGATGAGACCCAGGATGCTGACTGGTGTAAACTTGCCGAGCTGCACGAAAGTATCCGCATTGGCAGTAATGATGCCCGCATTCTTCAAACCAATAAAGGCGATAAACATACCGATACCTGCCGAAATGGCAAATCGGAGGTTCTTCGGAATACATTCCAATATTTTGTCACGGATATTAAGGAAGGTGATGGCAAGGAAGATGATACCCTCTACGAGCAATACCGCCAAAGCCTGCTGCCAGGTCAAGCCCATAGCCTGACAAAGGGTGAAGGCGAAGAAGGCATTCAGTCCCATACTAGGAGCCTGGGCGAAAGGCAACTTTGCCATGAAAGCCAGCAGGAAGGTGGCGATGGCTGAAGCGATAGCTGTGGCAGTAAAGAGAGCTCCCTTGTCCATACCTGTGGTAGCAAGGATGGTAGGGTTTACTGCCAGGATGTAACACATGGTCAGGAAGGTAGTCATACCAGCAACCAACTCAGTCTTGACCGTAGTAGTCTTTGGGTCGAAACCCAATAAAGCTTTTAATTTGTTCATTTCTTATATTTATCTCTATTTTCTCTTTCCCCCTTTCCACAACCCAATCCCGTTGTTTTTTCGGGGCGAACAAAGGTAAGAAAAAATAATGAGGAAAGCCTTATTTTACATGTTTTTAACTCATCAGAGTGCCTTATTTTACATGTTTCGGGGTATTCAGAACGCCTTATTTTACAAGTTTCAGTATCTTTCAGTCTCTTCTACGCTAAAATACTATGGCATAGAGTGTATCGAAGGCAGGATAACGCATGATAGTAAGTTTCATTTGCCAAAAGCCCGATAGTGGTGCAAAAAGTGCCTAAAAAAGCAACTTTTGGCACCACTATCGGGACTTTTTCCGCATTTTCGTTTTCTCATCTTGAATTGTTAAAAAAATAAGTCATAGTTTTCTCCCCCACAACTCATAGTTTCTTTCATCATAACTCATAGGTTTCTTCCCAGCATCTCATAGGTTTCGGCATCATATCCCAAGGTTTTCAAGCCCAAAAGGGCTAAAAAAAACAAACGGACAAATTGAATTTGTCCGGACAAATTGCCCGCAGCCTCACAAGATTCTTATTTTCAAGAACTTACAAGCCACCGGACAAAAGAGCCGGACAAATTCAATTTGTCCGTGTTTTAAAAATCGAGGCTATTCCAGCGTCAGCCACCCATCTTCCGTCCAGTTGACTTTCTTCTGAACCAGGATGCTGGCGCCATTCTTTGGCACGCTGTAACCATGACAGAAGAAGAAATCGCCATCAGGGAAAGAGTAGGCAGAGCAATGACCCATCGCCTCATATTCTTTCTTATCGCCTTCCAGAATCAGCGTACCACCGCCATTGCGCATGTCCCTACCCTCCTTATCCAGATAAGGACCAGCCACCTTCTTGCTCCTGCCCACGGCAACACGATAGTTGCTCTTGATGCCACGGCAGCAGTAATCCCAGCTCACGAAGAGATAGTAATAACCACCATGTTTCATGATGAAAGGAGCCTCGATGGCATTGGTACCGGCAAACTTAGAAGTAGGATTCGGTTCTGCTGATGCATCGCCTACGGCATGACGGCGGGCGATGGTCTGAGGCTTGGCGCCTTTCTTGACATGCATCGTCTTCTTATCCAACTTGATCATCTGGATGCCATCCCAGAAAGAGCCCCAGGTAAGCCAAGGATTTCCCTTCTCATCAACGATGAAATTCGGATCGATGGCATTCCAGTTGTCTCTATCGCCCTTAGAGGCGACGAGGCAGCCCTCATCCTTCCATCCATCCTTATCAGATAAGGAAGTATTGCTCAGCAAGCCGATGGCAGAAGTATTCTTGCCAAAGGTGGAACAGGAATAAGCCAGATACCACTTGTTCTTGAAGCGGATAACATCCGGAGCCCAGATATGCGTGGTAAAACCCGGCACACTATCATGCGTCCATGCCGGAATCTCGCTGTTCTTGAGCACGCCCTGAGGAACGATAGTCCAATGCTTGCGATCGGTAGAGGTCATCTGCGTGATGCCATGACCTGTGCAGTAGAGATAGTACTTGCCATTCTCATACGCCATTACGGGGTCGTGGACAAAAGGAGTATCTACAACCAAAGGCTGTTGTGCACGAGACTCAGCTGGCGCTAGCATCATGGCTATCGCCACAATGCCAAAATATTTCATTGCAGTTTGTTTCATCTGTATATCTTCTCTATTTTTTTAACAAAAAAGGGGAGTCATAGCTTCACTGCTTAACTCCCCCAAAGATTCTACTTAGATTCTTTTATACCTTAAAAACTAACTAACATTTATTTTTTCTTGCCCCAGAAGCTCTTGCTACCACTGACGCCAGAGTATACGATAGTCAACTTGCGAGGACTAGCCTCCCAGTCAACCTCACGCTGTACCTTGAGCTTGGTAGTACCGATGGTGAGTGTATTAGAAGAAGTATCAAAGTTCCATACCTTCACATTAGGCCAAGCCTTACCACCAGTCATTGAGCCGTCGGCATTGAGTGTAAATTCGGTGCTGACGCGCTGTTTGCCATACTCATAAGCGAGGTCGATACCTTCCCAAGTGCCAGCCAGTTCGCTAGCCTTGATAGCCACTTGTGGCACAGCTCCATAACGCTCTGGCATCACAGTAGGCCAACCATTAGACATCCACTTGATGCTACGCACACCACCCATCATGATGGCATTGCTTGCATTGATACCAGCCACATTGGCAGGCATACGCTGCTGAGATACATAGTACCAGTTGCCCGCGCCATCGTCGAAGACGGCACAGTGGCTGATGCCTACCCAACCATATCCCTGGCTGAACTTATAAGGATGAGTCAAGACGGTAGGATTGTCACCTGCGCCATTGGCTGCATTAGTCACTCTGTTGTTCATCGTCTCGTAAGGACCGTCCACATTCTTGGAACGAAGCACACGAGTGTTGTAAGGAACATCCAAGCCATCGTAAGCCAAGAAGAGATAATAATATCCATCATGGTATACAACCTCAGGAGCCTCAGCTCCCTGCCAACGACTACCGTTGGTACGAGTGAAGATAAGCTTTCCGTAAGGAGCAATCTCATCTGCTGTACCGTATGACTTAGGAAGTTCTTTCAAGGTCTTGCCTGTCTCTGGGTTCAACTGCACGGCAGCAATACCGCTGTGCCAAGAGCCATAGATAAGCCAGTGCTCGCCATTAGGTGTGATGATGAACGAAGGGTCGATGGCATTGAACTTGAAGTAGCCGTCCCAGTCGCTGTTCGATTTGCGAGCCCAGTTCTTACCCTTATCAGAAGAAGAGCAAATCACGAAACCCTTGTCTGTCCACTTGTTGCTGGCTGGGTCCGTAGTCTCTGCCATACCGATGAAGGCACGCTCCGTCCAAGAGCCATCATAGGTAGTGCCACCAGTCTTGATGTAGTTGTTCACCACGATGGCATAGTACATACGATAGAGATTATCCTTCACTTTTCTTACGCAAGGAGCCCAATAGCCATAGCTTGGGTTGGCGATAGGAGCCAAACCTTGCTCAGCACGAATCTCGTTCAACTTAGTCTTCACCCAAGCAGGAGCCACCGTCATCGTACCACCGAGATATTCCCAGTTTACGAGGTCTTTGCTTCGACGAGCATGGAAGTGTCCATGACCTTCGTGGGCATTGCCATAGCTGGCATCAGTCTGATACATATAGTAATATCCATCAGCAGCCTTTACTACCGAAGGGTCATGCACATTGGCAAGATTCCACTTACTGCGCTGAGTCCAAGCAGCTACTGAAGTATAATTGTCATTATATGTAGGACAAACATACTTAGCCAAATCCTCGCTAGTAGGATTGTTTGGAGTTTCTGGCTGGGAAGGAGTCTCTGGTTTGTTTGGTGTATCTGGTACATCAGGATCATCACTTCCACCACTACTACAACTTACTGCCAAAGTACATGCCAGCAAGAATGCCCATTTATTAAGATGTTTCATCATTATTTCCTTAAAAGTTTAGTTAGTTTTTATTCGATATTTTTGAAAAAAGGCAAGGCCTCAGAGGAGGATTCTTCCATCCTCCTCATAGGTCATGCCTTTTATCTAGTATTTCAAAGATTCTCTTATCTGCGACGAGCAGAGTACTTGCGAGCAGATGCTGCTGTATCAAACTTCAAGCAGCTGCTATCTACGGTGAAGTCTACAAAGAGGTCGTTTGCATCAACTCCATCAATACCATAGTAATACTGAGTATTTACCTTGCCATCAGTACCTGTTGTAATAGCTAAGACGTCAGCAGTACCATTATTATTGTTGGTTACGTAAACAACAACCTTAGCGCCATTCATACCTGCCAACCAAGTTGCCCAGTCAGCCGCACCAGTAGAACCAGCAGTACAATTCTTCCATCCATAAGGACCAGAGTTGTCGCCAGTCCAACCGTAGTTATCCGAACGAACTACAACATACTCAGCTAAAGCTGCATTGCGGAGTACTACTACGTAGTTGTTCCAGTTAGCTGCACCACCCAAGTTAGTGAAAGAGAATGCGCGAGTCTCGCCAGCAGGAACCTTCACGTCTGCATCGAGGTGAGCACCCCACCAACCAGTTGTACAATCCTCAGCACCCAAGATAGCTGGGCTAGGAGTTACGAATGTTGCAGCATGCTTCTCTACTGTTACATCAAATGTTGTCTTCACACCATTCTTAGCAGTTACAGTAACAGCCTGCTTGCCTGCCTTCATTGGCACTGCAGAGATAACCAACTTATCGAGTGTGATATCACGAGTTACACCATTCAAATAAGTAGCCTGAACTGTCAAGCCCTTAGTATCTACTGGGAATACAGCAGAAGCAGGGTTAGTGATGCCTGCTGCCTCATAATACTTATAAGTGAGACGTGTAGGCGCACTTACTATATGGAGAGCTTTGATAGCTGGCACAACTTCGAATGTCTTCTGTGCAACGATAGGAGTAGAAGCATTCTCGCCCTTGAATGTCTTGTTATAGATGACGATGAGGTTCTTGGTGCCAGAAACATCCATATCGTTGATGGCAGAGAAATAAAGTTCCTTGGCAGGAATTACCTTGGTTATACCTTCCTCGAAGGTTACGGTAGCAGATACATTCTCCATTGCCTTCTCTAGGGGTGTATTCTCGTCTACTTCGGCAGGAACATTGTTCAACACCATAGAAACCGGAGCCTTATCCTGGGCAGATGTATAACCGCCGATAGGTTCTACGTTGCTCTGCATGAAATCGATGTAAGAGCCCTCAGGTACCAGGAAGCAACGGATGTTGGTATTGCTCTCGTCTGCATTCAGATTAGCAATCTTAGATGGCTGAATGTAGGTCTTGGTAACAGTACCATTGGTAATCTTCACCATGAAAGTATCTACACGGGAACGGTCAACCGTCAATGTTACCTTACCACCCAACTTATCTACACCCTTGTCTTTATCAGTTTCAAAGGTGAGATTACTCTGCACATATTTTCTGTCAATATGGTCACCCCACTCAGAGTTACCGCTTGGCTGGTTATCAAAACGGATAACGCCATACTCGGCATAACCTGTTCCGCCACGATCCACATCATTGGTGATGTAGAGGGCGAAGTTCTTATAGGTGTTAGTTGCAGAAGGATTGATATTCAGATTGAAAACAGCGTTCCACTTCTGATTATCATCTACCTGATAATACTTTGAGAATGAAGTAAAAAAGGCTGAAGAGAAATCAGTATTACCTACAGTATAGACATCCTCATTCATACCTACGAGCACTTCCTCTGTAGATTGGTTAGCTTTTTCGATTGAATCAATCTTTTCAGAGAGCCAATCAGGAGAGTTGACGCTAAACATGTCACTACCTTCACATCCTGTCATCGCTGTCAATGCCATGGCTGCCACGCAGAAGACGGCTGCTAATTTATTTAGACGTTTCATATTATATCCTATTATAAATATATAAATTGTTATTTTGGCTTTCCTATGGGGCTATCCTTAAGACCCCCCATAGGAATAGATATTATTAGTTGCCCAAGTTAACTACAGGATGAACAGTCCAACCTCTTCCGAAGAAATCAGATGAGTTATCCGTATTCGTATTAGCTGAGTTACCTGTCAGGTTAGGGTTATCATTCAACAAGCCCTGATAGATAGGAAGGAACTCATGCCCCGGTACGTATGTATCGTAAGAGCTCTTCACCTCTGAATCAACACCTACCATAGAGTAGCTGACTGCTTCCTTAGCCTTGTATGGAGAACGACGGAAGGTTCCGTGCTCCTTCAACTGAGCCAAACGACCCTGATCATAGAAGAATCCCCAACGAATCAAATCGAAACCACGACCGTACTCGCAACCGAACTCCTTTGGACGCTCTACATTGGCAATCTGCTCGAAGAGCTTATCCTTGGTATCGAAGTCTGAGAGACTCAAATCCTTCAGGTTGGCACGCTCACGAACTTGGTTAATCCAGTCGATAGCCTGCTGTGTAGGACCGTTCACCTCGTTCTCGCACTCTGCTGCACGGAGCAAAACGTCTGAATAACGCATCATGCGGAGGTTGATACCGCAATGAAGACCGGTTGTCACCTTATCATAAAGGTTGGTACGGAAATTGGTCCACTTAGCGATAGGAAGACCACCATAGTTGTTGTTGGTTATGATGGTATCAGAAGCTGTCATCTCGCTCTTGTAAGCTACGTTACCATTCTCAAAACCAACCCAGTCAGTCTCGTATGTACCGATGGTCCAGTAGAGACGTGGATCCAACTTACCTTCCTTGGTACGCTCCTGCTTGAAGAGGTTGTACAACCATGGAGAAGCAGAGAGGTCTGCCCATCCACCGAATCTACCTGGAGCGAAGTTAGACTCTACGGCATGACCCTGTGTAGCATTAGGACTGGTATTAACAGGAGTCCACTCATCATCTACACCCTGTGAACCGTAGTCGAGATACTGGATTTCGAAGAGGCTCTCGGCATTGTTCTCATAAGCAGAACCCTCACGGAAGTTGTCGCCATAGTTGGCCATCAGCTTGTAAGAGCCATACTTCTTATTCATGATGTCCTTGAGTACGGTGAGTGCATCGCCATACTTATGGCGCTGCATCAGAGTGCGGGCATAGTAGCCGGCAGCGGCACCGCAGGTAGCACGACCCTTTGCCCACTCGCCACCAGCATCACGGGAAGGAAGAAGTGTCATCGCCTCTGAGAAGTCCTTCTCCACCTGATCGAGCACATCGTCGTAGGTACTGTTCTTGCCATAGAGACCATCCAGAGAAGAATAGTTGGCATAATCAGTTATCAGCGCAGGATTCTGGTAATATCCTGCCAATGTATAGTATGAATAACCGCGGAGGAAGAGAGCCTGTCCCTTGATTCGCTTCATGCTTTCGCTGAGCGAAGCATCATCGCCTGTGGTACGTGAGAGGATGAAGTTACATACATTAATAGTATAGTAAGCCTCACGCCAAGGCCACATGGAGATTTCGTCTGTTACTGGGTCGTTCATGTCGTCGAATGGCATATACCATACCTGTGATGAGTTCCAAACCTCATCGCCACGTGTTACATCAAGGGTATAGCCTACACGAGCAGAAGAACCTTCCATACGGATATGGTTGTATGCTGCGATAACGCACTCCTCCAAATCATCTGCATTGAAACCGAAGGTTCCGGTGGTCTGCTGGTTTGGATTTGTTACCTCCAACTTGTCCTCACATGATGTAGTAGCCATTGCACCGAGGCCAAGGAAGAGAGCTAATGATAATTTATATAGTTTCATATCAAATGTTCTTTTAAATAATGATTCTTATACTTGTCTATTCTCATTATTAGAATGTGAAGTGGAGACCACACATGAATGTTCTTGCACTTGGGAAAGAGCAGAAGTTGTAACCTGGGGTAAAGGTACCACCAGCGTAGTCTACATTATATCCATGATAGCCTGTGAAGGTGTAGAGGTTCTGTGCTGATACATAGAGACGTACACCACTTACATATCCACCAAACCACTTGTCTGGGAAGTTGTAGCCCAACTCTACGTTGGCTATCTTCCAGTAAGCAGCATTCTGAATCTTGCGAGAGCTGAAGAGGTCGTTCCATGCCAATGTTGCATTGTTGGCTGCGTAGGTACGTGGAACACTTGAAAGGTAGGTACCATCCTCTGACCAACGGTTGGCATCCAGCATTCCTACTTCCTTGTTGCCATAGCCGTAGCAAGAGTTCAAGCTATTATAGATATCATCTGATACGTGATAATTCAATACTCCGTATGTAGAGATGTTGAGGTCGAAACCCTTATACTCCAAGTGAGTGCTCAAACCGAAGTTTACCTTTGGAAGACCACTGCCCAATACGGTCTGGTCGTAAGCATCGATTACGCCATCAGGAGTTCCGTCAGGACCTGAGATATC
>ULLA01015902.1_pt1 | contig 15646 bp, 9 predicted proteins | sample 1951291 | NCBI WGS metagenome assembly ULLA01 (sample SAMEA4835514, study PRJEB28245) | human gut metagenome | biome: gut microbiome; material: fecal sample | place: Denmark | collected 2008 | reverse complement strand
TATATAGATTTATTGGATTAAAAGGTCTTAAATATAGTCTTTTTACGGAGATAAAATAAAAAAAGCCTAAAAAGGCTTTTAGTTGAAAATAAATGTTGAATTGATACGGGAAGTTCCTTAGTTGACAAAAATATATTAATATCGTACAATACACTTATTCTTAATTCATAGTTTCTATTTAAGTGGAAATTATATTAATAGGTAGGAGTATAAAATGGGTACTAGAAAATCAGTAAAAGAAGCATTATCACTTGAGTATAATGTTAGTATGTATAAAAGAAAGCCATTGTTTGCTTTTATAAAGAGATTATTTGATATCTTATCAAGCTTAATAGCTTTAATTATTCTTTCACCTTTGTTTATAATTTTAATCATTTTAGTTAAAATTGATTCAAAAGGACCCGCCTTTTATGGACATAAAAGAATTGGTAAAAATGGTAAAGAATTTAAGGTTTGGAAATTTAGATCAATGCGTCAAGATTCAAGACCAATTGAGGAAATTTTAACTCAAGAACAATTAGAAGAATGGAAACGGGACTTTAAGGTCACAAATGATCCTAGAGTTACAAGAATAGGAAGAATTCTTAGAAAAACATCATTAGACGAACTTCCACAGCTTTGGAATATTTTTGTTGGTCAAATGAGTGTTATTGGTTGGAGACCAATATTACAAGAAGAATTAGATCGTTATTCAAAAGAAGAACAAGCCCTTTTATTAAAAATTAGACCAGGTCTTACAGGATACTGGGCTAGTCATGGTAGAAGTGATACCTCATATGAGGATAGAATAAAAATGGAGCTTTATTATTCTTATAAAAGAAGTTTATGGCTTGATATTAGAATATTATGGCATACAGTTATAGGTGTATTTAAGCACGAGGGTGCTAAATAAAATTTAATATAATAGACATCAGTTCGATTACAAGAATTGATGTTTTTTATATAGTAATCTTTAATTCATTTGGCTAAATTGTTATATATATTTAAAATTACTTTCTTTGTAATTTTAAATATTGTTATATTGATTTCAAATTACAATTGTGGTAAAATGAAAATGCAAGGAGGCTTTATATGAAATATGAATATAGTCCACCAAAATTAAAAGAAGATTATGAAGATGAAAGACATATGAAGAAAAAATATGGAAAAGTAATATATGATGGAATGTTAATGCTTTTAGGTGCTTTAGATGCTGCTGAAAATGCATATGATCTAAAATGTAATTTATTCTTTTATATGGAACATAAAAAAGGAAATTTAAAGGATTATTATTCACTTTCTTTGGATAAGAAAAAAAGTAAGTGGAGAGTATTAATTCAAATGATTGATGAAGATGGGAATGTTTTACAGCCAACTGATAATGAAAAAGAATTTTTGAAAAGTGTAAAAAAAATAAGAATAAAGGAGCTTAGTGAACATTATGGCGAATATTAAAAGATTTCATCCTGGAGTGTATATTAAAGAAACATTAGAAGCTATGGAAATGACTGCTAGGGAATTTTCGGCTAGAACAGGAATTTCTGAAAGAACACTATCTGCAATTATAAATGGAAATGGAGATATTACATTCGATATTGCGTATAAATTATCTTTATATTTTGATAATTCAGTTAATTACTGGACAAATTTACAAAATCAATACAATCTTTATACTTATGAAATTGAAAAAGAAAAAGAACTTGATGAGGAATGGAATTTAATTAAAGGCGTAAAAAAGTATCTTCTTGAGGGTAATTATATTTCTGCTGAAGATGGTAAGACTGAAATAATTTGTAAGTGTAGACAAGTGGTTGGTGTTAATAGTTTATTACTATTAAAAAAAGAAGATTCTTTTGTATGTTTAAAAGAACAACATACAAAAAATGAGTCTGATTGTTTTTTTCAAAATTTTTGGATTGCTTTAGCATTAAATGAGGCAAGAAAAAAGAATGTAAATCCTTTTAGCAAATCTTTATTAATTTCATCACTTAAAGAAATTAGAAGCATGACGATTCAAAGTCCAACTATTTTTTATCAAAAACTCCAAAAAATATTCGATAATTGTGGTATATCATTTATTTTGTTGCCATATTTATCAAAATCTAATATATATGGAGCAACAAAATGGTTTAGTAAAGATAATGTAATGCTTGCAATTTCTAACAGAGGTGAAAAAGCCGATTTGTTCTGGTTTACATTATTTCATGAGATTTCACATGTTTTAATGGAGCACAGAAGAGAAACATTAATTAATATGAAGGGGAGTGAAGATGAAGAAGCAGATAGAATGGCTTCGGAAATGCTTATACCTCAAAAGGAGTGGGACAAATTTACTTCTTGTAAAACATACACAAAAGAAAGTATAAGTGAATTTGCAAAAGAAATTGGAATTGATCCTTGTATTGTTCTTGGAAGGCTTCATAAGGAAAAGAAAGTACCATACGATAGATTTAATAAAATATTTAATTTGCAATATCAAATAATAAATAACAAAAAATAATTATTGTAAGAGTGTTAGTTGGTTTTTATTGAGGAAATAAAAAATGTATAACTATTTTAATAATATAAAAATAAAGGTAGGTGATTTTAAAAATGGAAAATGAAAAAATAACAAAATTGTATATTATCGGTAATGGCTTTGATATAGCTCACAATTTACAAACAAGATATTCGGATTTTAAAAATTATACAAAAAAAAATAATCCAGATTTGTATGATAAATTAAATTCTATTTATAACGAATATCAGTTGTGGACTGATTTTGAACAAGCTCTTGGTAATCCAAACATGGAAGTACTTAGTCAAATTGACAAATTATTTGGGATAGAAAATATGATTGGGGAAACATTTGCAAGAAGTATAAAAGAAGAATTAAATTCTTGGATTCGTTCTATTGATTATACAAATACAGAAAGAAAAATTAAACTTCAAGACAATTCCTTATTTTTATCTTTTAATTATACTGATACATTGGGCTATGTTTATAAAATAGATATAAATAGAATCAAATATATTCATGGCTTTGTCGCTGATACTTTCTATGGAAATGAGTTTGTAATTGGACATCATAACTCAGAATTTAATAATAATGAACTTGTTGAAAGCACTTATAAAGATTCTAAAGAGATAATTAAAGAAAATAAAAATTGGTTTGATAGAATTAAATCATCTTTAATAGATGAAATTGAGGTGATTGGTCATTCTTATAATGATATTGATATAGATTATTTTAAGGAAATAAAAGCTATTAAGCCAAATGCAAAATGGATTTTAAATACATATAGTGATAAAGATGTACAACATGCAAGAGATTACATAGAAAAGTTAAATATCAAAAAATGTTTAATTAAGAGTTAAAGTATTCAATTACATAATAGTAATTAAAAATTATATAAATGTTTTAAAAGATAAGGAAGTGTTGTATAAATGTTTTTCTTTTTTTTCTCTGATGACAAAGAAGATGATAAAGATTTTAGAGAATCTTTTAGTAAGTTATTACATAATTATGAGAAGCTACCTATTAGGTGGGATGGTAAAGATTTTTATAAGGACTTGGAAAAAAGATTGCAAAAATATAAAGAAAGCTTAGAAAGAATTTCAAATATAAATTTAGAAAAAATAGATGAAATTAATCAATTAATTTTAAGTGCAGTTGAATATTATTTAAACGGAATGCCATCAAATGCATATAACCAAATATCTGAACTGATTACAAATTACTATAATAACTTATCAGTTGAAGATAAAGATATAACTGGATATAGAATAGTATCAATAGATGATAATAAGCTTTATGATCGAAAAAGAGTTTTTCATGTTCCTTTTTCATTAAGAGAAAAGATTAAAACAGATAGATATAGTATTCCAGGCTATCCTTGCCTATATTTGGCTGATTGTTTTGACGGATGTTTGAATGAAGTAGGCTATAATCCAGCAAATAATTATATTATTTCAAAGTTTAAAAGTGATAAAAAGTTAAAAATTTTAGATTTAAGTGTAAGTCCTAATGAAATCAACTTATCTTTAACTAGCAACTCGCCAGGAGAACAACTTGAGTATAGTTGTCTTAACTACATGTATTCATTTCCACTGATGATAGCTTGTTCCTATATTAGAAATAAACCTGATTTACCTTTTGCTCCGGAATATATCATCCCTCAATTATTATTGCAATGCTTTCATGAAGGAAAATTAAAAACAGATGGTATTAGATATCTTTCATGTAAAACAAATATAAATAAAAAATTTAGAAATTATGTTTTTTTGACGGAATATAATAGTGAAATACAATCAGATTATTGTAAAAAATTAAGCAATGTATTCTCTTTAACATCACCATATTATATAAAAGATTGTCCTGATTTATCAAAATTAAAAGTTGATATTGATTCGGATTCTAATTATTTGCATATAGAGATATGATTTTTAAAATAGTGATTATTCCGATTTTTTTGAGCCAGTATTTTGATTAAAGTGAGCAATCAATATTTCTTATCTAAGCCAGTGCTAATTATGCACTGGCCATTTTATTATGCGAAGCTAAATATTATATACAACTAAGATTTATATTCATTAGAATCAATGATTTCTCTCATATTTGTTTACCTAATCTAGTAAAACCTTAAATAATAATAGTTATCTTTTATAGTTTCATTTGTAATTGTAAGTAAAATTGATTTATAATACTTTTTAAATACTCCTGTTTTTTTAATGTTTTCATCATCAACATCATTATAGAACAAGAGGTATTTTTTATATTATTGTCTACCTAAGATTTGAAAGTTCTGAAAAAACATTATCTACCTTAGAATTGAAAAAGCTATCTACCTACCTTATATTTTGTAAAATAAATTTTTTTATTAGATTGAATGAATATTAGCAATTAAAAATACTAACTATATGCAAAATGGTCCACTAGCTGTAAATGTCATATTAACATTAAATTAGTTTCCAAATTTAAAGCGAAATATTTTTTATCTTTAAATTATTATAAGCTTTTAAATATGTTAAAAATATTGTATAATTTTTGTATAATTTATTAGGTATATAGTATGCAAATTGCTATATTTAGAGGTGTAGTATGTTTTTTTTGAGGAAATTATTTAAAAGGAAGAAAAAAGAAGATCAAATATTAAGTGAAAATAAAAAAATAAATCAAAGTGTTCAATTAAATGAAGACAATATGGCTATAAGTAGCTTATTAGAAAAATATAATAAATTCGAAACTTTTATTAAAAATGATAAATATATTTCAAGGAAGGAGTTTAATAAATTTTTACTTACGCTTGATTTAGATATTAATTTTTATAACAATTTAGAGAAAAATAACGTTTTATCAGCCATTTGTAATAAAGAAAAGTACAGTTTTGCGACAGCAATTATCGAAAAATTAAATAATTCACTTGAATTAGTTGAAAATCATAACACTGATTTTATAAAAAATAAGATAGTAATGGAAAAGGACTATTTTGATAATATTTTAAAAGAATGTGATCCTAATATTATACTTGATGATGATCAAAGAACATGTGTTTTAGTTGATGAGGATTATTGTTTGGTAATCGCAGGGGCTGGAGCTGGTAAAACTACCACAGTAGCTGCGAAGGTTAAATATCTTGTAGAAAAACAAAATATAAAACCAGAGGATATATTGGTTATATCTTTTACAAATAAAGCTGTTGATGAATTAAAAGAAAGAATAAATAAGCAATTAGGTATTGAATGCTTAGTAACTACATTTCATTCAACGGGCGTTGATATTATAAAAAAAGATTCTCCTGATAAAAAAATAAACCCAACATCAAATGGCTTTATGTATAACGCTGTAAGGGATTTTTTACGATGTGATATAATTAAAGATAAAGTTTTGTTGGATAAATTAATGTTATTTTTTGGAGAATATTTTGAATCGCCATTTACTGAAGGTGACTTGAAGAATTATTTTACATATTTAATGACTTCCGATTTTTCAACACTAAAAAGTAATTTGGGTGAATATAATAAAATATTAATTGATAAGAATACTAATAAATGTGTTACTATTCAAAGTGAAATAGTTAAGTCCCATCAAGAAGTTCAAATTGCTAACTTTTTATATACAAATAATCTTTATTATGAATATGAGCCAGTATATCCTGTGTATATGCCAGGAAGTAGTAAGTATTATACTCCTGATTTTTTGATAATACAAAATAATAAAATGGTTTATTTGGAGCATTTTGCTTTAAGCGAGGATTATAAAAATTCCCGTTTCAATGACTCTGAAATTATAAAATATAAAAAAGCAATTAGTGATAAGATTGCATTACATCAGAAGTATGGAACTAAATTAATTGTTACCTGGTCAAAGTATAACGATGGTTTATCACTTTTAGAGCATTTGAAAGCTGAATTAATTAAAGCAGGTTTTGAGCTTAAGCCTAGATCATCTCAAGAGATATTTGCTAAACTTAATAAAACTGAAAATGAAAATAAATATTATACAAAGTTGACAAAGTTATTATGTTCTTTTATAGAAAAATATAAGATTAATGGTTATAATGAATCTACATTTGCAGTACTTAGAGAAAAAATTAAAAATGTAAGAACAAAATTATTTTTAGATATTGCTGAAGGAGCTTATTTGTATTATGAAAATAAACTTCATTTAGCTAATTTGGTTGATTTTTCGGATATGATTAATGAATCAGCACGTCTTTTAAATGAAAAAGCTGAATTACATCAAAAATTATCATATAAATATGTTATCGTTGATGAATATCAAGATATTTCTCGTCAACGTTTTGACTTGATAAAGGCATTATCAAATGTATGTGATGCTAAAATAATCGCTGTTGGTGATGATTGGCAATCAATTTACGCATTTAGTGGTTCAGATTTATCGCTTTTTACTCATTTTAAAGAGAAAATGGGATATGCTAAAGAGCTTAAAATAACAAGAACTTATCGAAATGCCCAGGAGGTCATTGATATTGCGGGTGGATTTATTCAAGAGAATAATGCTCAAATAAAAAAACGGTTAGTATCTTTAAAGCATATAAATAAGCCGGTAATTATTTTGTCTTATAGAGATGATATTGAGTATATAAAACAAAATAATATGAGAAATGAGACGGAAGCAAGAGCTTCTATGATCCTTCTATGATCGAAGATGCAATTGCTAGGGTTATAGAATATAATGAGAAAGAAGGCAAATCGGATAAATCTTCGATTTTGTTAATTGGAAGATATAATTTTGAGGCGGACAAGCTTGGAAAAACAAGATTTTTTACATATGATGAGCAATCTAAAATAATTAAATCAAACAAATATCCTAATATAAATTTATCATTTTTAACTGCTCATAGTTCTAAGGGCTTAGGCTATGATAATGTAATAATTATTAATGCTATTGATGCTACTTATGGGTTTCCATCACAAATTGAAGATGATCCCGTTATTAGCATTGTTCAACATAATGATAGAACAATTGAATACGCAGAAGAAAGGCGTTTATTTTATGTCGAGTTAACAAGAACTAAAAATAGAGTTTTTATTGTCGCACCTGAGACGCAACCATCTAAATTTATTTTAGAATTAAAGAAAAACTATAAGGATGTTGTCTTAGAAGGAAAATTGAAACCGAAAATACATTTAAATGATAAAAAATTATGCCCAATTTGTGGATATCCATTGAAATTAAGCTTTAATGATAAATATGGAATAAGATTATACATGTGTACAAATGACCAAGAACTATGTGGTTTTATGACTAATAATATTCATGGTGGAAAGATGTCTATATGTAAGTGTGATAATTGTAAAGATGGATTTTTAATAGTTAGGCATAGTCATAAAACAGGAGAATATTTTTTGGGTTGTACTAATTATTACACTACTGTTCATTGTGAACGTCAAATGTCAAAGCAGGAATTTTGCTTAAAAAATGGCATAGATAATTCATCCTTTAATGTAGAGGATCTTTTAAATAAAAAGGTTGTAAATGATTTTGTGGATGATTCTCAAACTGGCGAGGTAAAATTGGATGATTCTTATTTAAAAACATCTGATGTGAAAAGCCAAGAAGAACAATCAAATAATGTAAGTGACGATTCTAATTGCCAAAAAAGTGATGGCAATTTTAAACATAATACGGTAAATAATGATATAGATGTATTAAAAAGGAAATTTCAAAATTTTTATGATGATCTTTATGACTTAAGAAATAAGCATAATACAATATATAAAGAGTTGTTTTATGTTCTACCAGAGGCTGTAATATATGACATTTATTTGAAGCAACCATTAGACGAAGATGATTTAATTAATATTTCTGGAATTGGTGAGACTAGACTTGAAAATATGGGTGATGACATTCTTTATATTTGTAATAAATATATTGAATTAAAGAATTTAGTTAAACCACCTGTAGCAAGAAAAGAAGATAAGTATCAACAAATTGGGGCAAAATGGACTGATGAAGAAGACAATAAATTAATAGAAGAATTTAAAATTGGTAAATCGGTAACTGAACTTGCTAGTATTCATGGAAGAACCAAAGGTGCTATTCGTTCTAGATTAAGAAAATTAGGGGTTGTAGATTAAATAAATAAGTAAAATAGAAATGGTGAAGGAGAAAATGGATAAAATGACAAGAAAAGAATTGATTGAACAACATATAAAAACTCATACAGTGAACGAAGAAAAAGATAAACAAACTGTAGCATTTTTAGAGTGTAATTTGAATAAAAAAGAGAGAATAAGAACAGATTTTTCTGATAATGATAAATGGCCAAATCATGATGGGACTTTTGAGTATATTGAAGATCCAAATGTATCAAGAATTCCACATCAAAATTTCTTTGTTCAAATTAAGGGGACGGATGATTATAAAGAAGATGGTGATGTTATTTCATATCGATTAAAAAGTTTAGGCTTTCCAGCATATATAGCAAATGATGTTACATTAGATCCGGGAATTTTATTTATTGTTTTTAACCCAAAAGAAACAGGAAGACAACGAATATTTTGGAAATACATGTCTCCTGATTTTATATTTAAAATTGATTTTTCAAAAGCAAGTATGACTATTAAATTTAATAAAGACGATGAATTATTGTTAACAGAAGATGGCTTTGATAAATTTTGTAAAAAACTCGGAGAAATTGCTGATGATAATCTATTTATAAAAAAACTAGATTCAAATGAAATATCTTGTGAAGATGCTTTAAAAATAATAAAAACTTGTGCAGAAGATATATCCAATTATATTGAAAATTATAAAGTGACTGGTGTATTGAAAACTAGTTTATCAAGGAAAATATATCCGCATTTAATGGATATATGTTATTCAGCATTAATTCTTAATGCATATTCAAAAGGATATTCAAATGTATCTGAGGCACTTGCATGGAATTTAGCACAACTAAATCCAGAAGTAAAGTATTTAGCAAATTTTTGTAAAGGAATAAAATGTTTTAGAAGCTTAGTGATAGATGATGAGCAATATGACAGATTGATGTTAAAATATTATGATTATTTGTGGGAGATAAGAAAGTTTGTTTCAGAAAAATTTTCCACGATTATCTTGTTAAATCTTAATGATTATCCGAAAGACATTGATTCAATTGATCAAGAATATTATAATGAAATAGCACAAAAGATTGATGCAAACAATATACAAAGGGCGTGGTTTAATAATATATACTATGTTGAAAAGAAAAATATTTTTTATATTAATAACAAGAAATATTATGAAATCACATTGCAACTTGCAGGAATTAATGGAAATAAATTTAATCGTATTACTGTATATTCAACGATGGATATTTATACAAATTATTCAGTGCAAATTGGTTATAATGAAGTACCGATTAATTTGTTTGGTAGTATTTGTAATGTAAAGATTCTTACTAAATGGCGTGTTTCAATAGAATCATATTGTATAAACACTGTAATGAATGTTTTATGTTATCCCATTGTTAGGAAAAATATTAGCAGAAATTATAATGAATATAACGCATTAATGGATTATTTGACAAAAACAGGAATATCATTATTAGATTTATTAAAATTGGAAGATAAATTTTTTTTGCTAGAAATGGGAAAAATTTATTCAACTAGTAAAACAGAGATATTAAAAGAATCATTATTTATGATTAGAAAAAAATATATAAAAGAATCTAAAGAAACATATAAATACACTGCAAGATATTTATTGTTAACTATGCGTCGTGATATAATTGATAGAATAATTTATGATCGGAATGTTATAAAACAAATTTCTAGTCATTGCTATACATTTGAAAAAAATCCATATATATCTAATTTGCCAGGTGTAATAGTAACAAATAATATAAAAAACATCTTAGATGTTACCGGAGAATATGAAAAATATAAATTATGTATACCATATTTAAAAATAAAAAATGAAATGGAAAAAACCAAGGAGTTATATATTCCAAAAGAACGTATTGGGTCGTCTGAATGTATTAAAAAATATAATGAATCATTAGACTTCTGGGAACGAAATAATGGCTATATGATAAAAGAAAAAGATGGTTTTTACTGTATCGACGGATATGAAAAAAACACGTTAGGCATAATTCATAGGCTTATTGATATGAAGCATGTTAAGGATAATGCTATACAAAATTCAAATAAAGATTATGTGAAGCAAAATATAACTAATGATATTGATGAATGTAAAAAAGACGCCTTAATTAATGCCTTTGTTAATTCTAATGTTATGTTGATTTATGGTGCAGCTGGTACAGGTAAGACCACCTTGATTAGCTATTTATCAAATATGCTTTCTACTAAGCGTAAATTATTTGTTGCTAAAACACATACCGCATTGCAAAACGTTAAACGTAGAATAAAAATGGAGCCTTATGATAAAGATTTAACATTAGATAAAATTACTAGAGGAAAAACAATTTACCACGAATTTGAACTTGTTATTTTAGATGAATGTAGTGTAATTGATGATAGAAACATGGCAATTTTATTAAAAAAAATTAATCCAAATGCATTACTAGTTTTATCTGGTGACATTGAGCAACTTGAGCCAATTGAATTTGGTATTTGGTTTTATGAAATAAAAAATTTAATAAAACAAGATAATGTAGTTGTCGAATTAAATAATACATGGCGAACAACTGATAGTAGATTAAAAAAAATATGGGATGATGTAAGAAATGATAGTCCTTTTTTAGAAGAAGAGTTAACACCATTTTCTTCTAAAATCAATAGTGATTTATTTAATGTTTCAAATGATGAAATTATATTATGTCAAAAATATGATGGTAAATTTGGAATAAATAATATTAATTTATATTGCCAAAACATTAATTCTAATCCTTCTTTTTATTGGAATACATGGTGGTTTAAAGTTGGCGATCCTATAATTTTTCTTGAAAATTTAAGGTCAAATTTATTATATAATAACTTAAAAGGTAGAATTTGTGATATCAAAAAAAATAATAACTCGATTATTTTTGAGCTTGATATTGAATTGAAATTAACTCAAGAAGAATGCAAAGATGAAGCTTTTGATTATTTAGGTGTAACTGAAAATGGATCAAAGATTAGAATTGAAGTTTCAGCTACTAAAGATGATGAAGAAGATATAAATGATGTAAAGACAATACTACCGTTTCAAGTTGCTTATGCAATCTCTATACATAAAGCCCAAGGATTAGAATATAGTTCTGTAAAGCTTTTAATTCCATCAAATAATGTTGAAATTACAAAGTCAATATTTTATACTGCGATTACAAGAGCAAAGGATAAACTAAAAATATATTGGAGCTCTGAAACAATGAAGAAAACATTGGAGTCTTTTGCAAATGGTGTTAATAATAATGATGAATCATTACGAATTATTAAAAAGGAATTAGGAATGTAAAATTTAATAGTAGTAAAATCCATATTAAATTATGCGAAATTGACTAAAATTACTAATTAATTGTGTAAAAAAATTGTAAATCTTTTTAAGAAAGCGAAGGGTGAAAGAATGTTTATTTTAGATAAGAAATTTATTGAAAAAACAGATTATTCGTGGTTTGCTAATAAGCTTGATGATAATTTTAAGATTGAATTAAATAATGAATCAATGGTTATATTTGGATATAATGGTATAGGAAAAAGTACTATTTTTAACTGTATCAAATCTGCCAATAATGAATACATTGATTATTTGGATTATGATTCTCGTGATGATAAAATATTTGGCAACACTAAGCTTGAGATTAGTGTAAATATTAATCAAATACAAAGTAATAAAAATAAAATAAATGAAATTAATAAAATTTATGATGTAAGTGGTATATTAAAAAAGAATTATAATATTACAACTGCAAACACATGCAAAACTATATCAAAGCAGTTAAATGAAATTAGAAAAAATAAAATAATTTCAATTAATAAAACATCCGATGATATAAATAGTTTTATAAAAAAACATAAGTTTTTGATTCCTAAAGTGTTAATAGATGTATGGCCAAATCTTAAAAATGTTGATAATGTTCAACAAGAGATTGATAATTCAATGAAAAATCAAAAATATATTTTACTTAAAATGGCTTCTAAACTTTTAACTGGCAATATCTGCCCAGTTTGTGATTCTACTAAAGAAGATATGAAAAAGTATTTAGAACAAAAAATGCAGTCATTTAAAGATTTACGTTCAGAATTGGTAGATTCACTAGAAAAAAATAATTTGGTTGTTTCTAGCGATATAATTGAAGATTATTTAGCTACTTATCGTGAATTAATATCAGATGAAAATTTGTTAACTGATTATATATTGTGTAATGGTAATATAGATAATTTTAATCAAATTAAATTAGATTTAGATAGAAAAAAAGAAATTGAATATCAAAATAATTTGCTGATTGGTCAAGCTAAAACTATCTATGATGGTGTTTATAAAGAACGAGAACATATTGAAAAAGATTTTAAACGCTATTTTGATGTTGAAACTGTAGATTTTGATTCGGAAAATTATAAAATTATCATTTCTTTTCCAAGAAGCATGAATGAATATAGTACTGGTGAAATTAATTTAATGAGTTTTTTGTTTCATTTGTATTCGTTTATTGGAAGTGATAAAAAATTTTTGATATTAGATGATCCGGCGTCTTCATTGGACTTGATGAATTATTATAAAATTGCATTTGAAATTGTAAGAAATTCAAGAGTAAAGCATATGCTTGTTTTGACACATTCAGTTGATTTTGTTAATATTATTAATTCACAACATCGCAATCATTTTAAATTTTATTATTTGGAGGAATGCAATTCGTTAATATCTATTAAAGCGATTAAAAATAATGAAGCAAACAATAATCCTAATGTAATAACATTATCACAAATAAACGGCAAGGATGATTTTGTAAAAATTCTTCTTGAAAGAGAAGATGCCTTGGATGATGATGAAGATAGTAATGTTAGTTTCTTTCATTATACACAACAAGAAAAGTTTATTGACGATGATCATGATAAGTTATCAAATTATAAGTTGGCCGATTTTATTGAAAATTTTGGTAGCTTTTCATCTGAAGATTTTTATACGGATTCTTTAAAAAAAATAAAATATATATGTGCACTGAGAATTTGGGTTGAGCAGCAAATATATTTAATAATTTCAAAAGAAGATTCTAAGATTAAATCTTTTTTCAACGAGGAAAATTATGAGTTAAGTAAAAAAATCGAATTTATTTTCCCAAAAGATGGCTCAAATCCTTATAATTTGTCATTTAGAAGAGAAGATATTATGTCAAAAAAGGTTATGCTAAATCAGGGAATTCATTATCATAGTAGAGTAATGCCTATGGCATATGCGATTAATTTATCATTTGATCAACTAAGTCGAGAAATAAATGAAATTAAAAATTTTTTTAGTACTAAATAATATACATTTATAAATTGTATTTATTATGTATATAAATTATTGGTATTTATAAACGTCTCATTTTGACAAATTTTTCAATTAATTGTCAAAATGTAAAACATTAATTACATACTTAAATTAAAACTTGGAAATGATACTAAAATTTTCAAGTTTTTTTCTAAATTAAGTCTAAAATATCCTTACTTTAATTGACAAAATAACATCATAAGTATAAAATACTAACATAAGCTTTAGGCTTATATTACGAGTATTTTATATACTCTTTAGCAGTTAAGATAGTATAAAATAAGGATTGGAGAAACAATTTTATTAATGAACGAAGAGCATGAACGTTCAATCACATTAGGTGATTTATTAACTGCAGTAAAGAAAAATATATTAATGGTAGCTATTATCACTGTAGTAATTACTACTATAGGGTTTATTTATACTTTCTTTATTGTTAAAGAAAATTATAAATCCTCAACAACAGTTGTTGTTACAGTATCAGAAAGTGGCGATTCTACTAAGGCTGATGATATTAATAATTCTTTTAAATTGATTCAAACCGTTGTAGAACTAACCTCTCAAGATAGTGTTATACTTCCTGTTGCTAAAAAATATGCAGTATCAGGAAAAGAGACTGAATTTGCATTAGCTTTAAAAAAGAACTTAAATGTATCTTATCAGTCAAGCTCATTTTTAGTAACCATTAGTGTTAATGGTACTGATCCATTAAAAACTCAGGTTTATGCTAATGAGATTACTACAAGCTTAATAAATGTATGTAATACTGATAAAAGCTTACAAAAGCTTTTATTTGACTCAGTTTCGGTTATGACAGAAGCGAGTCTTGGTATTTACGATTCTCCGAATAAGCTTCTTTATTTATCAGCTTTCATAGCTTTAGGAATAGCTTTAGGAATTGGTTGTGCATTTATTAAGGAGTTTATGTCTAATCGTTTTAAAACTAAAGATGAAGTTAAGATATCACTTTCTTGTGATATCATTGGTACACTTTATGACTTAAATAAATTAAGTGATACCAAATCACTTGTAAATTTAAGTGAAAGAACTTCAAGGATAATGGCATACAATAGATTATTTTCTAATCTAAAGTATCTAAGCTTTAGTTCTTATGCTAAAACGATTATGGTTACATCAACAGGAGAAGATGAGCTCAAAACAACTACCGTTGCCAATTTGGGTTGTGTCATGGCAATGAATAAAAAGAAAGTCTTAATCATAGACATGGACTTTAGAAGACCTGAGGTATATAAGTTATTTGGACTTAGTATTAAAGGTGGAATTACTGATTACCTTGATGGTAATAATTCCTACAAAGAAATTATTAAACATACTAAAATGAATGTTGATGTAATGACTGTAGGACAATCATTATTAAATCCAGGTGTCGTAATTGAATCTGAAGGAATGAAGGATTTACTTCAAGAAGCTAAATTAAACTATGATTATATTTTAATTGACACACCACCTCTTCTAGCAGCATCTGATGCACAAGCTATTGCTAAAATGACCGATGGAGTCATTTATAATGTAAGAATTAATAAATATAAAAGAAATATGGTTTATGATTCTTATTCATTACTTAAAAAAGCAGGAGCTAATATTTTAGGTGTAAATGTTACATTTATTCCTCTTAGTAAGAATAGTTATAATTATTATTATAGTGATAATAATGACAATGTGTGATATTCATACCCATATAATTCCTTTAGTTGATGATGGATCATCTTCAATTGAAGAATCAATTGAATTAATTAAAATGGAAAT
>ULLA01005976.1_pt1 | contig 15663 bp, 10 predicted proteins | sample 1951291 | NCBI WGS metagenome assembly ULLA01 (sample SAMEA4835514, study PRJEB28245) | human gut metagenome | biome: gut microbiome; material: fecal sample | place: Denmark | collected 2008 | reverse complement strand
TGTTACCGTTATACGGGACGTTTCAACCGCCATATTATATTGATAAGCCGGATGAGCAGGAGTATCGGGAATATCCGTTTGGGCTGTTTGAATTCCGGAAGACCGGACTCGAAAAGCATGGGCTGCTCTTATATCATTCCCATTTATTTGATGTTGAGAACAGTAATATTATTCTTGAGATAGAGGATGGTGCGGAATTTATGGAAGGCCTGCAGCAGGGGCAGTACCGGATCCTGTATTATGGAGAAGAGGGCTTTATTCCGTTTACAAAGGTAGAAATTAATGAAAACGGAAATCTATATCTGCAGAAATCTGCTCCGTGTAAGAAGGTTGAAAAGGCAGGGCGGAGTTACTCGGTGATTCTGCTGGAAGCATGTAAGAATCCGGCACAGGCCGTTGTCTTTCGGGATATCCGGGTATCCTCCTTCGGAACACCGGTTGCACCGAAATTTGTGAATACGGGAAGTCTGGATTTAGATGTCCGGGAGTTTCGACCGTTTGGTGATACGTTGGCACTGTATGAGGAGGTTTATATCGGAGAGGATGAATATTTCCATAAGCCGGGTGCGCGAATTACAATACGGTTTCAGCTCCGTTTGGAAGAGAATTCCATATATCTGACAAAGCATGAGGAAGAAGAATCATTAAAGATCATCAAGCGCAAGCCACGGGTATTGATAACGGAGGTCATGGCAGATACTTATGTGGATGAGGTGGTACTGGAATATTATAACGGTACCGGATGGAAACAGCTGGAGTGTGAGAAATCCTATGGACAGATATTCCGTACGGAGAAGTCCAGAGAGTGTGAGATATCCTTCCTGTGTCCGGGAGACTGGCAGGAACAGACAATCGGTGGTGACAATGGAAGATGTATACGACTGCAGGTATTGAAGGCAGATAACTGTTATCTACGTCCGTGTACACATCATTATCCGGTGATAACAGATATGCAGATCGCATATGCATATGACGGACAGATATTCAGACCGGAATATCTGGAACGATTGTCAGGCACACAGAAGCAGGATCTGACGAAGCTGTTATATGGGGAACAGCCAATACCGGCGTTTGGCAGAGGCAGTTATACGGATACCGCTTTATATATGGGCTTTGATAAAAAGATGGAGAATGGACCTGTCAGTATCCTGTTTGAGTTAGAAGAGGATGGTAACTTTCAGGGGGTCGGATTTGAATATTATTATTCTTCAAAGAAAGGATTCCGGCGGTTAAGACTGGTGGATTATACGAATGGAATGACGAATTCCAACCGGATCGTATTCCTTCCGCCTGCAGATATGGCACCGGTTATATTGGAGGACAGGAAATGCTATTGGATCAAAGTAGTCGATAAGGAAGGAAGCCTGGATGCAGAAGGAGTGTTCCGTCCGCGTATTGCTAATATTTATATGAATGCGGTGGAGGTTACGAACGCAGAGACGCTGGCAGAAGAAGAGTATTATATTGATGAGGTGCAGCCGGATATGAGCTTTCGTCTGTATGCAGACAATGTGCTGTCAGCAGAGGTCTGGGTAAATGAGACGAACAGTCTTACGGAGAGTGGTAAAAATAAGCTGTTGGCGACGCAGCCGGATAAGGTTCGTATGGAGAGAGACATGCAGGGAAATGTCATAAGGTTCTTTGTACGTTGGGAAGAGGTAAATAATTTTGATTGTTCAAGGGCAGGGGACAGGCATTATTGTATAGACCGCATGAATAAGCTGCTGATATTCGGAGATGGGGTTCATGTACAGATACCAAGAAATACTGCGGATGTATCCTTTCTTGTACAGATTTCCAGATGCGGAGGCGCAGAAGGAAATCTGGAGCCGGGTATGATCAATGCCAGTATGAGCAATCTATTATTTATAAATAATATACGAAATCCAATGAAATCTTATGGCGGAAGTGATATGGAGACGATGGAGGAAGCTCTGCACCGGGGTGGCAATATTATCAGTAGCAGACATCGCCTGGTGTCCGCCACCGATTATGAGCGTGAGGTGCTGGGATTTTCCAAGAATGTAGCACAGGTAAAAACCATTATCGGATATACGAAGCTGGGACAGAGGGATGATCAGGCGATCACATTGGTTATTCTGATGCAGGATTATCTGTCAAATCCGCAGTCTTTCTATCATATCCAGCATCCGCTGAAGGAGCATTTACTGAATCGGTGCGAGTTAAGCGTGAATCCGGATAAATTAATGCTGGTGCCGCCGACCTTTGTATCGGTCTCAGTAGAATTATGGGTAGAGATGCTTCGCATGGAGGAGGCTTTTGAAATACAGAGTCAGTTTCAGACGTGGATGGATGAATATCTGAATCCGTATGCATCACAGGACTGGGAGATCGGACGAATGCCGACAGAGGCACAGATCCGGCTGCTGTTGCGTTCCGGCAGGCAGCATATGGTGATCCGGCATATTAGTATCTATACAGTATATCAGGATGAGACCGGAAGTCATGAGCAGATGCTGGAAGAATTAAAGGTAAGTCCGTATATGATGTGCAGAAGCGGCAATCACAGAATTCATATAATACAGAAATAGTCAGGGAACGTATGGATATGAGGATATAGGAGGAAACGATGTTAAATTCCAGGAAACGAGTGGAAAAAACACATGAGCAGATGATGGAAGATGTCTATTCTGAGATTCCGATTTACTCGGAGGAGTGGACAAATTATAATCCGTCGGATCCGGGTATTACGATTCTGGAGAATCTGACTGCATTTTTATTGCTGCAATATGAACAGTTGGACGACAGAGATACGAGAGTACAGCAGCAGTTGTTGAAGATGGTCGGCTTTGAACCGGGAAAGGGAAGTCCGGCGCGGGTATTACTGGAGCCAATCGGTCTGCGGGAGACACTGATACTGCCGGCGAACCAGAGATTCCGGGTAGATGATATGAGCTTTGAGACCACAAAGGAGCGGAAATTGGAGCCTTGCCATATCATTGGATTATATACGAATCAGAATGGAAGCTATAAGGATTATTCTTATGTGCTGGATCCGGAGATCCTGATCGGAGCTAATATTTTCGGAGATGCACCGGAGGAAGGGATGGAGGTTTATATTGTAATGGATCAGACACCGCCCCCGATGACAGATTCCATCTTTTATCTGAAAACTACCGGAGAATATGATCGTAATCCGCCGGAGGAGAAGAACCGGAACCGGTTGGCGCAGATTGCCTGGGAATGTTATACCACAGAGGGATTTGTGTCTATGAATGTAAAGGATGAGACGGACGGATTTCTGCTGGATGGTGAAATACGATTCCGCATGCCGGAGCAGCCGGCAGAGCCATATCAGAAAAATGGCATGGAGGGATATGTATTCCGTGGAACCCTGAAGAAGGCGCAGTATGATATTCCGCCGAGAATACAGAGACTTTCCGGATTTCTGCTGGAGGTATGGCAGAAGGATACACAGGCCATTGTATATACATTTCCGAAGGGTAACGAGATCGAGGTTAACAGTGAGTTAATGGAGCAGGAGCATTACAAGGTGTTGTGTAAGGAAGAGAAGGGAAGCTCTTACCGTATGTATCAGGAAGTATGGGCAGAGTCCGGAATCGGGAGATATTATACGGTGACACATGATGCGGCAAGCAGATATACCATACATTTTAATAAGCGGGAATTCGGATATGGACCGGAGAGATTAAAGCATGCAGTAAAAGTAATTGTATATAATGGGAAGCTTGCGAATCGATATTATCTTGGACGTGTGCTGGGATATGACGATCAGATCCTGGAGCTGCCGGAGAAGAATCTGGCAATAGATTCTTTCTCCATTTTGGCAAAACGGAGGTTGGAAGACGGTTCTGAGATTTATGATTTTGTGAAACCGAATCGCCGGGGAGAGGGTGAGCTTCAATATTATCTATATGAGAACGAAGGTAAGATCCAGATCCTGGATGCCGGTGAATTTATCGGTGCAGAATTATATCTTGCATCCATAGCGGTCATTCGCGGAAGTGAAGGTAATATCCGGGAAGGAAACACCTTTATAGCAGAGGGGATAGCCGGACAGGTGGCAGAGTTTCGCAATCCGGCAGCCGGCAGCGGAGGAGCTTATATGGAGACGATAGAGGACACTCGAAGACGGTATGTGCAGGACATCTATAAACCATATACAGCAGTCAGTGCCACAGATTATGAGACACTGGTCATGTCAACTCCGGGACTGTGTATTCATAAGGTCAAAGCATATATGAATTATGAGCGGAATCTGGTACAGGTGGCAGTAAAACCGTATAGTCTGGAACGGTTTCCGATTCTGTCGCGGGATTATCGCAGACTGATCCGAAGCCGGCTGGAACAGTGCAGACTGTTGTCAACTCGAATCGAAATATTACAGCCGGTCTATCTACCGATTCAGGTTCGATGTGTGGCATATGTGCATAAGCATTATGACCATTGCCGGGAGCAGATCGAACAGGAACTTCGGGAAGAATTAGATTATATTACCGGCGGACAGGAATTTGGACAGATACTGCGGTTTGATACGATTTTTCGTAAGCTGGAACAGTTAGAATGCGTAGCGCAGATTTATGATCTGACACTGACACCGCAGAATCGGAACCTGGCGGTTTGTCAGGGAGCAGATATTATACCAAAGGTAAATTGTCTATGCTATCCCGGTAGCATTACCTTGGAATTACATACGCAGGATACAGAGAATTAGGAAGGAGGAGAGCCATGGCAGTAGGAATGCAGTACAGTATTAAAAATAACAGATTAAAAAAGGCTGTGTGCCAGGGCATCCGGATCGAGGGAGATACGGTGATCGTGAATCCGGAAGAGGTACAACATCTATTGATTCTGGATGCACTGGACAGTGCGACAGAGGATTGTCCCTGGGGAAGATTGGTCTTTGATGGGACATTTGATCCTGACACCGTATATTATATATATGTATTTGCACAGAATGAAAAAAAGTTCGTTCATGACGGAGAGATACAGGAGATAGATTCTTTCATGAAAGATATGGATACCGGCTTTGCCATCAAGAAGGAATTTATGAAGCTGGCAGGTGTCCGGAGGTTCATTAATAAGCAGGATATGCTGCTATATGATATAAAGGGGAGGTATCTTTGGATTGTAATTGAAGTGCTTGGCGAAGGTAGTGGAACATTGTCTCATATCCGGGTTCAGTCTCCGGGGGATAATTTTATGCAGGCATTTCCGGAGGTTTATCAGAATTATGGAGATTTCTTTCACCGATATATTTCCATATTTTCTACTATATATAATGAATTTCAGGAACAGATAGACAGTCGGTATCAGCTCTTAGATCTGGAGCAGGCCCCGGTAGAGCTGTTGAATCAATATGCTGAATGGCTGGGACTTATCGTGCAGGGCGAATTCTTAAGCGAGGATACGCTGCGGATGCTGATCAGAGAAGCTTATCTGCTGAATAGGTATAAGGGAACCCGAAAAGTAATTGAACGGATTTGTGAGATTATTTTAGGAGAAACTCCGATCATTGTGGAAAAGAACAGTCTAAGCGGTTATATACGAAGTGAAGATAATGCAGTGATGGATCGTTTATATGGAAGCAGTGTCCATGATGTGACATTACTGCTTACCGGATATGTAGATGAAAAGAAGCGTGCACAGCTGCTATATCTTCTAAAACAGTTTAAGCCGATCCGGACCAGGCTTCGAATCGTGCTTCTGCAGAAGATAGGGATTCTGGATGGGTATTCATATATGGATATGAATGCCAGAACCTATGAACAGAGGGTAGGAATGCTGGAGGAGCATCAGCTCATGGACAGCATGATTATATTGGAATAACAGATAAAGAAATTGGAGGAAACAGATATGAACATGATAGAAACCGATTGTGGTACTTATATCCGACTGATGGTAGAAGGAAGGATTGACGTTACAACAAGCCCGAAGCTGCAGGCACAGATTCTGAGCTGTTTTCAGAAAAAGAATGAACTGGTAATAGATTTTCTAAACGTAGAGTATATATCCAGTGCAGGACTGCGGGCATTGCTGATCGGACAGAAGACAGCGATCTCAAAGCGGGGAAACATGAAGCTGGTAAATGTAAATGATACGGTCATGCATGTACTGAAAATGTCCGGTTTTCAGAATATTCTGAATATTGAAGCGTAACCGGATCGAGATGAAGGGGGATTGTTATGATTGTATTTCAGAATGTGACATTTGCATATCCGGCTTCCGACAGTAAGGTGTTGGACAATCTGAGCTTTCATGTCCCGCTTCGTGATTTTCAATTTCTGACGGGAGTAAGCGGAGCAGGCAAAACAACTATATTAAAGCTTATTCTAAAGGAGCTGGAGCCACAGTCGGGAGTTATATACCTGAATGGCCGCAGCCTGTCCCAGATGAAGAAGAGAGAGATCCCGCTGTATAGAAGAAGAATCGGAGTGGTTTCACAGAATATGCGGCTGTTAGAGGATAAAACGGTATATGAGAATGTAGAAATCGTAAAGCGGGCAGTGGGAGCGGATACCGCTACGATCCGGATTCAGGTAGCGATGGCATTGAAAAGTGTGGGACTGGACAATGTTTATCAGAAGTATCCGTCAGAGTTGTCCGGAGGGCAGCAACAACGGGTATGCATTGCAAGAGCGATCGTAAATCATCCGGAATTATTGATCGCAGATGAGCCAACCGGTAATCTGGATCCGAACAGTGCCTTAGAGATCATGGAACTGTTGGAGGGATTTCACAGACAGGGTATGACACTGCTGGTAGCGACACATGACAGGGAGGTTCTACAGAAGTATCCATATTTACGGATTTCAGTAGAATAATTGGCAGATGAGGAAGAAAAACAATGATAAGAACAATGGTATTTGATGCTGTAATTGAGAATCTGTATTCAGTTCTGGATATTGTGGATGAGGAATTATCAAGGATAACTCCGGATCCGGCATTGACAGCAGATATTCATATATGCGTAGAGGAAATATTTGTAAATATTGCTTCCTATGCTTACAGCGACGCAATAGGCCAAGTCGAAATGGAATTAGAAGTGACGGAGGATGTTTTCCGGATGCTTTTTTGTGATTCCGGATGTCCATATAATCCATTGGAAAGATCCGCTCCGGATATAACACTTTCGGCAACGGATCGGAGCGTTGGCGGATTGGGAATATTTATGGTAAAGGAAATGATGGATATTGTGACATATGAGTATAAGGAGAATAAGAATTGGCTGTACATCATGAAAAACATAAGACAAACAAAATAGTGATTTCTGCTTTGATCCTGGTATGCATATCCATTTTTTCTTTTGTGAACCGAGATGTATTTCAGATGTTTCCGTTTCAGAATGCGTATGCATTTGCGGGACCGTCAAATATATTCACGGGCAGAAATGGCAATCTCTATCTGATTGATAAGGCAAAGAAGAAGATCGTGATAGCGGATTCGGACGCTGACTATATTGGTGAGTTAAATGGCGGTTCCTTAAAAGATGCTTTTTATTATGCCTCTTTGGTATGTGATGATGCGGACGGAAATATTTATGTGGCAGATGTTGTATATAACGGCAGGGGAACACAGCTGGGTGCGGAACGGATTCTTAAATTTGACGCAGAAGGGAAGTATGTGGATATCCTCTTTGAGCAGACCTATGAGGAGGCAGATGCGCCTTTTCAATATGGAAATATTGTTGAACTGAAAGAGAAGGATGGTGAGTTACAGTTTCTGCTTCTCGGAGACGGTGCCATTGACTGCTGCACCTTATCGGTATCGGGTGGTGATCCGGATGTGGTGCGGTGGAATGCGGATTATGATTTCAGTGATGCTGCCTATGATAGTGTACAGGAACGGATGATCATTACGACCAGACAGGGAGACATGCTTGCACTGGATAAGAATGGAAAGGAAGAAGTCTTATTTAAGGGGAATGGAACGGAGATTCCGTGGAATGTGACGGTTGACAAATACGGACAGATTTATTTTACGGAGCTGACTTCCAGAGGCGTTTATGCATGGCAGGCTTCAGGACTTCAGGAACTGGTAAAATCCGACTATAGTTATTATACGGTGCAGATAGATGATGCAGGCAGGCTGGTTACTACGGATTATAGCGGAATCTGTATTTATGAGAACGGAGAAACGGAATATTTAGAGCAGTTCCATATACGGAATCTTCCATATCGCTATATGGTATGGATACTTGCGATAGCCGGAGTGATCTATCTGCTTTATCTGATGATCAGGCTGCTGGTATATTTGATCCGAAAGGCAGGTAAGCCGGAGCAGGTTATCCGTATCGTTATGATTCTGGCAGCATCCATTCTATGTTCTGTCACGATTATTGCCATGCTTTGGAATTCAATGAGTGAAAATCAGAAGAATACGATGCTTCAGGAATTGACACTCTTTGCGACCATGATGACGAACGAAATTGACGGTGATAAGGTGTGCCGGATTTCACAGGCAAATGATTATAAGAGTGATTTATATAATGAAATCAAAGAACCGCTGGATCAGATGATAAATACGGGATATGAGGTTGGAACCTATTATTATTACATATTGTATTTTAATGATGGGAGCTTCTTTAATGCCTGTATGGATTATGAGGAGACGATGACCATTAATTATCCGGCATATGAGTGGGGCGATAATATTTATACGGAATGTATAGTTGACCGGGAGATGAAGCAGTCTCCGGGGGAGGCGAGTGCATATGGCACATGGACCTTTGTATTAGAGCCTATCATGGATGCGGAAGGAAATGCCGTTGCAATGCTTGAGGTCGGCGCTAATATGGATGAAGTTGAGCGTCAGCAGCGTGAACTGTTTGTACAGGTAGTATTTACAACAGGAACAGCGGTTATCGTAATAATTATGCTCTTAATGGAAATTCTGTTTTTGCTGGGAGACAGGAAGGCGGCAAAGGAAGATCCGGCCAATCCAACGCAGTATGCGCCGGTACGTATGACGATTTTTCTGCTGTATCTGGCAGATTCTCTGCAGGATGCGTTTATTGTTCAGTTGTGCTATCGCCTATATGATAATTCCTTGCCACTGCCGGAAGGAATTGCGTGCTCACTTCCGATATCGGCAGAGCTGTTCATGGCAGCAGTCTTTTCACTGATTGCAGGACGGATTGTGTCGAAGATTGGAACAAAACGAAATCTGGTAATGGGAACGATACTCTGCATGGCAGGCTTCCTGCTATGTGGGGGATGGAGTAGTTACTATATGCTTCTGATTGGCAAGATATTAGTCGGAATGGGAATGGGAATCGTCTATGTGGCGGCGAATACTTTGGCGGCGAAAGGGCGTAATGAGGAGGAATGTGGAAAAGCATTTGCAGGCATATCTGCAGGCGTCTTATCCGGTATTACGGTGGGTGACGGTCTCGGATCTATCATTCTTTCCTTTGCATCTTACAGAGTGGTATATATTGCAGCGGGAATTATAATGCTGGCGGCAGTGCTGTTAATGTTCCGCAGCCGTGACATGCGGCCATCCGTAGAGAAGGAACGGTCGGCGATCCGGTTCCCGAAGTTTCTGTTTAACTGGAGAGTACTTCCGTTTTTCCTGCTTCTGCTTCTGCCGTTTATGATCATGCTGTCTTACCGGGAATACTTTTTCCCGCTCTTTGCGGAAGAAAATGGTATGAATGAAGTTGCAATTGGACGGTTATTTCTGATATGCGGTCTGATCGTTATTTATATCGGACCGGCGCTGGGTGAATTTCTGATCCACAGGCTGGGAAGCAGACGATCTGTTATACTTGCAAGTTCAATGATGTTTGTAAATGTATTGATATTTATGCTATATCCGTCTTTTGCTTCGGCAGTGCTTGGTGTAGTGATTTTATCCATTAATATATCGTTTGCATATACCTGCCAGTATGCATATTTTGCATCCCTTCCGGAATGCGACAGCTATGGAGAAGGAAATGCAATGGGCATCTATTCAATGATCGAAAATGTCGGTCAGACAGTCGGCCCATTGATATTTGGTGCCGCTATGGTGCTTGGTTACCGGATTGGGGTCATAGTGATCGGCATCGGGTTTGGTGTTTTGCTGCTTCTCTTCCTATTTACACTGTTTGCCGGAAGGAGGCAGGCAAATAAAGGATTGTAAACAAGCGATGAGGGAATTACAGACAAAAGGGAGAATGAGTAAGAGATTATGGTTGAGTATTCACGAATTACAATAGACGATTTACATATGGTTACGGATATGTATGAGACATATTTGAACAGCGGTAAATTTATGGAGGCTCATATACGAGAGGGAATTGAAAGTCCGTACTTTGTCGGTTATAAGGCGATGGAGAATGGAAGAATGGTCGGCATGATGACTGGCCGCGGAGGACTTGATTTTACATACCCGCATCCGGAGCTGGAAGCAATGATTCAGAAGAGATTCCGGGGAGAACAGATTTATTCGCCGGATTCACTGACGGTTATTGACGATTACCGGGGAACCGATGTTGGATTTAAGCTTGGACATATGGTATTAGAGGAAATCTATAAAAAGGGATACCGCCTACTGGTCAGTGAACTCTGGATATATCCGGACGGGCATGTGCCGGCTGATCATATCCTGAGAAACTGGGGAACTGTGGTATATGAAGAAGATATTGAACTTTTTTATAAGGATCTTTATAAATACAAGATGAAATGTCCGATTTGTGGAGTCCACTGTACATGCGGGGCCAAGATCCTGATCGTGAAAATATCCGAAGAATCGGTAAGGAATAATCGATATATAAAAGAAAACAGAGAGATATAGGAGGTATAAAACTTGAAGAAAGACAGAGCCGGAAAGCTGGGAACAAAGATAGTAAGAGTTGTTGTGATCATGGTATTACTGCTGGGTCTTACATTGGTAACCTTTAGTTTCTTCTCATTCCGAAAGACATTCCGAAACGTATATTCAAATAAGGCAGAAAACAGTGCCCGTATGATCGCAGACATGATAGACGGCGACCGGATGGGGGATTATGCACATACGCTGGAGAAGGATGCTTACTATGAGGAGTTAGAGGAGTTATTCTCTGCATTAAAGAGGGATAGCGGAGCTTCGTATCTGTATATGTTCTATCCGGAGGAGGATTCCTTTATATACATTCTGGATGCATATTGCGAAGGGGATGGTAAGGATACCATCAGTGCATTAGGCGACAGGTATGAATATAAAGAAATGGAATATAAGTATCTGGTCCCGGATGTGCAGCAGAAGAAGGCGTCTACGGAGCTGATCCTGGGACAGGATGTTGGCTTTGGAAGCAGTGTGTCGGCCTGGGCGCCGGTTCTGAATTCGGACGGAGAATTGGTAGCTATGGTTGAGATCGACTATGAAATGACGGTTGTAGAGAATGATATGAAGAATTATGTGATCTTCTTTATCTGCTTTACACTTGCCGGTATTGCAGTCATTCTGCTGGTAGTGCTGATATATATCCGGAAAGTACTTTCGGAGCCGTTAAGCGATATTACAGAGATTATAGAGTCCTTTAAGGATGGAGAATTCCGTATAGAAGGCAGAAAGATAGAGACCGGAGACGAGATACAGAATGTATATGAGACTTTCGTACGGATGGTTGAAAAGATTGATAATTATGTGGAAAACATTACAAGAATTACCGCTGAAAAGGGACGGATCGAGACAGAGCTGAATGTGGCAACCCAGATTCAGGCAGATATGCTGCCGAATATATTTCCTGCATTTCCGGGAAGAAAGGAAATAGATATTTTTGCAACAATGCGTCCGGCTAAGGAGGTAGGCGGTGATTTTTACGACTTTTTCCTGGTGGATGATATGCACCTGGCATTTCTGATCGCGGATGTATCCGGAAAAGGTGTGCCGGCGGCATTGTTCATGGTAATTGCAAAGACGATTATTAAGAATCATGCAAGCATGGGAACACCGGTCAATGAAGTATTTGAACGCACCAATAATCAATTGTGTGAAGGAAATAAGGAAGGCTTTTTCGTGACTGCATGGCTGGGTATTCTGAATATGCAGACAGGTACACTGGAATATGCCAATGCCGGACATAATCCGCCGATCATTATGAGAAAAGACAGCTGTGAATGGAATGACTGTGTGCCGGGACTTGTGCTGGCAGCAATGGAAGATATGCCATATACCAAATATGAAATGCAGTTAGAACCGGGAGATAGAATCCTGCTGTATACGGATGGCGTGCCGGAATCTATCAATACAGAAACACAGGCATACGGTGAGGAGAGGCTGATGGAGGAATATGAACATACGAGAAGTCTTACTGTGGAAGAAGGCGTCCGGTATATTCAGCAGAGTGTTGATGTGTTTGCCGGGGAAGAAGAACAGTTTGATGATATTACGATGCTGCTGCTGGAGTATAAAGGCATATAAAAGCCATTAAAAGTAAAAAAGAAGGATCGAAAGATCGGAAGGGAGCTAAATATGGGAACAGGAGATAATGAACAGATACCGGTTTATAAAACAAAAGAAACATTTACGATGCATACCGCTATGGAGCAGGAGACTCCGCTTACAATCAGCCGGAATGCGCAGGAGGTTCTTGCGGATGAGCGTCTGAATCTAAAAAGAACGATGAATGAAGACCTGCCGTCTGTTTTTCAGATACCGGCTGTAAATGTAAATCCGGTGAATATACCGATGGGAAATTTGCCGGAGGCCTATAACCGAATGCGGATGCTTTCGCTAAAGATGTACATGGCGGCAAGAGCCTATCGGTCAGCACAGGCAGATCAGGATACAGACAGGATGTATTCCCACTATGCAGAAGCGGCAGAGCTTCAGAAGCAGTTTTATGACTCGGAACGGGAAGCAGAAACGCTGCAGGAAGGAATCGGCGGAGATGAACAGCAGGACGATGTGGTAGAGCTGCAAGAGCCGAGGCAGGGATATTTCGCACGAAAGAAGGCAGAGAAGCGGGAAAAAGAGGAACGGAGTCTGCGAGCAAAGCAGTTGGAAAAGGAATTCGGCGAGAAATATCGGGATACAGCGAAGGTAAAACCGGGTGAAAAATTGGATTCTGCTTTTATGCAGAGTGATTATGTGAAGGAGTTAATTCTTCCAAGAGAAACCATTTATAAGAATGAAGAAGGAGAGAAGGTCAAGACCACGCAGAGCGAGCTGCTGGCAAAAGTAATGCAGAGGGATTACTCACGTTTGGAGCAGTTGGATCCTGCATTGCGGAATATGCTGGCTGCAAACTTTATGCAGGAGAACAAGGAGTTATTTACAGGGAATGCAAAGCAGGATGCGGGAACACTGGAAACGAGATTTCCCGGCGGCCTGATGAATCCATTGTTAAGAATCGGTATTTCTCTGGGAATGCGGCAGTGTCTGGGAGATGGACAAAAGGATGCGGCATATTATAATAGTTTAGACGCATGGATGAATGCAAAAATCATGCGTAATACGTTGAAAACATTCAGTCATGCGGATCAGGTCGGAGAAGGAAAAGCTTTCTCACAGGCAGATGTGGAGAGGAATGCGCAGTCACAGCTTTTTATTGCCAAGACAATGCTTATGTGCCACATGGGTACCTTTACTTTGAAGGATTCAAAGCATAACACAGAGGGAAGCTGGCAGGGACCGGTTTCTAATGCATTTGCACATTGCTCCCGTGTCGGGATCGTACTTCCCGGAATGGAGAATGCCGCCTATACCAAAGAGGGTGAGAGAAGCCTCATAAACGCTTATACAGGAAAAAACGGTGGTCTGGATGCCGGATTCTTCGTACGTGGCGGAGCAACGCATACCCTGTTTCGGAAGTCGAAGGAAAAAGCCCTGATAAAGACAGGATTTAAGGAATTGAAATTCTTCTCTCCGTGGCATCAAAGAGGTATGAATGTAGCAGTTGGTGGACTGGGTAATTCCGGGATTACCGGACCGGATGGAACGGAGCGGATCCTGAAAAATGATGGCAGCTGCGGACATATTTATATGCATCTGGAAGAGGGAGACAGTACAAACTATACAAGTATGCTGGTCGGATTTGAAAGCGACAGCTATAAAAAAACAAACCAGCTGGGGCATACACATGGATTTGGAAATGGAGAATTTGCATCCAGCTTCGGCGGGCAGCGCCTGGATGAGATTGGTGATAAATATGGCGGACGAAATCTGGATCTTACCGGTATCCCGGCTGCTGTATTCAAGAACGTGATGCAGAAATTCGAGACGAACTTCTTGCGGCTGCAGAAAGAAGCTGCAAAGAATGATCAGACTGCGATCAGGGATCTGGATCGGATGAATGAGATCCTTTGTGGTGAAAGGATGACCGGAGAGCAGTTAAAGACATTTATCAGGCAGTATATGCCGGGTGGCACCGACCTGTCAGAGAATGATCTTAATTCTCTGTCCTCGTAGTCAGAGACCGGATTGGATAGAAGATAGAAAAAGAGGTGGCTGAAATGGGAATTGTATTATTAGATAATGAAAATATAGAACAATTTGAGGCTATGATGGGAGGAGTAAATGCAGCGGCAGTATGCTTTGACCGAAATACCTTTGGAATGGGATTGATTCAGGAGAATGAAGTGTATGGAGAGATTGCAGTTCAGATAAAAGGAAATGCAGCAGTTATCCGTTCTCTTTACATGGCTCCGGAGCATAGACGGGAAGGGGGAGCAACTCTTTTGCTGTTGGAAGCATCCGCATACGCAGGAATGAATGAGACTGTGGATGGATTTACGGTAGAATTCACAGAGGATCTGCAGGCTGATAATGGGTTAAAAGCATTTTTTGAATATTGCGGATTTGAGCTGACGGAGAATCCGGATATCACAACTTACAGTCTGACACTTGAGACATTAATAGGCAGTCCATATTTAAAGGAGGATGGTGCAGATTACAGATTAAAGACATATGCACAGCTGTCACATAATGAAAAAAACAGTCTGATGCAGGAACCGCCATTCTATATGCCGATGTATGTGCAGGAGAATCTGATAGAACCGGATGTGAGCTTTTTCCTTACGGAAAACGAAAGGATTCTGGGGTGTATTGTGATAGTTCCGGAAAAAGATGTACTTTCGGTCGTTTGGATGAAGATATTACCTGAAAACTACAGAGCACTGATTGACATTATGTGGAGTGCAGGCCGGGCAGCCCTGGATAAATACGAGGGAAAGAAGCAGATTATTCTTCCAATCATCAGTAGAGAGGCGAACCGGCTTGTGAATAAATTATTTGGCAACAGCCTGGTCAGAATCGAGAAGAGTTATACCGGCACGATGGTGTTTGAAGAAGATGAGTAATGACATGGGGTAGACAGCATGAATGAAAAAGGGAAATTTACCGAGAAATTAAAGACAGAACCTTTCCAGAGCTATGATGAGTATATGGATTATATTTTTGCCTGCTGTAATGCAGCACTGGCAGGGCATATACGGGAGCTGAAGAGGAAGTATGTTGCCGGTCAGGGCGGATATAAGAATGTGATGTATCCGGATATCGAGATAGCATCTAATCTATGTGAAGATAAGATACAGGAATTTGAATTTGCTGAATATGATGGAAAGCAGGAAGCGGTAACAGAAGGAACAGCGGAGGAGCTGCCGATAGAGATAGATGCAGAATTAGAGGCTATGCTGAAAGGATTTTCACAATCTCTGGGAGGAACTTCGGATGATGAAGATCCGGCAGAGGATATGAGCGTGGATGAAATGCTTT
>ULLA01007011.1_pt1 | contig 16472 bp, 9 predicted proteins | sample 1951291 | NCBI WGS metagenome assembly ULLA01 (sample SAMEA4835514, study PRJEB28245) | human gut metagenome | biome: gut microbiome; material: fecal sample | place: Denmark | collected 2008 | reverse complement strand
ATGATGCGCTGGCGGGCACGGGTAGGTATCTGATGAACGAAACCTACGAGGTCCTGGTTGGAATCGCGGAAGCCCATGCCTCGACCGATGCCGCTCTCGAAGAAACTTGCCGAACGCGACATACAGAAGGTGATCATGCACTGATACTGGTTCCAGATGTTCACCATACGGTCTAACTTGTCGTTGCCGCTCTTCACGGTGAAGATGTTCAGCAGGTTATCCCAGTACTTGTTGAGTTCTGCGAAGGCAGCATCCACCTTTTCGGTGGTATCAAACTTGGCGATAAGCTGATGAGCTTTCTCCTTGTTGATTACCTTCTTGGCGCTGAACTTCTTGTCCTGCTCGTTCTCCACATATCCCAAAAGGAAGATGAGGTCGCGGCTCTCGCCTGGCTGCAGGGTAACCTCGATATAATGAGATGCGATAGGGCTCCAGCCATGGGCAAAACTGTTGCGTGGCTTGCCTTCCAGCACAGCCTCAGGCTCGGCAAACTCGTTGTAGAGTCCGATGAAGCTCTCGCGGTCGGTATCGTAGCCCTGAATCTCGGTATTCACTGTGTAGAAAGCATAGTGGTTGCGGCGCTCACGATATTCGGTCTTGTGATAGATGGTAGAACCTTCTACCTCTACTTCGCCCGTAGAGAAGTTGCGCTGGAAGTTCTCCATGTCGGTAGCAGCATTCCAGAGGCACCACTCTGCAAAGGAGAACACCTTGAGGGTCTTCACCTCCTCAGTCTGGTTCTTCAGCGTCATCTTCTGCACCTCAGCCCATGTATGGAGGGGTACGAAGAAGAGCACACTCGCCTCTACGCCGTTCTTGCTGCCTGTGATGCGGGTATAGTTCATGCCGTGGCGGCACTCGTAGCTGTCGAGCGGTGTCTTGCAAGGTTTCCATCCCGGGTTCCATACGGTATCGCCATCTTTGATATAGAAATAGCGTCCGCCGTTATCCATCGGCACACCATTGTAGCGATAACGGGTGATGCGACGGAACTTGGCATCCTTGTAGAAGGAATAACCACCTGCTGTGTTTGAGATGAGCGAGAAGAAATCCTCGTTACCCAAATAATTGATCCAAGGCCATGGGGTCTTTGGGTCAGTAATCACGTATTCGCGATTGGCGTCATCAAAATGACCATACTTTTTTTCTGCCATTGTTTTTTTAATGTTATTTCTTGGTAAAATATACTATTTTGGTGCAAAGATAGTAAAAAGTTTAAGTTTCGGGGTTAGAAAACAGTTTTTTTTTGTATTTTTGCAATGAAAAGTTTGATGATTATCATCATTCTATAAACATTTAATACAATTGGCTTATGAAAAGAAACATTTTATCACTTCTGATAGCCCTCTTTGCTACGATGCAGGTAGCGGCTCAGACATACGACAACTTGTGGAAGCAAGCTGAAATCAATGCTCAGAAGGCCCAGCCTAAGAGCGAAATCGCGGTGATGAAGAAAATCATCGCCAAGGCTTCGGCTGCCAAAGATTACGGGCAGCTGCTGGCGGCTGAGATAAGACAGATGACACTCTGGAAAGAGATTTCGGCTGACTCGCTGACACCTAACGTGAAGCGGATGGAAGCAGAGGTGCTGAAGGTGAACGACCCCGCATTGAAGGCGGTGAGATATGCCGTGCTGGGCAAGGTGTACCGTGATATGAACGAAAAGAAAAGCCAGGAGTTCTTCAAGAAGGCCTTGGGACAGCCTGAACTTCTTGCCCGACATACATCTGCAGAGTATGTTCCATTGACGCTGAAGGGCGTGGATGGCAGTTCCTTTAACAACGATCTGCTGCATCTCATCGGATTCGAGGCAGACAGCAAGGAGGCGTATCTGCAGCTGTACACCTATTATAATAAGGTGGGCAATCGGGGTGCGGCTTGTCTCTGTGCCTATAAGCTCATCGAGAAATACCGCCAGGACGACGTGAGAGTGGTGAAGAAGTCGAAGTATCTGCAGACCATCGACTCGCTCATCCAGATTTATCAGGATATTCCGGAGGCAGGCGAACTTGCCGTGGAGCATTTCCGCTTCATGGAAGGTGCTACCGATGCCAAACCGCAGGATAAGCTCACCTATATCAACTATGCGCTGAGCCGCTGGGGTGAATGGTCGAGAATGAACGAACTGAGAAATGCGCAGAAGCGACTTACCGAACCGATGTTCCGGGTGAAGGATATGCCGCAGGTATTGCGACCTGGGGAGAAGGTTTGGGTGCAGCTGGATGTGCGTAATCTCCAGAACCTGAAAATCAGCATCTCCCGCCTCAATATTACGGCAGATAACGATTATAATGCGCAGGATGAGGCTACCTATAAGATGCTCCTGAAGAAGACTACGAAGCTGCATCAGAAGGATTTTAGCCGCGACTACTACGGTCGGCCGGATTATGAAACGGTGAAGGATTCCATCGAAATCGGTGGCAATCTGCCACTGGGTGCCTATCTGATGGAGGTGACTTCGGATAATACCGGCATCGCTCCGCAGCGAGAACTCTTCTATGTCAGCAATCTGGCGGTGATGATCCAGCAGTTGCCTGATGACAAACATCGCTATGTAGTGGTGAATGCTACCGATGGACAGCCTGTACCGGGTGCGAAAATCATGCTCTATGACAGGGATTATGATGTGAAGACGGGCAAGTGGAAGAGACTGGTTCATGCTCGCTTGACTACCGATGAGAACGGCGAGGCTTACTTCAAGAATGTGGATGGAAACGTCTTGATTTCCACCAGCAATGACAAGTTTACGCCTGCCAAGGATATCTATCTTTCTCGCACCCGCTATTACGAACAGAAGGATGACAAGATTAAACATCAGCTGTTTACCGACCGCAGCATCTATCGCCCGGGTCAGACCGTGCATGCCTCAGCCATTTCCTACATCGTGAAGAAGGGCTTGGATGCCAGTGTGCCTGGCAAGAGCATGGAACTGAATTTTATCCTGCGAGATGCTAACGGGAAGCAGGTGGCTGAGCAGAAGGCTACTACCGATGAATACGGTACGGCTTCCGTAGATTTCGAATTGCCGAAGGAGGGACAGACGGGACTGTATTTCATCTCCGTGAATGGAACGGTAACAAAATATGTAAGAGTGGAGGAATACAAGCGTCCAACCTTCGAGATTACCTTCCCGAAGGTGAATGAGAAATATAACTGGGGCGATACTGTAGTGGTGAAGGCTACAGCCAAGACCTACTCTGGTGTGCCTGTGCAGGGTGCCAAGGTGGAGTATCAGGTGACTCGCAGAAACCAGCTTTGGTGGTGGGGCGCAGGCTCTGCCGGACAGCTGGTAAAGACAGACAGTTGCGTGACTCGTGAGGACGGAACCTTCGATGTGGAAATTCCGCTGGAGGCTTCCTTGTCAGGAAAAGACGAGGCTGATATGAGCGATTTCATGCGCATCGCCCGTTTCTTCAACTTCGAGGTCTCTGCCATCGTTACCGACATCAGCGGCGAGAGCCACGAGGGCGTGATGAGTCTGCCTCTGGGCACCAAGCCAACCATCCTCACGGTGAATCTTCCTAAGCGTATCGAAACAGACAGTCTGAAGACGGTGACCTTCGCTTACCGCAATGCCAGTGGTATGCCGATTTCTAGTAGGTTGAAATATCGCATTGATAAGGGCGAATGGAAGGATGCCGAGGCGAATGCACCGGTTTCTATCAAGGAATATGCTTCTTCCTCTGCCTCTTCTTCCCTCGTTTGGAAATCTGGCGTTCATCAGTTGGAGGCAATCTGCGGACAGGATACCCTGCAGCAGAAGTTCACGCTCTTCAGCATGAAGGATACCCATCCGGTGGAGCCAACTACCGAATGGTATTATCAGACGGCGAAGACTTTCCCTCGTGATGGCAAGCCGGTCTATATCCAGGTGGGCTCTTCGGAGAACGGAGCGCACATCGTATATTCCATCATCGCCGGCAACAAACTGCTGGAGAAAGGCGCCTGGGAGTTGGGCGACAGCATCGTGACTCTGCCTTTCACCTACAAGGAGGAATATGCGTCGGGCATCGTACTGAACTATAGTTTCGTGAAGCAAGGTAAGTGCTATACCCGAATGATGAGCATCGCCCGTCCTTTGCCTGAGAAGAAACTGAATATCGCCTGGAAGACCTTCCGCAACCGTCTGACCCCTGGACAGAAGGAGGAGTGGACGCTGAAGATTACCACCCCTGACGGCAAGCCAGCCAAGGCGCAGCTGATGAGCGTACTCTATGACAAGTCGCTCGACCAGATAGCCCCGCATTCCTGGAAAATGTCGCTCGGATTCAGCCAATGGTTGCCAAGTTGCTACTGGACGAGTAATCTGTGGTATTATATGATGGATTTATTGGGTGTTTATCCTACTAAATATTTTGACCAGAAACAACTGGATGTAGATAAGTTTGATGGCAAATTCTTTAGCTATTATGCCTATATGCAAGCGGTGGAGCTGAGCAAGTTGGAACGTTCTTCTGGCGGAACCGTTGAGTCTGTTCGTATACAAAAAGACGAGGTGGTTCGAGAAGAAGCGAAAGGCATCTGGATTCGCAGCTCTAAAATGACCCGTGTCGGAGCGGCTGCTCCATCTGCCAACAAGGTTTTTGATGTAGTAGAGGAGATGCCGCAGTTTGCCGGTGGTTCTGGCTCAGATGCAAGACAATTCCTTGACAAGGTGCAGGTGCGTGAGAATATGAACGAGACCGCCTTCTTCTATCCTGCCTTGGAGAGCGACAACAATGGCAACGTAGCCATCAGGTTTACCCTGCCGGAGAGCGTGACTACCTGGAAGTTCATGGGCTTGGCTCATGACAAGGAGATGCGCAACGGTTTGCTGGTGGATGAGGCTGTGGCTCAGAAGACCGTGATGGTGCAGCCTAACATGCCTCGCTTCCTGCGTGAGGGCGATAAGAGCACCATCGTGGTGAAACTCTTCAATACTTCCGACAAGAAGGTGAGCGGCAACACCCGTATGCAGATTCTCGACCCGGAGACCAACAAGGTGGTTTGGCAGAAGACGCAGAATTACAGCATCGATGCCGAGGGCTCTGCTACCATCTCCTTTGATGTCCAGGGACTGAAAGAAGGCGTATATGTTAATAAGGTGGTGGCTGCCGGTAATGGCTACAGCGATGGTGAACAGCACTATCTGCCGGTTTTGAGCAACCGTGAACTCGTGGTGAACACCCTGCCTATCACCCTGCATCAGAAGGGTGAGCAGAGCTTCGACCTGAGCAAACTCTTCCTGAACAAGGAGGGCAAGCTGGCGAAGGGCGCTGAAGAGGCAAAGGTAACCATCGAGTACACCAATAACCCAAGTTGGCTGATGGTGAAGGCGCTGCCAGCCATCAGTAATCCGGATGAGGAGAACGCCATCTCGCTGATGTCTGCCATCTATGCCAATACTATCACAAACCATGTACAGAAGCATCTCTCGCTGGAAAATCTCACTCAGGAGAGCATCCGCCTGCAGAATCAGGTGGAGAAGCTGAAGAAGTTGCAGAACCCTGACGGTTCCTTCTCCTGGTGGAAGGGAATGAAGGGCAGCCGGTATATGACTACATCGGTAGCCGAAATGATGGTTCGATTGAATGCCATCGCAGGTGTGCAGAAATCAACCGCCCGGATGCTGACTTCCGCCATCGATTATCTCTCCTGGCAGACAGCACAGGAAGTAAGAGAAATGAAGAAGCAGGAGGAGAAAAAGCAGAAGGTGAATCCTAGCGAACAGGCGCTTCATTATCTCTACATCCTTTCGGTGGATGGCAGAAAGATGAAGCAGAATCTGGAGCAGGATAAGGCTTATCTCCTGGACAAGATGTCGAAGATGACCGGTGATTTCTCCATCTATGGCAAGGCGCGTGCTGCCGTGGTACTCGCCAGAAACAGCCAGCAGAATGCTGCTTACCGCGAGAAGGCAGGCGAATATCTGCAGAGCGTGAACGAATATGCCGTTTACCGCGAGGAGATGGGCCGCTACTACGATACCCGCAAGGCACTCTACAGCTGGAGAAACTATAAGATTCCTACCCAGGTATCCGTGATAGAGGCGATGCAGATGCTGAAGCCGAACGACAAGCAGACCGTCGAGGAACTGCAGCGCTGGCTCCTGATGTCGAAACGCACCCAGGTTTGGGATACGCCAGTGAACACCGTGGATGCTGTTTACGCCTTTATGAAGGGCAATGAGAACAACTGGAGCCGGAAGGCTGAGAATGCTGTGCTGAAACTGGATGGCAAGCTGCTGCCGATGCCGCAGGATTCCACTACTTTGGGCTATGTGAAGACCGAAAGACCGGGCAAGGCATCTAAGCTGAGCATCGACAAAAAGAGCGATTATACCAGCTGGGGAGCCGTCTATGCAGAGTTTAAGCAGCCTATCAGCGAAATCGGTTCCATGGAGTCGGGCATCAAGGTGCGCCGTGTCATCGTTCCAGCCGAATCTGAGAGCAAGGGCAATGCGCAGGTAGGCGAGAAGGTGAAGGTAACGCTCATCATCACCGCCGACCGCGACTACGACTTTGTGCAGATTACGGATAAGCGTGCGGCATGCCTGGAGCCGGTTAACCAGTTGAGCGGTTATCAGTGGAGCATAGGCTGCTATGTTTCTCCAAGAGACCATGCAACAAATTTCTATTTCGATCGTTTATCTAAAGGTAAGCACATCGTAGAAATGGAGTATTACGTGGATAGAAAGGGCGACTATCAGAGCGGAACTTGCATCGCTGAGTGTACCTACAGTCCGGAATTTGGTGGCCGCACAGAGACCTATGAATTGAAAGTTAATAATTGATAGTTAAAAGTTTATAGATTGATAATTTAAAATAGAATAGTATGAAACGGATGAATATATGGATGCTCTCAGCGCTGTTGGCGCTGCCTGCATCAGCACAGAAGATTACAACCCAGCACGAGGTGGTAGACTGCGGACAGGTGGTGTTCCACAAGCCTGTAACTGCCGAATTCGTGCTGAAGAATGACGGGCACAAGCCGTTGGTTATCAACAATGTATTGAAAAGCTGCGGATGTACGGAGGTAGATTATCCGAAGACGAGCATAGCTGCCGGCGAAAGTTTCGTCATCAAGGCGGTATACGATGCCAAGCAGATGGGTACTTTCACCAAGCAGGTTTGCCTCTATACCAATGCGGATGAAGAGCCGTTCATCCTCTCTATGAGGGGAAGGGTAGTGGGCAGCGTAGTAGATTTCGCTGGTTCTTACGATGAGATGCTGGGTGTCATCAAGAGTGATGCCCAGGAGGTGGAGTTTGATGACGTGAACCGTGGCGACCGTCCGGTTCAGCGCATTCATATCTTCAATCCTACCGACGAAGTGCTGGAGCCGGTAGTGATGCATCTGCCATCCTATCTTCATGCTTTCGTATCGCCTTCCAAGGTGGCTCCGCGTCATTCTGCCGAAATCAGTTTCGTGCTGGATTCCAAGAAACTGCGCGACCTGGGCTTGAACCAGACATCGGTTTATCTCGGTGAGCGTCCTGGCGATAAGATTGCGCCTGAGAAGGAAATCGTGGTATCAGCCGTTCTTCTTCCTGGTTTCGAAAACATGACTCCAGCCAAGAAGGCACTGGCTCCGAAGATAGAGATGTCTGCCACCGATCTCAATCTGGGTAGTTTCAATGGAAAGAAGAAGCTGAAGGGTGAGATTCTGATTACCAATAAGGGTAAGTCGGAACTGGATATCCGCAGCATGCAGATGTTTACGATGGGCTTGCAGGTGAAACTGAAGAAGAGTAAGATTCAGCCAGGAGAGACCGTTAAGATGAAGGTGACGGCTGTGGCTGCCGACTTGAAGAAATCGCGTGTCAGACACCCTCGTATCCTCATAATTACGAATGACCCTGACCATGCTAAGGTGGTGGTGAAGATTTATGTACAATGATTTAAAAATGAATATCGTGCAGATAGAAATAGATAACGGCAGTGGGTTCTGCTTTGGCGTAACCACTGCCATCAAGAAAGCTGAAGAGGAGTTGGCTAAGGGCGGTAAACTTTACTGCCTGGGCGATATTGTGCATAACGGTATGGAGGTGGAGCGCCTGCATGAAGCGGGACTCATCACGATAGACCATGAGCAGATGGAGGAACTGCAGGGCGTAAAGGTCTTGCTCCGTGCTCATGGTGAACCGCCTGAAACTTATGCCCTTGCTGAGCGAAACAACATTGAAATCATCGATGCTACCTGTCCTGTGGTGCTCCAGTTGCAGCGCCGCATCAAGAAGCAGTATGTCAACAATCCGGAGGCACAGATCGTGATTTTCGGCAAGAACGGGCATGCTGAGGTGCTCGGACTGGTGGGGCAGACGGAGAGTCATGCCATCGTGGTAGAGAAGTTTGAGGATGTGAAGCAGCTGAAGGAAACCGGTCAGCTGGATTTCTCTAAAGATATCTATCTTTACTCCCAGACTACCAAGAGTCTCGATGAGTTCCACCGCATCATCGAATATTGCCAGGAGCATATTGTTGAGGGCGCTGTCTTCAAGAGTTTCGATACCATCTGCCGTCAGGTGGCTAACCGCATGCCTAACATCGCTGCCTTTGCCAGCAAGCATGATGTCATCCTCTTTGTGAGTGGCAGAAAGAGTTCGAACGGCAAGGTGCTTTTCAAGGAATGCAAGAGCGTGAATGCCAACAGCTACCAGATAGAAAGTGCTGACGAAATAGATATGAACTGGTTCAAGGATGTGGAAACGGTAGGTATCTGTGGTGCTACCAGTACGCCGAAGTGGCTGATGGAAGAGTGCAAGGATAAGATTATCAAGGAAAACTCTGCTCTTTTGTAATAAGAGTTAAAATATTGATTATCAGCTACTTGATATACTTGGTACGGTGTTTCACCGTATATGGGTAGAGGATAGTTTTATCGTTGGTTGAAAAACTTAATATATTGGTTATTAATCAGTTAATCCATTTGGTGTCGTGTTTCACGACGTCAAGTGGGTTTATCTTTTATAAACTGTCTGAAAATAAAACAGGTGATAAATCTTCTCCCGAAGACCTATCACCTTCAAAAAACAGTAATTAACTCAAAATTTATAATCTATATCATTACTACCTTGTTAATATGGTTGCAAAGATACTAAATTGAAGTTTTTTTTCCAAATCTTTTTCATCGAATAAAATAAATTTATCGGCAAAAGTAGTATATTTAACGTACTTTTGCATTAATAACCCGGCAGTCTCTTTTCTGTAGCTTATTCTGCTATTGCTTTTTGATATTGTTCCATCAGCCATGCCTTCTGTTCAGGAATGGTCATGTTGCTGTTGTCGAGCGTGATGGCATCATCAGCCTTTCTGAGTGGGGAAGTCTCGCGGTGGGTATCTATATAGTCGCGCTCCTCTACATTCTTCAGAATCGCATCGAAGTCGGCTGGCATTCCTTTCTCCTTCAGTTCATCGAAACGGCGCTGTGCTCTCACCTGTGAGCTGGCTGTAACGAAAATCTTCAGTTCGGCATTAGGGAACACGGTGGTACCTATATCGCGACCATCCATCACGATGCCCTTGTCTTCGCCCATCTTCTGCTGCTGCTCTACCAGCGCCTCTCTGACGAAAGGAACGGCGGCAATCGGACTCACGTGGTTGGAAACCTCTAATGAACGGATTTCCTTTTCTACCAGTTCGCCGTTCAGATAGCAGTCTGGGCGACCGGTTGTTTCATTAAACTTGAATGAGATGCTGATGTTCTTCATCTCCTTCTGCAGTTCTTCAGTCTTTACGGCTCCATCTGCTTCGAAGAGCTGATGACGCAGCGCATAGAGAGTTACCGAGCGGTACATTGCGCCCGTATCTACATAAACATAACCTATTTCCTTGGCAAGATCCTTTGCCATCGTACTCTTACCGCAAGAAGAGTATCCGTCTATTGCTATTGTTATTTTCTTCATAATTTCGAACTAACTTTAATGTATAATTTATCATGTAGAATTTATAATCTGTAACTTACGTTCAGCATGAGACTGCTGCTACTGACGTGATATTTGCCGTAGGCAACGTTCAGATGGAAGCGCTCCAGGTTGATACCGCCACCCACAGAGAAACCGGCTCCATGACTGCTTTCCTCATCTTCTGAGGTACTGATTTTCATCTCGCTGGCTCTCCGGAAGTTGTAGCCGGCACCTATCCACAGGCTCTCCGAAAGCAGAATGTCGGCACCTACTACGGCATGATCACGAAGACTGCTGTCCCAATGGTTCAGGTTGACCAGTGTGGCTGATACCCTGAACGGTGCGTTGGCGAAGCGTTTCGTCACACCCAACTGCAGGTCGATCGGCATCTTCTCATATTCATTGTCGTAAGCTTTCAGCTGTCCACCCAGATTCTTTGCCACGCAAGAAACCGACCATTCCGTTTCCGGGTCGTAATAGTTGATGCCCAGATCCACTCCCACAGCGATAGAATTGTAATCGCCAATATACGAAGTGATGAATTTGGCGGTAATACCACCCGCAAACTTTTCACCGAGCATATAAGAGAAGTAACCCGCAACGGCAATGTCCTTTGCCGAGAACTCACCCATCTGGATGTTGTTCTCATCCGTCTCTTTCATCTTGCCGTAGTCAACAAGCTGAGCCGAAACAGCCCACGAAGCCTTGTCGTTGACAATACGGTTGAAACTAGCCGAGGCAGTGTTCACCCCCGACATATAGTTCATATAATTGAGATTGACCGTCTTGTCGTTTACTGATGACAGGAGAGCCGGATTATGGAATATGAGTGCCTCATCATCTTCTATCAAGGTGATGTTGTCGCCACCCAGAGCAGCTGCATGGGCACTCACCGGCAAGCGAAGGAAATTATACCCCGTTTGGCTCTCTTGAGCATCAATAATTGTCGCAAAAAGCGTCAATATTGCGGAAATTACATATTTTTTCATTTAAATTTTCTAATTCTTTGGCAAAGATACTGCTTTTTTCAATAATAAGAAGTAATTTTGCAATGTTTTCGTAGGAAATAACGATTTTAAACGGTTTTTATTGTGGAAATTAAGAAATCAAATAGCGCACAACTGGAAGATAAGCGGGTTACATTTTTTCTGCTGGGGTTGCTGCTGGCTTTTACTTTCATCTTCGTAGGACTCCAATATCAGAGAGGTCAGCAGGGAGATGATGACTTGTCGGAATCGATGGAAGATCTCTCACAGGATCTGGAAATGTCGCCTCGTCCCGACCAGAAAGATATGGTGAGTGCAGAGGCTGTTTCGGCTCCTGCTTCTAAGTCAATTACTCAGGAAGTGAAGGCTGCCGAGCAACAGACTCAGAAGGCACCGCAGAAAATCAGTTCTACAACCAGCGAACTGGTTATCGGCGACGGCTCGGGTGTAGTGGATGGATCTGAGGTGAAGGAAGCGGTTCCTGAAACTCCCATTGAGAATCCGGGAGCTGAGGCTCCTATTAAACTGACCGTCGTGCAGAAGATACCGCAGTTTCCTGGTGGCTGGTCTGCCTTCATGCAGTGGCTTACCAAGAACCTGAAGTACCCTGTAGCTGCCCAGAAGAGTAAGATTCAGGGAACCGTAGTGGTATCCTTTATCGTAAACAAGGATGGAAGTGTTGCCAATATCAAGGTAAGCACTTCGGTAGATCCATTGCTCGACAACGAGGCTTTGAGGGTGATGAAGATGATGCCGAAGTGGAAACCGGGCATCGATAAAGGCAAGGTCTGTCGCACGATGATTGCCATCCCGGTAGTGTTCCAGCTATAAATTATAAATTGTTCATTGTAAATTATACATTATAAATTATACATTATTATGAAGACAGCAGATGAAATTTTAAGCATGGTAAATGAGTTTCTGGCTAATTTGCCTTACGAAAGAAAGCCAAAGTCTCTTTATGAGCCTATCAGATACGTTCTTTCTATGGGTGGCAAGCGTATTCGTCCTACGCTCATGCTTCTGGGCTACAATCTTTTCAAGGACAATCCTGAGAAGATTCTGATGAATGCCGTTGCCCTGGAAACTTATCATAACTATACTTTGCTGCATGATGACCTGATGGACAATGCTGATTTGCGTCGCGGTCATGAAACGGTTCATAAGAAATGGGATGCCAATACGGCAATCCTTTCGGGCGACAGCATGCTCGTTCTGGCTTATGAGCGTATGGCTCAATGTGATGAAAAGCATCTTGCCAAGGTGTTGAAACTCTTTACTTTCACTGCCCTGGAAATTGGTGAAGGTCAGCAGTTTGATATGGAGTTTGAAAACCGTAACGATGTGAAGGAGGAGGAATATATCGAGATGATCCGCCTCAAGACCAGCGTACTCCTGGCTTGTGCCTTGAAGATGGGTGCAATCCTTGCCGATGCTTCTGATGAGGATGCAGAGAACCTGTATAAGTTTGGCGAGCAGATCGGATTGGCGTTCCAGTTGCAGGATGATTACCTCGATGTTTACGGCGATACCAAGGTGTTCGGTAAGGAGATTGGTGGCGATATCACATCCAACAAGAAGACGTATATGCTCATCAATGCTTTCAACCATGCCAACGACGCTCAGCGTGCAGAACTGCAGAAGTGGGTGGATGCCGAGGAGTTCGACCGCAAGGAGAAGGTGGCTGCCGTTACCCGTCTCTACAACGAGATTGGTATCGACAAAATGGCGCAGGATAAGATAGCTTATTATTTCGAGCAGAGCAAGAAGTATCTGGATGCCGTGAATGTGCCTGCTGAGCGTAAGGAGGAATTGGCAAAGTATGCTCAGAAAATGATGAAGCGACAGTACTAATTTCAAAGTTCAATGTTCAAAGTAATAGATACACATACGCATTTTGATGCGGAAGAATTTGATGAGGATAGGGCGGAGGCTTTCGCCCGAGCTAAAGAAGCGGGGGTAGGTAAGGTGTTCCTGCCTGCCATCGATGTGAAGACTACGCACGCTGTGCTGGCTCTGAGCCGGGAATATCCGGGCTACGCCTATCCTATGATTGGCTTGCATCCTGAAGAGGTGAAGGAAGACTGGAAGGAGCAGCTGGCTGAACTCCGGAAGATACTGGAGGAGCATCGCATGACGGGAAATGCTGGGCAGACGGCTGATTCTCCACTGATTTCTGACTTTATCGCTGTGGGCGAGGTAGGACTGGATTATTACTGGAGCCGTGAGTTCGAGCATGAGCAGCTGGAGGCTTTTGAGGAACAGGTGAAGTGGGCGATAGAGACCCGCTTGCCATTGATGATTCATTGCCGCAAGGCACAGAACGAGATGGTGCATCTGCTCAGACAGTATCAGAAAGACCTGCCGGGCGGCGTGTTCCATTGCTTTACCGGCAATCAGAAGGAGGCAGAGGAACTCCTCTCGTTCGATAACTTCGTGCTGGGCATCGGTGGAGTTTCTACCTTCAAGAGCAGTCATCTGCGTGAAGACCTCCCTGCCGTGGTTCCGATGAACCGCATTGTTTTGGAAACCGACTCTCCATACATGGCTCCCGTTCCATATCGCGGAAAGCGCAATGAGAGCGCCTTCGTGGTAGAAGTACTTAAAACCTTGGCAAAAGCCTACAACGTGAGCGAAGAAAAGTTTGCAGAACAGACGAATAAAAATGTAGAAAGTGTCTTTCACTTCTAGGGAAATGCCCCACACGCCCTGAAGACTCAAAGCTCTAGAAGCAGCACGCCCTGAAAGGGCAGAAGCTCCTAGCCCAGGGCAACACCCTGGGTTATAATGGCAATCAGCAAAGCGCCCTGTAAGGGCAAAAGCTTTTGTAAATATATAAAATTTAATAAAAATAAATCCTAAACCAACTATTCATTATGACTAGAAAAATGTTGATGGCAGCCCTCCTGATGGCTGCATTTGCACAGGGCACTCAGGCACAAGACCTGAGCGGCCAGCGTTCTGAAAAGCAGGACGTAAACATGATTCCGGGTAAGAAACTGGATCATCACGGACTCATCGTGAGCCCTACACCACATCTCCTGAATGTGGATGCTGCTAACCGACTCGACCTGCAGAAGGGTGTCAAGGTGATTGACAAGAAAGGTAAGTTTGCTGATGATGTGAAGTTCCTGACCGCTAACGCCAAGGGCATTCGCCTGACCATCGATTTCGGTGAGAAGCTTGCTGCCAAGGCTGGCGTGAAGCCTGTATCGGGTGCTTACAGCCTGAAGGCTGATGCCAAAGGTATCCAGATTGTGGGATACGATGAGCGTGGCGCTTTCTATGGCTTGCAGACCTTGCGCCAGATTGTAAACAGCGAGATGGCAAAGGGCCAGATGCCTTATACCACTTGCAACGACTACCCTGATCTTCCAAACCGTGGTGTGGTAGAAGGCTTCTATGGCGAGCCTTGGTCTCATCAGGTGCGTCTTTCCCTCATCGACTATTATGGAAAGAACAAGATGAACACCTATCTCTATGGCCCTAAGGACGACCCTTATCACAGCTGTCCTAACTGGCGCCTGCCTTATCCAGAGAAAGAGGCTAAGAACATCAGCGAACTCGTTCAGGCTTGCCGCCGCAACCGTGTAGATTTCGTGTGGGCTATCCATCCAGGACAGGATATCAAGTGGAACGAGGAAGACTATCAGAACCTGGTTCACAAGCTCGATCTGATGTACGACCTCGGTGTGCGCTCTTTCGCCATCTTCTTTGATGATATTTCGGGCGAGGGTGCCAACCCAGTGAAGCAGTCGGAACTCCTGAACCGCCTGGCAAAGGAATTTGTGAAGGCTAAGGGCGATGTTACACCGCTCGTGATGTGTCCTACCGATTATACCCGTCTCTGGGCGAATCCAAAACCAACCGGTTCTCTGGCTATCTTCGGTAATACCCTCGATCCATCTATCAATGTATTCTGGACGGGTGATGTGGTATGTAGTGACTTGACCCGCGAGACCCTCGACTGGGTGAACTCCCGCATCAAGCGCCCTGCTTATTACTGGTGGAACTTCCCTGTAACCGATTATGCACGCCATATCATCATGCAGGGTCCTACCTATGGTTTGCAGACCGACCTGACCAACAAGGATCTCTGCGGCTTCGTAAGCAACCCTATGGAGCACGGAGAGGCTTCTAAGCTGGCTCTCTATGGTGTGGCTGATTATGCATGGAACATCGCCAACTATAATCCGTTGGACAACTGGGAGCGTGGCCTGGTAGATCTCACTCCTGAGGCACACGAGGCATATCGCACCTTCGCCATGCACTCTTGCGATACCGAGACCGGTTATCGCCGCATCGAGTCATGGGAGACCAAGAGCTTCCGCATCGACAACTTCACCGATGCTCAGTTCAATGCTCTGCAGAATGAGTTTGTAAGAGTAAAGAATGCACCAGCCCAGATGGAGGCAAACTGCAAGAATGCCCTGCTGATGAAGGAACTCCGCCCATGGTTGACAGAGTTTGGCAAGTTGGGTGAGCGTGGCTTGAAGACCATGAGTCTTATCAAGGAATATAAGGCTGGTAACGACCAGGCATTCTGGGAGGGCTACGTAAACAACCGCATGAGCAAGGAAGACGTGGCTGCCTACGAGAAGCATAAGTCTGGAACCATGGTATTGCAGCCATTCTACGAGCAGTCTATGGACGATATGGCATCTGGCTTCTTCAAGAAGTTGACCGGTAAGGTTCCTGCCTTCTATAAGGGTATCGGTACCTATGCCACTTTGAAAAACACCCAGAGCAAGGCAATGTTCGACAACGATTCTACCACCTATTATACATCGGGTAACGGTCAGAATACAGGCGACTGGATTGGTGCTGACCTGGGCTGCGTTCGTCAGGTATCAGAGGTAAGAATCCTCCAGGGCCGTAACTCTGTGGATGATGTAGATTACTTCGACAACACCGTATTGGAATATTCTGTAGACAGAAAGGAATGGAAGGCGCTGACAGGCGAGTTGAAGAAGCAGTATATCATCAACTGGAAGACCGATTCTCCTGTTGAGGCCCGTTATATCCGTATCAAGAAGTTGAAGTCAGACAAGCGCAACTGGGCAGCTGTCCGCACCTTCGAGGTGAATCCAACCACTCCAGAGCGTTTGAACTTCCCAGTAGAGGCTGACAATCTGGAGGCAGCGATGTATGGTTTCGATGAGAATCCATGCACCTCATTCACCAACAAGGGCACCCTTACCATGGGTATTGAGAAGGATGTAAAGAGTTACACCCTGCTGTTGAAGTTGGCTCCAGGCAAATCATTGGTATGTCGCCAGCTGAACGCCAAGGGCAAGGTTCTTGCCACTACCACCATCGACAGTTCATTCTGCAAGGTGGAATTGGTGAAGAAGGCTGCCAAGCTTCAGATAGAAGGCTCTGCAGAAATCTTCGAGATTATTCCTGAGAAGTAAAGGACTGAACTTTCGCAAGCGGGGAAGTCCGCTTGGTGTCTCGCCAGATTGTAAATCTGTCGGGACGCCTAGCGAGCTTGTACTCTTGGAGACGCCATACGCCCTGAAAGGGCAGAAGCTCCTAGCCAAGGGCAACACCCTGGGTTAAATATGCAACCAACAAGGCGCCCTGAAAGGGCAAAAGCTTTA